>Ga0307507_10002021_pt1 | contig 43981 bp, 7 predicted proteins | sample 7_EM_MG_FD_207223 | JGI IMG/M metagenome (GOLD analysis project Ga0307507, IMG submission 207223) | Populus trichocarpa ectomycorrhiza microbial communities from riparian zone in the Pacific Northwest, United States - 7_EM | ecosystem: Host-associated > Plants > Roots > Unclassified | place... | reverse complement strand
AGCTTCGTGCAGAGCCTCTATACGCAGAGCTTCGTGTAGAGCCTCGTGTAGAGCCTTATGCAAAGCTTCGTGTAGAGCTTCGTGCAGAGCTTCGTGCAGAGCTTCGTGCAGAGCTTCGTGCAGAGCCTCTGTACGCAGAGCTTCGTGTAGAGCTTCGTGTAGAGCTTCGTGTAGAGCTTCGTGTAGAGCTTCGTGTAGAGCTTCGTGTAGAGCTTCGTGTAGAGCTTCGTGTAGAGCTTCGTGTAGAGCCTCGTGTAGAGCCTTGTGCAGAGCCTCCAAGTAATAAGACTATATAATAGTTAAATATATAGTATACAACTTTACCTTAATTGCATGTCAAGAAATATACAGTCACTTTTTAAAGTTGCTAAGTAGGTTAACTGCGTGTTAAGGAATATGCAGTTAACTTTTAAAGTTGTCAAGTAGGTTAACTACATATTATTTAACTTTTAAATATGTCAAGTAGGTTAACTGCATGTTATTTAACTTTTAAATATATTAAGTAGGCCAACTGCATGTTAAGAAATATGCAGTTAGCTTTTAAAGTTGCCAAGTAGGTTAACTGCGTGTCAAGAAATATACAGTTAGCTTTTAAAGTTGTCAAGTAGGTCAACTGCGTGTCATTTAACTTTTGAATGTGTTAAGTTGGTCAATTGCGTGTCAAGTTGGTTAATTGCGTGTCGAGTTGGTTAAATTGCATGTCAATTACGCGAAACGCGAAAACCAAAGTCTACTTAAATCTCATCCTGCGAATATTTTCCCGATGCTCTAAGGTTAAAAGGGATTAATATATTATATATTAATCTAGGCTAGCTAGTCAGTAAAAAAAGCTATACTATCCCTTATACTTTATTCCGCAATAAATATTAAGTTTTAACCTCTACTTTAGCTAACTTAAAAGTAAATACCTTTACCTTAATTAATATAAAGTGCGCTATAAAACTAGCTAACTTTTTAAATACGCCTATAGAAGAACTGCCTAAGCTAATTTCTATTTATAGGTATAACAGACAGGTAAAACTACCTATTATAACTGTTTTATAGATTTATCTTATATTAATAAACAAAGGCAGTATAATATCCCCTTCCTTATTACGGACCTTAGAAGCCATAATATAATCTTAGGAAGAAAATAGCTAGCCTATTTAGGCTTATAGCTTAATATATAGAATAAATGGCTTATTTGGCCTAAAACTATACCCCTAATACCTTCCTTTATAAAAGAAATTAGTATTATAATAGAGAACCTTATTTAGCTATAGATAAACACCTTTTATTAGGCTAACGCTATATATAGAGAGGAGGCCTTTAAAAGGGATGTATAGCTTAACCTATAACAGATCCGTATACTACACCACCCTTAGATTACCTATATTATACCACCTGTAATAGCTCCGCAAGGCTAGCCTCTAGGCTAATATTAAAAAATTAAAATTTAGTATTAAGTGTATAAAGTACCTAGGGTTTATTATTAGTATAGATAGAATTAAGGCAGACCTAGAAAAGACGGCTATAATTAACTAATAGGTACCTTTAAGGACTATAAAGGGGGTATAGTTATTCCTAGGGTTCTATAACTTCTACTAACACTTTATTAAAAACTATAGTAGGATTATCTAACCCCTAAGCCTACTTACCTATAAGGACCGGCCCTTTTACTTTAATACTATATATAGGCAGGCCTTTAATAAGCTTAAGAAACGACTAGTCTCTACTTTCTTACTTGCCCACTTTAACCTAGAACGGCCCTTAATGCTAGAGACTAATACCTTAAATAGTATTACAGCTAGCGTTTACTCCTAAAATCAGATAGATAGAAAATGGTACCCTATTACTTACTATTTAAAGACTATAGTAGATGCTAAGCTAAACTACCATATCTATAATAAAGAAATACTGGCTATTATCTCTAGCTTTTAGCACTGGCGTATATAGCTAGAAAGGACCCCTAAGCCTATTTAGGTAGTCTCTGATTATAAGGCCTTAGAATATTTTATAATAATAAAGGCCCTTATAGCCTAGTAGACATACTAGGTAGATATCCTATCCTAATTTAACTTCCTAATTATATACTAGCTAAGCGCTATAGATTATATAGATACCTGTAAGAGTATATATATTAGGTCCCGCCGCGCTTGCGACAAGTTCGCAAGCACTCTTAGTCTTTTTGGCCGTATGGCGACGTGGAGGCGGGCCACGTTACAATACCCTTATAAGGTATAAATAGAACCTAAATAATTAAATAGCTATAAAGATCTTATTATAGACCTAGATCTTATTATAACTAAAGTACCTTAACCTCTAAATACGGGCAGAGCTAAATATAGACTCTTTAGATACTAAGATATATCCTATTAACTCTATAGAACTTAACCTTATTAATAAACTGCTATAGGTAAACTATACAGCTTCTTCTTTATGGGAGTACTGTAAACAAAATAAAGGACGCTATAAGCCTATAGTCCCTTAAAAATGGACTTTTTAAGTACTGTAAATAGCTAGTAATAGTAAAGGAATAGAACTTATGGAGCTTATTGTGAAAGCGTATACCTAGGTCTTTATAGCCTACCCTAGAAAAAATAAGACCTATAAAATTATTTGTCGGTATCACCTAAGTGCACTTAATTGGCCTATTAATCTCTAGATTTGTCTGGTGTTCAATAGGTAGAGAAAGCAGAGGATTATAAGAATCGCAGTGCCTAAGTAGGGGGCTAATGAGTTATTATAAGGATGACTAATTAGTGACACGTAACCACGTATATATTCTAATACTAGCAGTTCTTTTTTTGTGCGTAAAACTGCTATTTTAAGACACGTAACCATATAACCTCTTTCCATATATTTTAACACTAGTAGTATAGTACTAGCGATAGGGTCGTTTGGGTGGCAGTATAATGCTAGTAACGGGGTTGTATTTGTAGGCGTATCAGTATAAATATTTGGTTGGTAGATCGCAGGTGTATTTATGCGATTAGTATTGTAATAATAGGCATAGCGGCGCTATTAGTTTGTTGATGGTATATGGCAGTATAGTGCCAGCATTAGATAGATTGTAGGCGTAACGGCATAATTGTTTAGTTAGTAGACCTTTATCCTAATGAAGCTTAACACCTGAATTCCCGTTTATATCTTTTGGATAACGACATCCCTATATATGCTTATGGAGAGTAGTGTTTAAGGGGAATGTAGATCCGCACTTAGTATATTAAAATGGTTAATAATTTAGCAAATGTTTAAAGAGCGCTTAACCTAAAGGGAATGCAGTAGAGTACTTTTTGCAGGTTTAAGGTTGCGGGGGTTTATATAAGCTTGGCTGCCGTGGCTTCTTGGCTAACAAAGAGGGTAAAGCTAGCGGAGCTTGCACAGGTGGAGCTTGCGCGGGTAGAGCTTGCGCGGGTGTAGCTTATTATTGCCGTAATTGCTAAACTACGCTTTGTAACTCCTTAATCTCTTCCTTTTACTCTTAATACGCCTTCTGGACTTTTTTATACTGCTATTAATATAGGTCCAAAATATCTTACTACTGGCGTAACTTTACTTTAAAATTTTGCTCTTGTTGTTAAACCATGTCTTATATATCCTAAATCTGTTTTTAATAAGCAGTTATAGTTGGAAACTCCTATTAGGCTTTGTTGTTATAGATATTAATATAGCAAGGCCGCCTAGTGGCCGTATAGCTCCCGCTTTTATATCCTTTAGGAAGTTGAGGTAGTGCCATTAAGGGTTTATAGCTGCCGCAGACGCCGGCAGATTTGAGAGGGTAGAGGATAGGGAGCGCGCTAGTATTATGGGCGCGCTGTTAGATGTGGTATTCAATGTAGTAGATCTATAAGGAAGATAGCAGACAGTATTAGGATTATAGGTAGAGGGGAGCGCGTTTTAGACGTTAACTTGGGACCCTAGGTTTAGTAACACTTCTGACCTAAAGTACTTAACCAAATCTTCGTAAATGTGGTTGTTCTGCGTAATAGACGCAACTTGGTATCTCCTAGTACTTAGTAACACTTCTATTACTGGTTTTCCGCAAGTCTAAGGTAGCTGGGTGCTTTGGTGCTGCTGATACTGCTAGGTTATTAGGTATTAGGTGCTACTAACGCTGCTAGGTTATAGGATACTGCTGGCGCTACTAGATTATTGGGTATTGCGTACTGCGTAAGGCTATTAAGTTGCTATAACGCTGGAGACTATATGAGGCTATTGGATATTAATTTGTATACTAAAACGCGTACTAGGGGGTGGTTTGCTGCTAAGTTGCGTAGCTACGCTAGGGTACTGCGTAAAGCAGTTGGGTAGTTGGATATTGGGTGCTGTAAAAGCTGGTGTGCTGTGTACGGCTAGAGCGCTGCCGTAGTACTGCTGAGGTAGCTGCTGCTGGGGTACTGCCTGAGGGCTGTTAGATATTGGGTGCTGTTAAAAGCTGGGGGTACTAGCACTTAGTAAAGAGGCCGTACTGGGGGTTGATTTGCATGCTGTAGAATATCTTATGCGTTACGTATTTATTGTATTCTAAGCTAGCTAGAGTTGGATGCTGCCGGAGCTGCTAGTATAGTTTTGCTGCTAGGTACTAGAGTGCTGCTTTTAATTAAAGCTGCTAGGGCGGCAGTGAACCTTATTGCTCTATAGCCAACTGGTAAGGTTGATTATTAATCAATGTCGGTATCACCTAAGTGCACTTAATTGGCCTATTAATCTCTGGATTTGTCTGGTGTTTAATAGGTAGAGAAAGTAGAGGATCGTAAGGATTGCGGTGCCTAAGTAGGGAGCTAATAAGTTATTATAAGGATGACTAATTAGTGACACGTAACCACGTATATATTCCGACATTATTAGTAACTATTACTATTAGCCTGGAATAGTTATAAATATTAATTACTATATATAAAACTATAACAACTACTACAGGTCTATAATTCTATAAGATAAGACCTTAGAACTATTAAAACCACTTCTAATACTAGAGCGCCCCTAATAGTATATCTTTATAAATTTTTATAAGCTACTTATAGACTGTAACAAATATAATATAGCTATAGTTATAGTTGACTGCTTTAGTAAGCGCCCATTCTTAATCCCTTATTATAAAAATATTAATATAAAAAAGGCGGCCTAACTATATATTTACTATATCTACTAAATTTATAGACTACTAGATACTATTATATCTAATTATAGGCTATAGTTTATATTAGCTTTTTAAAATAAGTTTACCTAAATTCTAGGTATTAAGCTAAAGCTTTCTATAGCATACTACCCCTAGATAGACGGCTAGATGGAGATTATAAACTAGTATTTAGACTAAAGACTCTAACCCTTTATTAACTACTTTTAAAATAATTAGGCTAAACTACTACCTCTAATAAACTACGCCTAGGCTACCCTACCTCATAACTTTATAGGATTTGCACCTATTTAGCTAGAAATGGGGTATTTACCCTATATAAGCTTTAACTAAGAAAGACTAGAAGGGCTATAGACTATATATAAAAAACTATCTTATAAGGAAGTATGGAATTACGCTAAACGCTTAAAAGAGGCCTAGAAAGTAGCCTATATAACCCTAAAAAAGGCCTAAAAGTTAATAGAATAGTAGGTAAATAAGTATAGGCGTAAGCCTAACTTTACTATAGATAATAAGGTCTAGGTTATAATAAAGAACTAGAAAATAGAATAGCTTAGCTATAAACTAGACTATTAAATAGTAGGATTATATAAGGTTCTTAAGAAGAAAGGCAACTTATATAAAGTAAAACTCCTAGATTTAATTAAGGTCTACCCTAAATTCTTACCAAATAAGCTATAAAAAGCTATAAATAACCTATTACCTAGATAAAAGAATAAACCGCCCCTACTAATTTAAGTTAATAGCAATAATAAATAGGAAACTAAAGAAATACTAGCCTATAAACTTATAAGGGGAACACTAAAGTATTATATTAGTTAAAAAGGATATAATCTATACCCCACTTAGTACCCTATATAGAACTTTATAGGTAATCCCTATAAGTTTAAAGAATTCTATAACTAATACCCTAATAAGCCTAGACCTCTAAAGTGCCTTAATAAGTAAATAGAGTGCTAGTATAGTAAAAACAATAAGCTGCCTGTTAAGTATAAAGATAAGAATACCCATGGACATAATATAAATATATAAAGCCTAAGGGCAGGCTTTTTTAGAGGGGGGGGGTAATATTATGGCGCTAGTAGAAAACGGTAGATTATGGCGGATAGTTATAGTTATGTAACTTAAGGGCCGCATAAAACCTTAAGCGGCACTACTATTCTTCTCCTTTCCTTTCTCTAGCTTTGGATCCTTGTTTATAGACAATCCAATTATATAGGCTTGCGCGACCCTTTTACTATACTTATGCCTTAATTAACTAAGTCGCTAATAGCTATAAGGCATAATTATAGAATAGAATAGATTAGTAAAAGAGATAAATCCTTAAGGAGGTAAGGCCTTTAGGATTGTGGAGACTATATACTATAGGCACATGCCTCTAGTATATAACTAACGGACATCTAAGGGGTGTTTGGGGGTTGTTCTAAGGACAACCTAAGGTGACCGCAATAATATCCCTTATAATCTTATGGCAATCTAACAGCGATCTGCTAGTACTATAATATTACCCCCCCCCTTCTAAAAAAGCCTGCCCTTAGGCTTTATATATCTATATTATACCTATAGGGTGTTTTTATCTTTATACTCTATAGGTAATCTATTATCCTTACTATGCTAGCATTCTATTTACTTATTTAAGTACTTTAGCAATCTAGGTTTATTAGAGTAACAGCTATAGAACTCTTATAGCTTATAGGGACTACCTATAAAATTCTATATAAAGTACTAGGTAGGGTCTAGATTATATTATTTCTAACTTATATAGTACTTTAGTATTCCCCTTATAAGTTTATAAGCTAGTATTTTTTTAATTTCCTATTTATTATTGCTATTAACTTAAATTAGTAGGAGCGGTTTATTGCTTTATTTAGGTAATAAGCTATTTATAGCTTTTTATAGCTTATTTAGTAAAAAAAAGGGTAGACCTTAATTAAATCCGGGAGCTTTACTTTATATAAGTTACCTATTTTCTTAAGGACCTTATATAGTTCTACTATCTAATAGTCTAGCTTATAGCTAGGCCGTTCTATCTTTTGGTTCTTTATTATAACCTAAACTATATTGCCTACGGTAAAGTTAGGCTCGCGCCTATACTTATTTACCTAGTATTTTATTAATTTCTAGGCCTTTTCTAGGGTTGTATAGGCTACTTTTTAGGCTTCTTTTAAGCGTTTAGTATAATTCTAGGCTTCCTTATAAGATAGATTTTTATATATAGTCTATAGCCCTTCTATTCTTTTTTAGTTAAAGCTTATATAAGGTAAGTACCCTATTTCTAGCTAGATAGGTATAAATTCTATAAAGTTATAGAGTAGGGTAGCCTAGGCGTAGTTTATTAAAGGTAGTAGTTTAGCCTAATTATCCTAAAAGTAGTTAATAAAGGGTTGGAGTCTCTAGTCTAAATACTAGTTTATAATCTCCGTCTAGCCGTTTATTTAGAGGTAGTATACTATAGAAAGTTTTAGCCTAATACCTAAAATCTAGGTAAACTTGTTCTAAAAAGCCAATATAAACTATGGCCTATAATTAGATATAATAGTATTTAGTAGTCTGTAAATTTGGTAGACGAGTAGATATATAGTTAGGCCGCCTCCTTAGTATTAATATTCTTATAATAAGGGATTAAGAATAGGCGCTTGCTAAAGTAGTTAACTATAACTATAGCTATATTATATCCGTTACAATCTATAAGTAGCTTATAAAAATCTATAGAGATATACTACTAGGGGCGCTCTAGTATTGGGAGTGGTTTTAATAGTCCTAGGGTCTTATTTTATGGGATTATAGACCTACGGCAGTTATTATAGTTTTATATATAACGTATTCCATCACCGAGTGTCCGACACCACTGAATGTCCGATAATTTCCTTGGCGTCCACTATCTACCTTTACACAACTATGTCTTAACAAAACAATATACAATCCATTTAAAAAGACGGTAGAATTAATCTAGCTTTACAGGCCTATCTTTAAGGCTAATTTTCAAGTGCCGAAGCTGCTGCTAAATCGTTTAATATTAATCCCCGCACCCTCCGCCGACGCGTTAACGGAATGCAGGCACGACGCGATTGTGTCCCAAACTGCCGCAAGCTTACCCAGACCGAAGAGCAGACGATCGTCCAATACATCCTTAACCTTGATTCGCAAGGGTTTCCTCCTTAACAGTATAAGGTGGAAGATATGGCAAATAAACTGTTAGGTACGCGGGGTGAAGAGCTAGTAGGCAAAAACTGGGTAGAGAGGTTTGTGACGCGTTTAAATAAGCTTAAAATGGCTTTTAACCGAGCAAAGGACCGTTAGAGAATACAGCAGGAAGATCTAAAGGTTATTGGCGCGTGGTTTAAGCTTGTTAAGGAGACTGAAGACAAGTATAGTGTTCTAGACAATAATATACACAACTTTAACGAGACTGGCTTCTAGATGGGCGTTATTAGGTCTATAAAAGTGGTTACTGGCTCTAAGAGACGTACTTAACCAGAGCTTATTCAGCCAGGCGATTAAGAGTGGGTTACTATTATCCAGAGTATCTGCGCCGCGGGGTACGCAATCCTACCGTTTATTATCTATAAAGGGCGCATCTATATCTCTGCGTGGTATGAAGAAGCTGGGATACTACGCAATTAGAAACTCTCTATCTTAGAGAACGGCTGGACTAACAACGAGCTTAGAGTCGCGTGGTTAAAGCACTTTAACGCGCATATAAAGGATTAAATGGTAGGGTCTTAGAGGCTCCTTATTTTGGATGGTTATGAGAGCCACTAATCTTAAGATTTTAAGGACTACTGCCTTAAAAACAGAATTCTTACGCTCTGTATACCCGCCCATTTATCGCATATACTACAGCCTCTAAATGTGGTCTGCTTTACGCTATTAAAGCTAAAGTACTCCCAGCGCGTTTGAGACTTGGCACGCCGGCGCGTCTTCTATATTAACAAGGAAGCCTTCTTGCTAGTCTTTAAAGACGCGTTTTTTAATGTGTTTACAATAGAGAACTATTAAAAGGCCTTTAAAGCGTTAGGTCTTGTTCCACTAAACCTATTAACGGTACTTAACCGTCTTAAAGTACGGTTATATACCCTACCAGCACCCCCGTTACCAGAGACCCCCTGGCAGTCAAAGACTCCGTCTAATATGCTTGAGTTTGGATCGCAGTTAAAGCTAGTAAAGGAATCCTTTACTAAATCGCCTGTAACGGCCTAGTCTTGCTTCTAGCAGCTCATTAAAGGTGCTAAACTAATGCTGCACCAAAACGCGCTTTAAGAGTCACGGATTACTGAGCTTAAAGAGCAATTAGCAGTAATAACTAAGCGGAAGGGTTGTAAAAGGAAGCGTCTCCAGACAGGTGGCACCCTAGAGTTTAGTGCGATAGCTGATCAAGTAGCTTCTAAAGCGTCAGTGGCGGTTAAGAAGGCTCGGAGAGGTAGTGGTGGTGATGGTCAAGATAGGGCACCAGCGACTCAACGTCGCTGTAGGAAGTGCGGCGAGACTGGGCACAATACGCAAACATGTTAGAAGGATAGAGAGCCTTCTTCTGAGTCTGAGGCGAGTACTCAGTATATATTTTCAGATAGTTCTAGTAGTGATGATGAGGATCGCGTCACTTGAGTTGGTCGTGCCAAGAAATTATCGGACACTCGGTGGTGTCGGACACTCGGTGATGGAATACGTTAGTAATTAATATTTATAACCATTTTAGGCTAGTAGCGTTAATTAGATGTCCGTATACTGATTATAAGAAAAGAATAAGGACTCTATCTATTAAAAACAGTTTTAAGACCTCTATATATATATAAGAAAGGTATAGGAAATAAGAAAGATAGGGGGGGATAGGGGGTGGTAATGGAAATAAGAAGTAGGTGACCGAGTTAATAACTAAGTCAATTACTAAGTTAATGGGCAGGTAGCTAAGTCGGGTTAGTAAGAACCTAATTTGGGTCAACAAGTAGTAATAGTCGCCAATAATTTTACGGGTCTTATTTTTTCTAGAGTAGGCCGTAGGGATCTAAGTATACGCTTTAGTAATAAGCTAAGTCCATAAGTTCTATTCCTTAGTTACTGCTAGCTGTTCCTTATACTTTAGTAGTTAGTTTTTAAGATACTATAGGCCATTAATATTCTTTACCTTTCTATAGTATTTCTATAATAAAGGGGCCGTATAATTTGCTTATAGTAGCTTATTAATAAGGTTAAGTTCTATAGAGTTAATAGGGCATATCTTGGCCTTTTTAGGGTCTATATTTAGTTCTGCCTATATTTAGGAGTTAAAGTGTTACGGACGCTTTAAGTACGATGTTACGACTACTTGGAGAAGAGTTGGAGGAAGCTAGTTAGTTGGTATAGGCACGGTCTAGGATGGATCCGGTGGAACCATGTGACGAGGAATAGTAGCCGAGGTCACGTGACGTGATCTATATAATCTATAGGACAGAGTAGATAGAGCACACGTACCTTACGGAGCGAAGGGATTTCTTAGGCGTACGGTTGTGTATTTAAAGGACCACAGTCCCTACCCAGATAGTTCTCTCTTTATAGTGAATCTTAGAATACAATTAAAGTTAATCTGTTAGGCAACCACTTCACCAGTTATTATTACGTTGTTGACTTCTTATTTACCTACATACCTAGCCTATTAACGAGTCCACTATAGTTCCTACTATAAGGCTCTGTTACATATTTACTACCTAATTATAGTATAAATAAAGTCGAACAATATGCTACCTAAAGCACTAGTTACGACCTAGTTAACGGCAGCTACGACCTTAGGGTTAGGAGACACCAGCATAGGGGATATAGATTCGCAGCTAGTCATAACGGGTTAGTTATAAGAAATAGTTAATCGGTTAATAGACAATAATAGGATACTTAAAGAACGTATTAATAGAATTGGAGCAGCTAAGGTTAAATTACCGTCAATTAAATAATTCTTAGGAGAGAGGTTAAAACTTAAAGGGTTCCTAACGTAGATATACTTTAAGGTTATGCAAGAGGGAGCAAAGTTAGCAACACCTATGGACCAAGTGGCGTACATAGGGTTGTTCTTAACAGGAAAGGCACTTAAGTGGTTTAAACCTTACCTTACCAAGATCTAAGTTAATGGAATAACAACTACTAACTAAGAAGTACGGTATATGTTTACCAGTTAGAACGGGTTCTTAGAGAGACTAATATAGATATTTAGAGACCTAGAGGCATCGACCACAGCAGAATAAAAACTTCAGAACTTAGTATAGCGTACTTTAGCAATTAAGTATATAACACAGTTTTAAATACTTGCAATATAGGTTAAGTGGAATAATAGGGCGCTTATAGCATAGTATAAATAGGGACTTAAGGCTAAAGTCTAGGACGTAATTATCCTAATGGAAGATACGGATACTCTATAAAAGTTAATAGATTAGTTAATAAAGATTAATAATAGGATCTATTAAAGGGAACAAGCCAAGAAAGGGCAAGATAGAGTTCTATAGTCGTATAAGGCGTAGGGCACGCATTAATAAAGCTAAAGTTAGAAACTATGGAATGGCGTAGAGCTAATAGACCTAAGCGGTACCAAAGAATCCAGATAATAGAGTAAGAAACTATGGAAACCTAGAGGTTAAGGATTAAGTAATTATAGGACTAAGGAGCAGAGGCTAAACTAGGGATCTTAGCAGTAGAAGACGTTTAGGCGGACTCCATAATAAGAAAAATAGTTTAAAGAAGGAGCTTATATAAATTATGGAAAGAAAGGTTATTTTGCTAGAGACTATAGAGGTAGTTAGAGTAACCATACAGTAAAAGGCACTAGGTCATTAGGGTACGATAATATAGATATAAGTGTATTACGCGGGACTAAGGAGTGTTTAATTAAACACTTCACGTTTTGTTATAACAACGCATACCGAATTTATAAGGACACTAAGTACGGCGTAAGCTATTGGCCATAAGAGCTAGAGTTAAGAGGACTTAAAGGAACCAGAGAGTTAGACAAAGAATAAAATTAACTCTATAAGCTGGATTAAGATGTTACAGTAACATGCAGATAAAGATTAGCAACAATAATAATAGAGTTAGAGTACTTATTAATTAATAGCGATAAGGAAGAAAAAGAGGCTAACTAGGAGCGCTTAAACCTCGGAGACGTAATAGAAGTAGAGACTAAAACCACTACAGAACGCGGATTAGTAACGGGTATTATAACACCATTAGATATAGCATCTATTACTTTAGAAGACGGAAGGAGCAATATCTAAAGAGGATTAAGCAAGCAGATAACTGCTAGTGCTAGCTTACTACTTAGTAAAGGCAAAAGGCCACAGGCTTAAGAATCTTAAGAAGAAATAAGAGACGCTTAAGATTCTTAAGGTAAGATAAGATACATTTAAGGACCTACCACGGACGAAAACTAATAGGAAAGGGCAGTAATTTAGTTTAAAGACAAACAAATAAGTATAGGACGTAAGTTTAAGAACTACAAGTTTGGGGAATAAGTAAAAACGTCAGTTCTAGGTAAATATAGTATTTAGCCTAAAGATTAAAAAGTTAATATAGAGATCAAGAAGTAAGACAACTTTAAGGATCTAGCTATAAGACACAGAAAACAAGAAACTATGGATAAATTTAGGCAAAGAATTATCGCATAATAAAAGCAAAAGCTAGATAAGAGATTAGCTATGCTAGGACATATAAGGGACAGAGCACCTATATAAAGAGTTACTAATAGGCCTAAGGCGGGGACGCCTAGAGCAAAATAGTTAAATAAACTAAAACAAGAAGAGGATCTAGGGATTCCAACTAAATTTAAAAAAAGACATACTAAAGGATATCACGATATAGCGATAATAAGGTACTTTCTTACAGATAGACTATACATACTAAACTAGTTATATGGAAAGTGGTATAGGTAACAACACAGCGATAAATAGGAAGACTTTTATATATAGCTAGATAAAAAAGTTGTCTAAGACCAACCCATTATAGAGAAACGCATAAGTTATATTAAAGGAGCATTAATTATAATATTAAGGAACCTAGAAGAAGGATCTAGGAACTAGAGAAGCGAGTAATAAATCTTAGTACCCGTAAATAAAAGACCAACAGTTAGATTAGCTAGATAGAGGTTTAAACTTAAGAACAAAGATAAGTTAAGAGTTAACCTAAGTCACTTAGCGTATTATACACTATTATAGATAGCTTATGTGGATAATATATATAACATATATAGAGCACTAAAGAATAAGGCGTAAAAGTACCTAATAAGGATATATTGGGCACCAGACGAACAAAAGTACAGAAACGCCAGGTATATATATAGATAGCATCTAATAAAAGTATAGAGTTAAGGGGACTTAATACTTTAGCCAGGAAGATTTCTTACGGAAGAATGCCTAGATGGATAACAGTGGTGGAATTGTTTAGAGAACACTTATCTATAGCACGTAGAGGAAAAGAAATAAACTAAGTATTAGCCTAAAACAGACTAAGTACAAATAGGATCTAGCAGCTAATAGTTAGGAAAAGGGGAGGCCTATAGGACCAGAGGGAACTAGTAGTAGAGCTTTAGACCCTTAAAGGAATTTAAGGTTAACACCTAAATTTATAAGTTAAGTGGCAAGATTAGCAGTTTAAAGCACTAATAGATAGTGGAGCGATAAGGAACCATATATTACTAGCAGCAGTAGAAAGAATAGGATTACTATACAGATAAAAAAAACACCTATATCTACTAATAATAATCTTAGGAGATTAGATAGCCTATAAAGGTGGCATTATTAATCTTAAAACAGGACTTATTTAGTTAACTATTAAAGAAAGACTAGTTAAAATATCTTTTAATATCCTATCGTTGGGGAAGGACGAGGCGATTTTAGGAATACCTTAGTTACAGGAATACAATTTAAGGGTCGATTAGGTTATAGGTTAGGTTAATATTAGAAATACTTAATAATGTAAGATATAATAGCAAATCAAGTTAGTATAGTACCAAGTTGGAGTGACATATAAAGAAACTAAGTAAGGCTTAAGTTATATACCAAAAAGATACCATAAGTATAGCAAAAAGTTATAGTTACTAAAAAGTAAAAAGCTATTAAAGTATACAGTATAGGACTATAAGATAGAATTAGAACTAGGAACTAGTCCAAAGTTCTTTTTAATCTATAAGCTTACTAAAACCAAATTAATAGCGCTTAAGGAGTTTGTCCAGGAAAACTTATAAAAGGGATATATTAGACCGTCACAGTTATCAGTAGGATATCCAGTACTATTTATCCTAAAGAAAAACGGAAAACTTAGGATGTATATTAACTATAGATAGTTAAACAGCATTACTAGAAAGGATAGGTATCCTTTACCCTTAATTAGCGAAATCTAAAATAGGATAGGTAACGTGAAGATCTTTATAAAGATAGATCTAAGATAGGCGTACCATTAGATCAGGATTAAGAAAGGCAACGAATAGAAGGCAGCTATTAGTTATATAATTCGGACTTATAAATACACTAGCAACGTTTTAAAAGCAAATTAATAGTGTGTTAGGAGAACACCTTAATAAGTTTATTATAGTATATCTTAACGATATTATTATTTACTTAATGACTAAGGAAAAACACGGGGAATATATTAAGTGGGTATTAAAGAGACTATAAGAGAAAAAAATGCTAGTAGCAATTAAGAAATGCGAGTTCTTTACCAGGAAGACCAATTTCATTGGATTTATTATTAAACTAGGAAAAATTAGCATAGACCTAAAGAAAATTAAAGCTATAGTAAGTTAGCAAGAACTAGAGAACGTTATATAGTTAAAATTATTTCTAGGGTTTTGCAACTACTATAAAAGGTTTATAGCACAATGGTTAAAGAGTATTAAGCTATTTATAAGATTAACAAAAAAAGGGGAACTGTAGGTATAGGAAAATAAATAAAAGAAGTTATTTAAAGAACTTAAGGAGTTGTTTACCTAGGAACTAGTCCTTAAAATCTACTAACTAAAGTTAGAAACGGTTGTGGAAACAAATATATTAGACTTTGCACTAGGAGTATATTTACTACAAAAGCATTAGAACGCGTAGTATCTAATAGCGTACTATAGTTAAAAGATAACACCACTAAAGTTAAACTATAATATCTATAACAAGAAGTTGCTAGGTATAGTTGCAGTACTTAAGAAATAGAGAGTGTTCTTATAAGGCACAGAGAAACCGTTTATAGTTAGAACAAACTATAAGAACCTTATAGGATTTCTAATAATAAAGGAACTGTAACGGAATCCCCTAGGAGGTATATATCAAATAAGACAGTAGGAGGTTTCATTAATGTCCTGCCTACGTCCCATGTATGTTCTAGAAGAGACATAGTCAGACAGATAGGGGCGAAAGGTTTTACTAGTGTCTTAGAAGGTTTATATAGGAAGCTAGTTCTCCTCTAGAGAAGAACCAGCGATTAGTCTTTAAATGGAAGTGGTTAGAAGCATTTGTCCTTTAATATATAAAACTTATTCTACCTTTAACTTACCTTTGACTCACCTTCTACTTACTTATAACATTGTCGATTAGATAATTATATATTCCAGTTAGGCTGGCCTCTTATAATTCTAATTGCTTACAATCCGTTAGGAACGTACGGCTATTAATTAACAATAACGGGCCATACTCCTTTACCCTACAAAGCAACGCCCTCACCTTAAGAGGCTCAGAGAGTCTCTCTAGAGGAGCGCATTCCCTCTACTTATAAAGGAGTAGACTAGGAAGCCATGGCTGGTCCATCTAACCTTCCAAGACCCTTAGGAACAATCACCGCTAGGGAGTTATCAAAGTGGTCGCTACACAAGACCCTACAAAAGACAAAGGAGTTGGAGATATGATTAAGACAAGCATATCAAGACTACTAAGGACAATTGTAAAAACAATTAGAAGAAGTACAAACACCCTAAACACGAAGCGGACTTAGAGGGGCAACGCCACACTATGCTATAATATTAGACAAACCTAAATTCTATACAAAGGAACCTAATAAGTATAATGGTGATAGTCTTAGGAACTACAATTGTTTTATCCATTAATACAAAACCAAGTTTTAGCTAGATCCGAAACGTTACTCTAATAAGTATAATTAGACACTAATTGCTTCTACCTTCCTGCGTGGCACCGTCAAGAGTTTATAGATACGCTATAAGAAGAAACTTACTATACCCCTTAAATTTAGCGAACTTAAGTCCTGGTTAGTTAATCAGGTCTAAGACCCTACTAATTAAGGGATGGATTACAACTAGCGATACTATAATACAAAACAGCAAGAAGGCTAGAGTGTAGTCCAGTTTATAAACTACTTAGAAGAGCTAGAAGACAATATACCCTACTTAGACTTATAGGACGACGTTATATAACTCTATTAGCTATTTGCCAAGTTACAACCTAAGATTCAACAGGCTATATAGGAGAAGGGGGAAATTCCTACCTCTTAAGAAAAGCTTATCTCTGAAGCTACTCAGATCAAGAACGCTAAAAGAGACTATCTAGGGAAGCGAAAGGAACGAGACACTAACAATAAAGAGCGTAGAACTAGACCTAGCTTTAATAAAAGGGGCAGATCCCGACCTAACTACTCTGCGGAAGGACAACGCGAGTAGGCTTTATAACCCTAAAGCAACGCTAGTCAACCCCAGAATGATAATAGGTAGAAACCGTAGAACTAAGAGTTACGCAGCTGTTATAACTGCGGCAAGAAAGGCCATATATAGCGCTTCTACTAATAGAAGAAGTAAGAGGATGCTTAATTAGGAAAAGAGAGAGCCTAGTAGATCTTCACTCCCTTATACTAGGCTAGCAAGAGAAGGAGGGAGTAAGCTGCCATATAGTTGTTCCCGTCTCTATTTAAGTCAATAACGAATAGGTAACGTAAGACTGCCTTATAGACAGCGGCGTAACCATAGGGTTTATTTCTCAATTACTAATAAAGGAATTGGATTTGGACCTTAGTGGCTTATAGGTGTGTACCATTTAAAGCATTAGAGGCTACTGGATTCCGTGCTATAGGGAATAAACTTTTTCCATAGCCAGCTAGGACTACAATGGTCTATAGGATATACAGGAGATGCGCTTTTACACCACAGAAATCAAGGGGTATAACCTTATTTTGGGATACCTATAGCTTTAACAGGTCAATCCAGACATTAATTAGCCTTTAGCCTCGTATTAACACCGGAAGTCTTAACTATGCATTATAGTTGAAGATTAAAAGACTTTCTTAAACTATGTGCAAGAGGAAGGGTAGGCGTATACCATATATACCACTCTTAATACCAAGAATAGGGACGTGGAGTATTTATTTTTGGATATCTGGCTATGCATAGTTAAGGAACCAGAGATTTTACAGGAATATATAGACCTAAAGAATATTACTAATAAGGAAGCTGTGTATACCTTACCTAACCCTATATTAGTGGAGCACGAGATAGATATAGGAGATAAGAAACCTCCTTTTAGACCACTATATAACCTATCAGAAAACAAGCTGGCAGTATTGCGTTAGTATATAGTGGACAATCTTTAAAGAGGATAGATTTGGCCTTCTATAAGCCGGGTAAAGGCACTAATTATATTTATACCAAAGAAGGACAAGACCCTTCGCCTCTATATTAACTATTAGGCGCTAAATAAGATTACTATAAAGAATCGCTACCTGCTACCCTTAATAGGGGAGCTTATTAATAGGCTGTTAGGCGTAAAAATATTCATAAAATTGGATCTAAAAGATATATACTATCGAATCCGGATTAAAGCCGGCGATAAATGGAAAACAGCATTCTAAATACAGCATGGCCACTTTAAGTACCTAGTAATGCCATTTAGGCTCACTAACGCACCAGTGACATTTCAGGCCTATATTAATAAGGCATTGTTAGGCCTATTGGATACGATATATATAGTCTACCTTAATGATATTATAGTCTACTCTAATAACTACGAAGCATATACGTACCATATATAAATAGTACTAGAAAGACTACAGGAATATAAGCTCTATATAAACCTAAAAAAATGCTCATTCTATATCACTAGCATTAATTTTCTAGGCTTTATTATTAGCGTTAACGGAGTGTTAATGGAGAAAAGCCAGGTAGACGCTATTAGGGAATAGCTATACCCCATAATATTTAGGGAAGTATAGGTTTTTATAGGCACGGCGAACTTCTACTAAAGGTTTATTATTTATTACTTGCAAGTAATACTCCCAATTACTAATCTGCTAAAGGGATTTAAGGATGGCAAGAAGTTAGGACCCTTTATATTTAGGGAAGCTGCTAAGTAGGCTATAGACTGGTTAAAGGATTTGTTTACGTCGGCGCCTATCCTAATACACTTCTACTAGGAGCTATGTATATACCTTAAAATAGATGCATCCGGCTTCACCCTAGGGGCAATTATATCTTAATTAAAAGACAGAGAATGGCATCCTGTGGTGTTTTGGTTAAGGAAAATAACCCCTATAGAGCAGTGTTATATAACGCACAACTAGGAGCTACTCGCGATAGTCACAGCAATAAAGCACTGGCGACATTATTATATGGGAAGCAATTATCCTATTAAAGTCCTTATAGACCATAACAACCTAGAATACTTTATAACTATAAAGGTGTTAAGTAGTCAACAAGCCAGATAGGCGGAGGTACTATTATAGTATAACTTTAAAATTACGTACCGCCTAGGAAAGATAAATCCCGCTAATAGGTTGTTAAGATGTCTAAATTATAAGATTAGGAGAATCTAGGACAGTATAGGGGAAATGATTCCTATATTGCAAAATTTGCTTAGGAAGAAAGAAGAGTTTTTTCCTAAAACTATAGAATTTTACAGTAGGGTAGAGGTCCTGGCAATACAGCTGCGAGGCACCATAATAATAGAGCTGTAGGATATAGTTATGGACTAGGTTATAGACTAAGTAGATATTACAAAGTTGGCATACCCTAGAATTAGTGAGAATTCTGCGGGATGTGCTAGGGGTATTGCGGTACCTTTGACTTAACGGCGTACTAGCTACGAGTTTCTGGATCCAGAGGGGATAGGCGAGATGCCTATCTATAGTATAGCATACTGCACAACAGTAGGAGAATCTGCTGGCACTAATGGTTTAAAACGTCTTGTACCATATCTAGAGTCTATAATAGCGGCGGGCAAAATGGAAACAAGCGATCTATATAAAACCTTTCCAGATCTTCTTCTTTAAGCATAATAAAGGGACGCCTTTATTTCTGGGGAGAGGTGGAAAGATATAGTAGAGACCAACTTGGCCAGAGTTACTAAAAAGCTGTGGCAATAAGACTAAAAGGGTCTGTTGCGCTTTAAGGGTGCTGTATATGTCCTAAAGAACTAAACAGTTTAAGACGAAATTCTAAAGGTTTTCTATAACGACCCTCTTAGGGGTCACTACGGTGCCAATAGGACCCTTAAGGCCGTTTAAAGGAAATACTTTTGGGATGGAATGTCTAAAGAAGTTAAGGACTATATATTGAGATATAATACGTGCCAAAGGGTATAGATACCCAGGTATTGCCTATATAGCGAGTTATTAGTGCTTCCTATTCCGCAGGGACCCATATCAGAATTAATAATGGATTTTATAATAGGCTTACCCCCTACTAAAACAAGAACTAGAGAGGTTGCTAACGCTATCCTAGTAATTGTTAATAGATATATAAAGTTTTTAGGGTACTTTACTATTTTAATAACAATTACAGCAGTAGAACTGGCAGACCTGTTTTTAGAGCGGTAGCTCCTATTTAGCACGCTAAGGGGAATTATGTCCAATAGAGGTACTATATTTAACAGCGCATTTTGGTCTTCATTCTGTCTCTTATTAAAGATATGGTAAAGGATAAGCACTGCCTTTACCTATAAATAGACGGGCAAACAGAGCGTCTAAATGCGTTGTTAGAACACTACCTCCGCTGCTATATCAATTATTAACAGGATAATTGGCTATTGTGGTTAGCTCTGGCGCAATATATATATAACATAAGCATCTACAGCAGCACAAAAATGACCCCTTATAAAGCACTGTTTGGGGTAAAAGCAAATAACCCCTAGAACGTTAAGGACATTATTCCTAAAAGAGAGGCACTAGCGGCGTCTGAGAGAATTAAGCAAATAAGAATTCGCAAAGAAGAACTTAAAAAGCACTTGCTAGACGCCTAGGCTATATAAAAAAGGTACTATGATAAGGGATATATGCCTAAAGAATTTGAAATAGGAGACAAAGTCTTACTGTCTATAAAAAATATCTAGATAAAATGTATTAAGAAGAAGCTGGACTATAGGTGGCTTGGACCCTTTAAGGTAGTTAGGAAAACTAAAGGAAATTAAGCCTATAAATTAGAATTGCTAAAATTATATTTAATATATCCTATATTTTATGTTTCTTTATTGGAGTTATACTGGAGAAGAGATGGTGTGGAACTACCCCCACCTAGCGAAATTAATAGGGAACTAGAATGGAATATAGAAGATATTTTTAATTAAAGATGGCGTTAGAAGAAACGCGAATTTCTAGTTTATTAGGAAGGATACTTCTAGGTATATAATAGTTAGGAACCTAAGGAGCACCTTTAGCTAGAATGCGATATAGCAATTGAAACTTTCCTAAAGACCATAAATTAGGATTTAGCAATGGTTCCAGATATGCCATAGGTGAGATAACGGGGAAGACCCCGTAAATTAAAACTATAAGGTTAAGCATAGGCATTAGAAATGGGAACGTTTCGCTATTATAATAGGGATCCTAGAATCCTATAAGAGAAAGCTATAGGGATCTATATAAGAACCACTAGGGATGCTGTCTAAAGAAGACGCTATTTGAGAATGAGTAGTAGTACTAGAAGAAGGGGCCCTAGGGACTTAGAAGGATTCCCTAGGGATAAAAGAAGAGTATCTGGTCTAATACTAGAGATATATAGTAAAGTTAATAATATAAAGAGGACCAAAAAGACATAGAGTGAAGATTTAGAAATTTTAAGAAATTATAAAGCACCTATAAGAACACCACCCGTTCATTATATACGGAGATTATGGCGGTATGCTGCTTTTATATAGACTGTTACCAAAAATAAGAATAGAGGTATCCCTAAAGTATAAAGTTAATTCCCAGTACTAGGGTATCCTAGAGGTATTAGAGAGGCACCCTATAAAGCTATCCTATAAGAAGAAAGAAAGAATAAGATAATAACTTAAATACTAAAAGTAGTAACGGGAGCCTCCTCTTCCATCTTAATATTATTGTTGGTAGTATTATTAACACTCCTATCCCTGGAAGCATTAGCATTCTTACTAATATTTTTCTTAGAGCGGTAAGAACTAGATAGACCACTATAACTAGGGGACTAGTGGGGAGAACGTTTATCTTTATTACTATTTTTAGTGTTATCCCTAGGCTCCAAATCGGCATCCAGGCTGGGATTAGAAAGTTGACGACTAAAGAGTTAATATAGTTCCCAAACGTGTTACTAAAGAGACTTATCTAGCTAGAAAGGCCCGCGCAAGAGTATAAATATTATTATTTATAAAAACGAGCTGCTTATATATACGCTTCTGGACACTATGTGTCCGAGATTACTGTATCTCTATAGCAGTAGAAACCCTTATTAAATTAAAAAGGCTGCGAGTAATAGAAGATACCTTTTATCCCTGTCTATTACTATTCTAATATAGACGGAAATCCCTAATGGCGCATTAGAGCCGGCGAGCCTTATATATATAAACAGCGGGGATCTAATATAGTTAGTGAAGTCCAAAATAGGATAGAATGGGAAATACTAAAATATAGGTCTTTTTCTGGCTGTAATAGTGGGAACACTTAGATTTGTTTTTACTAGAGCGTGGTATTTTATAGGTATGGGACGGGTCTAACGTAAGCGCGTAAACGCAACAATAGCAGCACTTTAGAGAAACCACCGCAGGAGTAACAGAAGTGGTCTATAATGCCAACAGAGTAGGGATAACGCCGCCGCCAGTCTAGGGACGCGCAGCACGATTATAAGCCATTGCAAGAGAATACTATGGGAAGTTAGTATTATTAAGGAGATAAAATAGGGATCCTGTTACCTATAAACGCGTTATAAGAAGAGAACAGAGCAGTGGAAGAAAGAATAGCTAGAGATACAAAAGCTAAAAGCTGAGATATAATAAAAAACGGTCCGCTAAAAGGCGAGACAAATGGTGTTATTAATGGAAAGACGTATAAGAGACAACAGCTTATAAACTAAAAAAAATTAATATTAAGACGTTATTATTAAGACCCATTTTAGGTGAATAGGGATGGTAGCTAGTTAATGCGTTGCATAGGACAACCCCCAGATCAGCTTATAACAAATTCTTATAATAAGGAAGGTAAATCCCATCCAATTTTTATTATTATCATTAAAGTTCCATTATAAAGGCACTATAAGAGCTATAGTGGAAGAAGAGCGGAGGAATAGAAAGATAAAGTAAGGTTTTACGCTAGTAAAGAACCGGCGATAAGCCGCATTATGGAGTACCTTTCCACTAAAGAATTTCCCTAGTGGTTTTAGCTGGAACTCCATGAGAGATTATTAAGAGGTAAAGTCTTAGAGGACTAAGACCCTTAAAGGGGAGGCAATTGTAACGGAATCCCCTAGGAGGTACATATTAGATAAGACAGTAGAAGGTTTTATTAATGTCCTGCCTATATCCTATGTATGTTCCAGAAGAGATATAGTTAGATAGATAGGGGCGAAAGGTTTTACTAGTGTCTTAGAAGGTTTATATAGGAAGCTAGTTCTCCTCTAGAGAAGAACCAGCGATTAGTCTCTAAATGGAAGTGGTTAGAAGCATTTGTCCTTTAATACGTGAAACTTATTCTACCTTTAACTTACCTTTGACTCACCTTCTACTTACTTATAACACTGTTAATTAGATAATCATATGTTCTGGTTAGGCTGGCCTCTTACAGGAACTAAACCAAAGATAGGTTAGGTGGGCGGAAATGCTTATAGAATACTATTTCGAAATTTAGTATACTAAGGGTACAGACAATACACGAGCAGATGCTTTAAGTAGAAAAGCTAAACTATAAAACAAGGAAAAGCCATTAGGGGCTTTACTGCAAAAGGATTGAGATGGAATAATTAAGTATAATTATCTAAAGGTTGCAGCGACTAAAGAAAGTTAGGTTTATAAATTACTAGAGAGTGATTAGATATAAAAGATCCTAGAGGTATAGGCAGAGGATCTAAACTTAGAACAGTATATAAACAAAGAAGCAACTTATATTCTAAAGACCATCGCAGAAGAGTTTATAAAAGAGTTTTATAAAGAAATAACGCAAGGACATAATAGAGCTATAGGCTTAGTATTAAGACTTTAAGAGAAGTATATTATTTAAGGAATCTAGGGACTAGCGAGATAAGTTATAAAGGAGTATTTAGATTACTAAAGGAATAAACTAACAAGGCATAAGCCATATAGAGGGCTATAACCTATTAAAACACCAGAAAGACAATAGGAGGTTATATTATGGGACTTTATTATTAAGTTACTAAAATTAAAAGATCCTATTACCAGATAAGATCACGATATAATTTTAGTAATAGTAGATAAACTAACAAAGTAGGGATACTTTATAGCGTATACAGAAGAAATATCTGTAGAAGATCTAGCTAGAATCTATATTAAGGAAGTATTTATAAGGTATGGAGCACTAATAAAGATCGTGTTAGATAGAGATCTAAGATTTATAGTAGTATTCTAGGAAGTATTCTTAGCAGAATAAGGGGTTTAAGCAGTAATATTAACTACATATTACCCACAGACAGATGGTTAAATAGAAAGACTAAACTAGACACTAGAACAGTATCTAAGATATTATATCAATCACGCACAGAATAATTAGGTATTATTATTACCAGTTATATAGTTTGCGTATAACACAACACCGTAGGAAGGGATAGGCACGTTACCTTTTAAGGTAAATTACGGATATAAGCTAAGAACGTCGTTAATACTACAATAAGTAAAGAAAATAAGTAGTATAGCTAAAGAAAGAATGGAGACGTTAATAAGTCTTTATAATCACCTTAAAGAAACAGCTAAACTAGTATAAGAGTAAATAAAAAGATACTATAATGCTAGGAGATCTAAGGGACTAGATCTTAAGGAGGGAGATAAAGTATAGCTACTATATAAAAATTTTAAGAGTTAACGACTAAGCAAAAAGTTAGACCATATTAGGTTAGGACCATTTACAATTAAGGTAAAAATCTTAGAAGTTATATATAGACTTAACTTACTAAAGAAAATGAAAATCTACCCTATATAACATATTGCAATACTAGAACCAGTATATAGAGATATTAAGTTACCAGTCTATAAAGCAGACACGTATAGAGGACAGAAAGAAGATAAATAGCAGGTTTTAAAGATTATTAGTTATAAGAATATAGACAATAAAATATAGTACGAAGTAAAGTGGATAGGCTATAGTAAGACTACCTAGGAACTACTAAGCAACCTAAAGAACGCTATAGGAAAGGTACGGGAGTATTAGAAGAAAGTAGGTTAGGGAGTATTAAAAAAGGATTACTAAAGGATAAGCCACCTAAGGGGGACCTAGGAAGAGCAACTGCTATATTACCTAGAGTTGTTTCCTTCTCTAGAGGAGCTACTCTCTTATTACCTAGCTTAGATAAACCCTATTAAACAGGTTTCTACTCCTTAGAACAGACCTTCTTACAAACTTTCTTAAGACAAAGCAGTTAAGTATAAGCAGAGGCACGGGCTTTAAGAGCACGACGCTCCTTATCTCTTACCTATTTAGCGTAAGCATAATCCTTGTTCTAAAGACAACAGATCTTATCTAAGGCACTTACAAGCTTACTATTAAGCTTCGCAGCAGCAGATTAACACGAGACCCTATAACAAGTTACTTAGGAAACTCGCAGACTGTTAAGAGTAATAGGATGTATATACTTAGCGTCAGAAACAGAGCAAACGTCGTAGGACGATTAAATATTTGCTTTAGTGCACTCTAAGCAAAAGGAGGGTTGCTAAGATAAAGGACTTGCCAACGCAATATAAACCAACCCCTCTTTCGTATAATGGGAGTATAGAGATAGCATAATCTCACTAAGAGACAGTATCGCAGCAATGGTATAAGGCTAACAAGCTGTAGAAGAAGAGGCCAAAGGCTTAGAAACCTTAGAAGGTATAATAAATAAGGATATTAACCAAATTAATTAAACGGACATTACACCTCTAGTAGATAACTTGGAGATGTTAGGAATCTTCAAGAACAAAGATAAAGAGGAGGGAGATGGTATTACGGACGCTTTAAGTATAATGTTATAACTACTTAGAAAAGAGTTAGAGAAAGCTAGTTAGTTAGTATAGACACGGTCTAGGATGGATTTGGTGGAACTATATGACGAGGAATAGTAGCTAAGGTTATATAACGTAATCTATATAATCTATATAATCTATATAATCTATAGGATAGAGTAGATAGAGCATACATACCTTACAGAGCGAAGGGATTTCTTAGGCGTATGGTTGTGTATTTAAAGGACTGTAACGGGACTAGCCTAGTTACAGTAGGAATATCTCGGTAAAACACTTAACAAGATAAACTTGACGCTTTGACCGAATTCTGCCGAATTCTGCTAGCTTAATTGACTTCTGCCAAGTTCTGCTAGATTAATTGAATTCTACCAAAGTCCGTCCGCATGTGTACGTGCGTACGCATTGACCAAGACCCCTAACTATTTAATTACAAGATTCTCTGGTTATTCCCTTCTCTTCTTTATGCAATGTCTTGTTTTCTTAAAAAGCTATATACCCTTAGATTTAGATAGAATTTATATTATTCCTTTAAATCTTCCCTAAAGCCTCTTCGCGCCCTTATATTATATTGCGTTAAAAACAACTACTATTGAAATGGCAAATAAACCCGAATCCTCTTTGATAACTATAAGTATTATATCCCTAGTTAGGGAACAGTTGACCATAATGCAACAGTTCTTTATAGATGCCTTAGCTTAGTAGCGGGCTGCACTAGAAGCCTAGCATTAGTGATTGATGGAAGTACTTTATAAAGAACTCTGTAATGTCTAAGCATTTATATTAGAGACCCTGATACCGCCTGCAAACGAAATTAATATAACTATATCTGAACCTGGCCCGTTAAATATAAACCCTAAACCAGTAATAGTAGCTTAACCTATACCTGTAATGAACCCAGTACCTACTATAAAATTAGAAAAGCTTTCTGACCCTTTAATGTTTAATGGAAATTAAAATAACCTACGTCCCTTTATAACTAAGCTCTGTCTTAAACTTTTAATAAACTATAACTGATACCCTACTGAAGCTAGTAAGGTTAGCTATAGAATGTCTTATTTAAGCAAAGATGCTGTACAAACTATGGACCCATTTTTCTGTAACGGCACCTTTGTTAATTTTGAAACCTTTATCTCTCTACTAGAACGAATATATAATAACACCAGCCGCGAATATACTGCTGTTACTAAACTTAAAAACCTATAATAATGGAACTAAGACTTTATAAGCTTCTTTTTGGAATTTTTAGGCCTTATTGGCGAACTGGATTAAAATGAAGCCGCTAGAGTTACTGCTCTTTAATAAGCTATTTTGGATGAAATTAGAGCATAGTTAGTAGGTAGGGAACTGCTAAAGGACCTACCTAAATTTGCTACAATATGTTAACGAATTAATAAGGACCTTTAATATAATAAATAGACTTGTTCTCTGAAGCTAACTATACCTTGTGTTTAAAGTTCTATAAAACCGATATATACCTTAAAGCGCAACCCTTCTCTAAAACCTATGTACGACCCTATAGACCTTAACGCCACTCGATCCTATGCACCCTTAGAAACCGATAAATGAAAAACTCAAGCCGCAAATGGAGAATGCTTTGGATGTGGTAGAAAAGGATATATCTAAAGGAATTGCCAAACTCACCCTTTTAAAAAAGTCCGCCGTAGTTCCTTCTGGTCTTTAAATCGCACCCACTCCTTAAATTGCACTTGTTCTTTAAGCCGTACTCGCTTCTTAACTTATACTTGTTCTATAAATTATACCTAGTTATTATAAAGCATCTTACTCTTAGCTAACTTGGAAAACAAATCATCCTAGGGCTAAGTTGCGCCTTAGGATAAGAAGTGGAAGAGTATAAGTATCTAGGCTCTTCCAGCGCTAATACATAGCATAACTCCCTTAATATACTTGGTGAAATTCAAATACTTAGAAAATAGAAGGAGGTATAAATCCTTATAGACAGCGGAGCCACTAGTATAGGCTTTATTAATATAAACTACGCGAAAACCTAACGCCTAAATTTAAAGAAACTTAATAAGCTCTAAGGCCTATAAGGCTTTAACGGCAAACCCTTAATATATAGCGAATTAACACACTACGCTCTTATAAAAATGTAAATAGGCAAATACCTTAAATATGTTTCCCTATTTATAATACCCCTAAAGTAATATAAGATGATACTTAGATATGGATGGCTAAAATAACACAACCCTTTAATTAGCTGGGTTAAAGAAATACTAAAGTTCTGTACAACCTACTGCTGAAGTTATTGCTTGAAAACCTATTTGCCCTATAAACATGCATACGACTATTTAAATTTAAAATGATATAAATTACCCTTGCTATAAACCTTAAACCAATATAATAAAGCTACAACTGCTAATTGCAGTAAAGAATGTGAAGATGTTATGTTAAAACCTCTTAAAATTTATATAATATAGGCCGTACCCTTTATCTTGTTAGCAAAAAGATAAGATTATAAAATTTTTGCTGTGACTATAGAAGATATTAAGAAAGTACTAGAACCGAAATAGTATATTAATCCTTAACCTCTTATACCCAAAGAGTACCATAATCTAATTAACGAGTTTAAAAAATAATTTACAGACTAACTAGCCCCGTACTAAGATAAGCACGATTTTAAGATAGAACTTGAGCCTAGTATAACACCAAAGTTCGGTCCGCTATATAGTATATTATAAGAAGAACTGCTTATAATGTAATAATACCTTAATAAGTATCTAGAAAAAGGATTTATTCGCCCTAGTTAATCTCTATTTGCCTTACCTGTACTATTTATTAAAAAGCCAAGAGGAGGCTTAAGATTTTGTATTAATTATTAAGCTCTAAATATAATTATGATTTAAAACCGATATCCAATTCCCCTAATTTAAGAAACGCTTAACTATTTGGTAAAGGCACGGTACTTTACAAAGCTTGACATAGTTGCTGCCTTTAATAAAATCCGTATATATAAAGGAGATAAGAAGTATATAGCTTTTTGTATATAATAGGGACTCTTTAAATACCTGGTAATGCCATTTAGTGTAAAAAATGGTCCTAGTATATTTTAGCAATATGTTAATAATACGCTTCGTGAATTCCTTAATGTATTTATTACCACGTATATTAATAATATTTTAATCTACTTGTCCTTGCTTTCTGAATATTAGAAATATATTAAAATGGTTCTTAAACGCCTATAAGATATAGGCTTATAATGTGATATTAAGAAATACAAGTTCTATGTGTCCGAGGTTACGTACTTAGGCTTAATTATATCCCGCAATGGAATTAAAATGGACCCTAAGAAAGTTGCCGTGATTATAAACTAGGGAAGCCCTAGTAATATATAAGACGTTTAAGGATTTCTAGGATTTGCAAACTTCTATTATTGATTTATTAACCACTTCTTGGAAATTGCCTAGCCATTAGTAAACCTAATAAGAAAGAATATGAAATTTAAATGGACTACTAAATGCGAACAAGCTTTTAATGACCTAAAGCATTGTTTTATAACTGCTCCAATTCTCGCCCACTTTGACTCTGACCTTAAATGTATTGTTGAAATAGATTTGTCTAATTATGCACTAGAAGGAGTGTTATCGCAATATAATAAGAACGGCGAGCTATGTCTAGTAGCCTTTCTCTTTTAGAAACTCGCCCCTACTGAATTAAACTACGAGATATATAATAAGGAACTGCTTGTAATCGTTAAATGCTTTAAACAATGGCGTCCTAAGCTTGAAGGATTGTTGTTCCTAATATGCGTATTAACAGACTATAAGAACCTGCAGTACTTTATAACTATAAAACAATTAACATAGCGCCAAATTCGTTAGGCCGAATACCTCTTATAATTTGACTTTAAGATTATATACTGACTAGGCAAACTTAATTAGAAGCCTAATGTATTAATATAACGATTATAGGATCTACCTATGAATGCTTTAGACAAATAGATTATAAATTAATTACGGATCTTATTGCCCCCTAAACGTTTTAAAAAGCTATATCCTATATTCCTAGATGCGGAACTTAACAGAAATAAATTAGAAGTTAATAAATAGGAAATAGAAATTAATGAGCTAATGAAATACAAATATAAGAATAACGTATGGATAATAGATGTAATAAAAGCAATTTAAATAGGAAAATGACAGTATAAGGATATTATACTTGCTAAATGCGAAATTTGAAATAATCGATTGTACTATTAATAGAAGATGGTAGTTCCGAATTCCGAACCTTTACGATTTAAGATACTTAATTTTGTATATAACTCCCCTATAGCAGGGCATCCTGGCCGTGTAAAGACCTATAAGATTGTTTAACGAGTATACTACTAGCCTATAATGTACAACTATGTACAAAAATACGTTCGAGTATGCAGGATGTATGTGCGTGGAAAGACCTCTTATGTAAAGAAGTAAGGAGTACTTTAACCGCTACTAATTCCAATACAAAGATGGCGTGATATCTTGATTAACTTTATAGTCAACTTGCCTAGCAGTAATAGGTTTACGAATATTATGGTAGTTGTTAACCGCCTTATAAAAATGCGATATATGATTCCCATAGACTTAATTAATGCAATATTAGTAGCTAAATGTTTTGTTAAGCATGTCTTTAAGCTATACGGACTTCCTAACTTAATAATATCCGACCGTAGAAGCCAGTTCGTTTTAGACTTCTAGCAAGCTCTATGCAAACGATTAAGTATTTAAATATAACTCTTAACTGCGTTTTATTTAGAGATAGATAGTTAAACCAAAATTGCGAACGCGATTATAGAACAATACCTATAAATATACTGCTCCTACCTGCAAGATAACTGGGAAAAATAGCTGCCTTTAGCTAAGTTTACTATAAATAATATAATAAACGTATTAATAGGTATGACGCTGTTCTACGCGACCTATAGATAAAACCCTTGACTTGGATTTAAACCACAACCCAAAATTAACACAATAGGACCCATGATTAAACGGATTTAGTTAATTAACGTATATAACTTTGTTAATTAAATAAAGTAGTTAATAGAACTGTTACAAAGTAAATTAACATACGCTTAAATAGTATAGGAATGGTATGCGAATAAAGGACGAGCTCCCGTATAGGACTTTAAGGAAGGTGATATGGCTTACCTAAATATACAAAATATACGGACTTAACGGCCCTTAAAGAAACTTAATTGGAAGTTTATAGGGCTATACTAAATTAAGAAGAAACTAAGCCTATATGCCTATAAGCTTAAACTGCTAACTAAGATGAAAATACACCTAATGTTTTATATAAGCTTATTACAACCTTTAAAAGATGATCCTATGACTTATAAAGTACCACCGCTACCTTCTATAATTGTTAATAATAGTAACGGTTCTTACTTTATTAACTTAATTAATGATATATAATGGAAACTATAATCCAAATAATTTAAACTTCTTGTTAAGTGGGAAGGATATAAAATACAAACCTAGGAAACCTATGATTAGATTAAGGCTAACGCGCCTTCCCTAGTAAAAGAATTCTATAAGGACTATCCTTTGCAGCCTACTTTGGCTAGATGGACATAATATAAAGGCAAATAACTGCCACCTAACACGAATATACGAAACTTAAATTTGAAAAGAACTCGAAATAAGTTATAACATTTGTAACGCGATTATATGATACGTAAGATGTTAAGGAACTTTAACTAGCGGTTAAAGTTGTCTAATTGGTCAGATCTGCCTTGCCAAGACCGCCACCTGACGCGAAAATACGACACGCGATAAAAAAAAAAAATTATGAATTCTTGACCAAATTAAATTATTTTAAACCTTTGGCTAAAGGGGGGGTACTGTAATAGGACTAGCCTAGTTATAGTAGGAATGTCTTGGTAAAACACTCGACAAGATAAACTTGACGCTTTGACCGAATTCTGCCGAATTCTGCTAGCTTAATTGACTTCTGCCAAGTTCTGCTAGATTAATCGAATTCTACCAAAGTCCGTCCACGTGCGCACGTGCGCACGCATTGACCAAGACCCCTGACTATTTAATTATAAGATTCTCTGGTTATTCCCTTCTCTTCTTTACGCAACGTCTTGTTCTCTTAAAAAGCTATATACCCTTAGATTTAGATAGAATTTATATTATTCCTTTGAATCTTCCCCGAAGCCTCTTTGCGCCCTTATAAGGACCATAGTCCCTACCTAGATAGTTCTCTCTTTATAGTAAATCTCAGAATATAATTAGAGTTAATCTATTGGGCAACCACTCCACTAGTTATTATTACGTTGTTAACTTCTTGTTTACCTACACACCTAGCCCATTAATAAGTTCACTGTAGTTCCTACTACAAGGCTCCGTTATATAAAGTACTTTAGTTATAATAGTATCTAGGTCCATAATATAATCGTTATAGCTATCTAGTTACCTAGGTCTTACTTACGCCTTATAAAGGTATCTATATAGTTAGTTACGCCTAGCTTATATATAATTAGGAAGATAAACTAGAATAGTATATCTACCTAGTATACCTACCAGGCCGTAAGGGCTTTAGTTATTATAAAGTATTTTAAGGCCTTATAATCTAAAACTACCTAAATAGGTTTAGGGGTCCCCTCTAACTATATACGCCAGTATTAAAGGCTAGAAATAATAGCTAGTATCTCTTTATTATGGATATAGTAATTTATCTTAACATCTATTATAGTCTTTAAATAGTATATAATAAGGTGTTATTCCCTATATAGCTGTTTCTAGAAATAGATAGTGGCTATTATACTATCTAAGGCATCCGTTTTTAATATTAAGGGCTATTCTAGATAGAAATAGGCTAATAGCAAAGCAAAAACTAGCCGCTTTTTAAGTTTATTAAAGACCTTTTTATATAGAATACCTTTAATAGGTATTAGTATAAAATAGATAACTCGCCCCTTTACGCCGCTGCGCTTATTCTTTATCCAGCCTATTATATAAGATATATTAAGCGGGTTTAAAAGAAGGAGTAATATAAGCCTATATTTAATAGCGTTAAAGAGCTTTAGAAAAGATATTAGAATAGGAGTTCTAGGCTTAGAAGTGTATTATTATATAAAAAGCTAGCTTTAGCTTAAGACCTTAATAAGTTTAATAAGATTACCAAGGATCTTAATAGCATAATATTTTAATTAAAAAGTTAGAATAAGTATAAGGACTTTATCTCTAAGACGCTGTATAAGATTTTAATAACTACACTTTAGTAGTAGTCTTAAGAACAATAATAAAAGCGCTGGCTATGGCTCTTACTTATAGCAATTAAAATTCTCTTAATTTTAGTAATAAGTAACAAGCCAGAAAGAGTCTTTTTAAGAGGACGTTATATAGTATTGTAGAAGAGAATACAAATAGATCCTAAAACTCTTAAGAAAACAAAGTATTTAAAGAATTGGTATTAGAGAAGAACTATAAGAGGGATAAGGGATTTTTCTTTAAGTATTTAACTATTATATAGTTAAGGGAAGAGGGATATAGAGACCTATTCTTACTACAATATCTATAATATCTACCAAATTCTATCAAATTCTACTAAGTCCAACGAATTCTACTAAATTCTACTTAGTTAGGGCAGAAAAGCCCTACATAGGGCACTTTTATCCTTATTAATTATAATATTCTATACATCTTCTATTAGATAAAGGATATTTTATACTCGCTTATTTGTATTATCTAAAACAACACTAAATAGGGAGTCTAATTAATAGAATAATAGGGTATATTATATAGATAGACAAATTCTTAAGGGAAAAGGAGAAGTCTATATATAAGGTAAGGAAGGGTTTTCCCTAGGTATATATAGCGCATATACCTTATAGGCGAGTGACCCCTAGGTTGCCCCTAGGTTGCCAATACCTTATAGCTATATAAACTATCTACTTAGGTTTTACCTAGTAATACTCCCCTCCCCTTTAAAAGGATTATCCCCAATCCTTTATATACTTAGGCCTTAGTAAAACCTTAATAAGTAAAAAAAATTGGAGGGAAAGGAGCATTCTAATTTTGCGTAGAGTATTACCAATCTTTTTAGAAGGTAATAGCGTCCGATCTAGTCTCCCTTCTCTGATCTATATTCTATTAACAATTATTGGCAGACGCGATCCTAGATATCTGCTAGTATATCTACTTATAATAGCAAACTAATCGGCTTAGGTAAGAGGGAAAGGATTAAGAATTTCTTTCTCCTAATCCATATCTATCTAACTATAATATGCGGATGCGATCTACTAGACATCGGCTGGTGTAGCTACTCTATAGTATACGTAATTATCTTAGATAAGGTAGAGGACCTAATCTATATCCTAATTAATCGTTATATATAGATGCGATCTGCTAGGCGTCTGCTAATATACCTACTCTATAGTATACGCGGTTATTCTAAGTAAAAAATAAAGAATTATAAAATTGCTTAAGGGCGGAGCCCTTAGCTTACTACTAACTACCACCTGTAAGGATATAGGATTAGTTTAAATATAAGCTTATTTATAAGCTTTGCAGTACATAGAAATTAATTAAGCGACTTAATTATAAATCTATGGAAATTAGGTATAATATATATAAAATAGGTGGCGATGAGTACAGGCAATAAAGATAGATAGTAAAATATACGAGATATATAAGGGTAGCGCTAACACTGTCTTAGAGCCTTTTAGGCTGCAGTTTTATACCTTGGCATAGTGCTGGTAGTCAGTTATACACCCCCCTAGATTTAACAGTGTAGTTAAAGCTGTATTATTAGTCTTGGCATAGTATTAAGTTAATAATTATATTAATCTTCTATCGCCTTTCCTCCGCTAAAGCCTGTTCCTAAAGAGGGGTTAACAAAGCCAAAGCTCCTCGCTAGTGGCTAATCTATAAGGATTCTTACTAGAGGCCAATTGACGGTCCTAATGTCGTCCATTAAGTTTAGAGGTATAGATCAATTAATCGTCCTAATAACACATCTAATTCCTCTATTGTTTAGTAGTAGAAGTAGATCTAATCCTCTATTTAAGTACGTATCCACTATAAGGATCTTTAAGAGGATCACTAAGAGTATCTCTATAAGCATTTCTTCTTCTTTTCTCTCTATTAGTAGCTACCAGTATCCGTTCTAAAAGATCTCTATATCGCCCCTCTGTACAAGTAAGTACCTATAGCTATACTAATACTACCCTAATTAGCTAAGATCCTTAGCCATTAACATCTTATAAAGAGGTTAATTCTAACCCTATTACAGAATTGCTATCCTAGTCTTCTTATGCCCTAACTCGCCTTAACCTATTTTCTATCTTTGCCTTATGTTTTCCTAGACCTTAACGTTGTAAAGGTACTCTTAGGCGTTTAAGGACGCTATACTATAGGCCTTATTTCATAGCTAGAGCTATTAAACACTTATAAGGATATATGGTAATCGTATTCTCTAGTTCTATATAGCAGGTAACATTAGTATCCTTTAAGGTAGCTTGTTTCTATTAGTCCCAGCCTTATATTAAGTAAAGCTTTACTAGCTTTATTAGGGTTATAGGGTCCAAAGTAAGCTTTTAGAAGTTTTTAACCCTACTAGAAAAACCCTCGCCTATAGTATATTTTAAGGAGCCTTTAACCTAAATAGGCACTAAAATAGGCTTAATTAATTCGCTAAGCCACTTCTATAGGGAGTTTAGCTAAATTGCCATATAGTTATAAAGGGTTGCCTTAATATCGTCGATCTGCATTATAAGATATTTATCTATTAACTTTATTTAAGTTTTAACCTCCGCAACTTATATCTTAACCTTATTAACCTATATCTTAACCTTATTAACCTATATCTTAACCTTATTAACATATGTCTTAACCTTATTTACTTTAGCATTAACTTAATCTATACCCCTTTTAACTTCCGCTACTCTTACAGCCTAAAAAGTATTATCGTTATATAGTAAAGCTGTCAAGTTGCTTAATATGCCTATAGTGCTATTAATATAAGGGTTTAAATCTATAGAGAGGTCCTAAGGTTAAATAGGTAAGGTGGGGTTAACTAAGGTGGTAGTGTGTTATAGATCTTTTATTATAGGTTCTTTAACGCTATATAGAACGGCTTAAACGGACAGCTAATAGAGCTATTTTATTAGTAATATTTACCGTTTCTTCTGTCGCGTATATTTAACGTCTACGTATTAGATATTTGTGTATTTTAATAAGAATAATAATAGAGTCTTATAGAGTAGACAGTTGTCCAAAAGTTAGATTTAACTTAATTACGTATACTTAAGCAAACTAATAGTAGAAGCTTGCTTAGAAGTTAAAACATATAGGTTCTTTAAGTAGTCCAAAGTAATTCTTTTTAATTTACTTCGATTAATCGATTAACCGAATCGTTCTTTTATTCGTTAGTTATTTGTTTAAACAATTGACGTCTAGTGTACCTCCCTAGGAGGCCTTGATTTAATTTGATTCAATTTAGTAATAGGCCGATATTAAGGTTCTAGTTTAGTTTAATTTAATTTAATTCGGTAACGGGCCAATATTAAGTCTCTAGTTTGATTTAATTTGGCAACGGGCTAATATTAAGGCTCTGGTTTAATTTAATTAATTAAATAATTAAATCGTTTTGGTGTTTGTTTCCTTAATTAAATACTATTTACTAACTATCCATCTGTTAGATAATCTGTATTCTCTAAGGCGTAGGACACGTGCACGAGTCACGTGCATGGGGCACGTGTATTATAAATCTCTTTATAGAGCCCTAGGGGCCCCATGTCACCATGCAGAACCATCAAGTTAAGATCATTAATTAATCAACCCATTTCATCAATAAACTGCTCTATATGCACTTCGTAACAGTTATAAGCCTAGTCCGCCAACTCAAGAAGCTATTCAGCTATTACTTAATCATTTAAATAAATTCTACCTCATTGTCAGACTCTGACACCTCATTATCCTCATCGTCTTAGGACGCAGACTTTAATAGAAATCCTACCTTAAGTGTTACAGGACGATTCTGACACGAGATTCCATGAGATTCCATAAGATTCCACCTTAATCGTTAAAGGACAATTCTGATAACAAGGACGATCCTAATAAGGACAATCCCAACGACAAAATACCATCTTAATTCCTTCTTTGCCTATTAGTTAAATAACTCTACCAACGAGTTTATTAACTATGATTATCCTTAATAAGCCAGAAGACTGGGAGCAATGGCTATAGCAACTCCAAGCCCTTACGGATTAGCGAATTTGGGCCTATAATAACCTAGATAATACAGCACCTTAATAAGGTCTACTATAAGAACCAGCCTATCTAAAAGTTATAAATTTTAATAAGGATGCAACCTTATATATATAGCTCTTTATAAATTAATAGAGAGTGTATAAGAATAGCAGATAATACTCTAACTAGGATATAAAGTATTTCCTAAGATAGAAAGATTATCTTTAACAGATCCGTACCTAGATTACATCTATAGTATTAATTTAGAAGAAGCTACTACTTAACCCTTCTTTAACTATTAAAGAATAGCTATTTTAGCTAAAAGAGAATATAGAACCTACCTTATTATTTATTAGGAAGAAGGTATAACACTAGTATATAGAAGCCCTTAAGGGGTTTAAACACTTATTAAAATTAAACCAATGGCTAGATTAATAGGAACATATAATATTACTAGGAGAGAAGTATAAGATCCCTTAAATATCTAATAGAATCTAGCTTTAGGATTTAGTAGAACGTTATTTAATATTTTGGCAACACCTCCTGTCTAAAGTATACTACTAAGCTAAATAATCCGTAAAAGTTAAGATCTTCTAAATACTATAGAGTAGCAAAGGAGCTGTAAAAAGGACTTAGAAGACCCTTAAAGAAAGCCAATACTACTATAAAAGGGAGTACCTTTAATACAGACTTTACAGAGCAAGCCATTAAGGATTACTTTAATACTACTAAAGGTTTATAAAAAGGAAAGGCCTTGGCATGCATTAGCCGCTTAAAGAGAGCCGGGTTATTAGTTAAGGAGATATCCTAAAAGAAGCCAATACCTAAATGCTTAGCGTGTAAAAGATAAGGACATTTACTTTAGGACTGTTGGTGTTTATTTAAAGACAAGAGACCTGCAGGAGTTATAATTAGAGATAATCACATTAATAGGGCACTAAAGAAGGTAGAATAGAATAAGGATCTTACTAATCTAGTTGCTAAAATTAGACTTAAAGAATAAGAAGACGAAGCTTAATAATAATAGGACGAGAGTTAGGAGATAGTTAAGAAGAGTAAGGGAATCCTATGTCTTAAGGATGTTGCCTTTTATACGGACTTTAATATAAATCTAGTGTTGTTCCGTCTACTTTAAAAATAAGAGTACTACTAGGACAATAAAGGAGATAAAGAATATTATGGACAATAAACTATTAAATACGTCCGACCAGGAAGTCTATTAGCGTTTAATATAAGCCGACTACTACACCGCTAATAGAAGCGCAGAGCATTATTAAGAGACATTTGTCTAGATACAAAAGGTAATATATAACTATAGTATCTGCGTCTAGGTTATCCAGGACCTATAAGCCTTCAATATTCTCGTTAAAATTAAGCATTAGGTCTTATAAAGGTTCTTAAAACGGAATATTAATAAACCCTATCTTAACCTCTATATTAACTGACCTTAAGGAAGCGCCAAGGGATTATATTTAAGCCTTCGGCACTATACACCTAAGCTTAAAACGGTACCGCCAAATGCTTAGGGGGTGTAATTATTAAAAAGTACGTAAAGGGACAGTAGATCCTTAGCTTAATAAGACCTACTTATAAAAGCTACTGTATTGGCAAGTACAACCTATAGCAATTACTATAAAATTCGACCTAGAGATAATATAGAAAGATACAGTTAACATGTTTATCCATTATAATCTTAATAAAGTTATCTATTAATAATATTATCTTCTGCTACTAAAAGATAGATAAGAAGAAAGCTTAAAAAGTAATTAAGGAGCTGAGCAAGAAATACTAGATAAGTACCCTTAGAGAGCTAAAACAGTTCTTAGGAATTTATATGCTATATGTCACGGGACTCACTCGTTCTCACGTCTCTGCGCGTCTTTGACGTTCTTGACCCGTGCTCACGTTCGTCCCGAGACACCTACGCACGTTCCCCTACAGCCCCTATTTATACCCGTACCTAGCACACGAAGACTCTTCTTCTTCATCCAATGTCTTTGTATCAACCACGCATAGTTACGTGTACGTAGCCTTCTCAATTACTACCTCGTTTAGTGCATTGTATCCCGGCTCGTGCCTACTCCGTGACACTATATAATTATAGCCAGAGGCTCCTATAGCTATCCCAGGAAGCCTATATTAAGAAGATAGCTAACCAGTATAAGATAGATCTTAAAAGGGCGTCTTCTAAATACTCCTATAGCAGAATCTAAACTCCTCCCTACTAATCACTAATTAATCCATCTAACGCGTCTGTCCCCTAATATAGACCTACTAGTCCGTTCTATATTCTTACTAAGAGAAGCAGCTTCTATAATGCTATATTAGAGTATTCTAGTACCTATATAGTATGAGAAGCAGAGTAATCTACTATAGAGGAGATAAGGAAGGAATAAACGGTAGAGGAAGAGATAAAGGAATATGTAATAAAGGACGAGATAATAGAAGAGACGGTAGAGGTAAAGCGCAATTATTTATCTATGCTAGTGATGCATTATTTATAGACAATTCCGTTAATAGAAAGAGCTTATAAGGATATATTATAAAGCTATTTAGGGGACTAATTACATAAAGAGCAAATAAGTAGGATATGGTAACTACGTTAAGCATAGAAGCTAAGTTATTAGCCCTATCTTAGACAGCAAAAGAAGCTATCTTTACTAGTAGGATATTTAAAGCAACTAAACGAGCCCTTAATCATTAACTCTCCGACACATTAACATCTATTAATACTTGTTGCGTTAAGAATACGCAATAAGACAAGTGGTATTTTAATAGAAAGCGATAAAGGAGATAATTGCTAATGGACTTATAAAGGCCCTGCCCAAGCAGAGGTTTTAGAACTTTGTTAACCTAGTCAGAATAGTAGATATTAAGGAGCAGCTAGATAAGGAAAAGCAACTAGAGGACCTAAGGGAGAAGGAAGGATTTAAATAAGATTAATAGTTTAATTAACACATTAACGGGCATAAAAAGGTAGTTAGCTTTAACCTTAAAGAGCTCAAAGCTAAGGGGGTATGTTAGATAATCTATATTCTCTAAGGCGTGGGATATGTGCACAAGTTACATGCACGGGGCACGTGTATTGTAAATCTCTTCATAGAGCCCTAGGGGCCCCAGGTCACCATACAGAACCATCGAGTCAAGATTATTAATCATTAACCCATTTCATCAATAAACTGCTCTATATGTACTTCGTGACACCATCTGGTATCCAACTAAGTCGTAGTACTGCCTAGATCATTCCATACTGTTTTAGTAATCGTCTATTATTAGGAAAATGTTTATGCCTCCTAATAGTACTAACAGGTTCCTAACAGCTCCTATTAGGGCTATTAGAAGCTTTAGGAAACACTTACACTTGGCTTTTTATTAGGAACCTGTTAGGAGGTCGCTCGGACCACTAGGACCTTTAGGACTATTAGGACCTCTAGGACTATTAGGACCTCTAGGACCATTAGGACCATTAGGACAATTAGGACAATAATTTAAAAATTAAATTTAAAAATAAGGCATATTAATGCTCTCGTATTTACTGCTAGCTAATAAATATAAAAACCAATTTAATTTTAGACCCTATTCTATATATAGGATACTTTAAGGAATCTAAATAATCTAAATCCTTTCTGCCCTAACTAGGTCTAGTACCTGCCTGCCTGCCTGCCTACCTGCCTGCGTCGCGATTGATCGAGGAGATGAGGGGGAAGGCTCTCGCAGAGGTTCTAAATTGTTAATTGGCGGTGTTCCCGATGATCCGCCGGCCGTGTACTGATTTCCTAACTAGGCCTAGTGCCTGCCTGTCCTGCCTGTCCTGCTTGTCTGACCGTTCTACCTGTCTGTGCCTGCCTGTCTGTGCCTACCTGTCTGTGCCTACCTGTCTGTGCCTACCTATCTGTGCCTACCTGTCTGTGTCTACCTGTTAGTGCCTACCTGTCTGTGCCTGCCTGTCGTGCCTACTTGTCTATGCCTACCTGTCTGTGCCTGTAATTTGGGGGAGAGGTCGGCCCGATCGAAGGCTCTGCTTGATTCGATTGCGATTGATTATATTGACTTGAATCGTTCTCTATGGGCGTTCGCTGGCTGTATGTTTGAATGGTGGTCGTCTAGGGTGCATCCCTAAGAGGCCTTGATTTGATTTGATTCGGTAATAGGGTAATATTGAGGCTCTAGTTCGATTCGATCGATTGATTGAATTAATTATGGTGTTCGCTGGCTGGTTGTTTAAATAATTATCGTCTGGCTCTAGCGATGGTTGTATAGTTCTAGCGACGGTCCTTTTCTACCTGCCTACCTACCTGTCTGCCTACTTACCTACCTATCTGCCTACTTAGCTACCTGTCTGCCTACCTACCTACCTACCTACCTACCTACCTACCTACCTACCTACCTACCTACCTACCTACCTACCTACCTACCTACCTACCTACCTACCTACCTACCTGCCTGCCTGCCTGCCTGCCTACCTACCTACCTACTTACCTACCTACCTGCCTGCCTGCCTGCCTGCCTACCTACCTACCTACTTACCTACCTACCTGCCTGCCTGCCTGCCTGCGTTAGTGTCTGGTTCAATTTAGGGGAGGAGTCGGCCTAATTAAAGACTCTGATCGATTCAAATCGTTCTCTATAGCCGTTTATTAGCTATATATTCAAACGGTAGTCGTCTAGGGTGCCTTCCTAGGAGGCCTTAATTTAATTTAGTGACGGGCCGATATTAAAGCTCTAGTTCAATCCAATTAATCAATTAATTAAATTAGTGTTCGCAGTAATAAATAAATAATTAAATAAATAAATTAACCACTTATCGCATTATATTTATAAGAGAGCCGATTTATCGCAATATGAATAAATAATTGCGATATTGTAGATTACTAGTCTTGGTATAGTGTTATACTAAATTATAGTAGTAAAAGTCTTTACAGAAGCCTCTACCCCCCCTCCTCTCCCCCTAATATTTACCAGTAGCTCTCTCCTCCAGCCTCCTATAACTCCTCTTACCCACAACTTTAAGCACTTTGATTACTTAATATTTACTAGCCTAAGCTTTATACGCTACTTGGTAATTATCCTTCGCGCTCTAAAAAATATTCGCTCTAGTTTAGATAATATAGGTAGTATAGATAGAATATCTATCGCCATATAGTAGAGCGATAGGTAGTCTACGCAATTACTTAAATTAAGCTACTAATCAAGGGTAGTGGTACTAGAAGGAAGATTGGTAGGGGAGGCGTTAATAAAGTAATTAAATTTATTCTTAATTGCATTAAGAACCAACTGCTTCTTATTCTAAAGATTGTACTTATTAAACTCCTAATTATAAGCAATAGCTTCCTCCTCTTCTACTCTGCTCTTATACTTATACTTATACTTATTTACCTAAAGCTTTTAAGCTATAGCAAATACCGGCTTCCTCTAGGTAGCTTTCCAGTTGCGATTAATATAGGCCTTCCTCTAGTAAGAAGCTAATAGTAAGGCTGCGCCATATATAGCAACTTCGTTAGTCTTAAGATAGTATTTATTAAAGGCGTGCTAGCTAGTTTAAATGCAGTTGTAGAGCTTTATATTAGTAGAGTACTTTTATAGAGTAGATTTAAAGTACTCTACTATAAAATCCATTATATAAAGCACCTTATTAAAAGTAGTCTTATTACCTTTTATCTTTTTTATAACTCTCTAAAAGGGCTATAGAAAGTCTCTAATATTTTTAAAAGCTCTTCAATTGGCGGCGTTAAAAATATCCTTCTTATTAAACTCCTTAATATACTACTCTTAATATTTTATAATTGCGTCTTTTAATTTAAGAGCCACTAAGATTATATTATACTACGAGTTCTACCTTATATTATTATCTATAGGAATAGCTTAAAGAGCTTTTATAATAAAGTAGTTCCCCACATGTATATAAGGAGTAGTCCGCATGGGCCCAACAGGGATCCGAATCGGACGTTAAGCAATGAATAATAATAATAAAGTAGTTATAGTAGGCGGTAAAGCTTTAAATATAGATAATAATATTATGCACCTTTCCTAGAGGGCCAATTAGGTAATAAGTAAACTTACTAGCTTTCCCTTTTTTAAACCTTTTAGTAAGGAGCTCCTTAATCTAATTGTCTTTAAGCTCTAACGCTACTTTAAGCTTCTTACAAGCTTCTTTAAAGGCGGCATTAATAGCTACTTTATCCTCTAAGAAGAAGAAAGCTTATATAGTAATATTAAGTATATACCCATAGCAGTGAATACGGCATTACTATACATTATACATCGGGAAAATATTCGCAGGATGAGATTTAAGTAGACTTTGATTTTCGCGTTTCGCGTAATTAACATGCAATTTAACCAACTTAACACGTAATTAACTAACTTAACACGCAATTAACTAACTTAATACGCAATTTAACTAACTTAACATGTAATTAACTAACTTAACATGCAATTTAACCAACTTAACACGTAATTAACCAACTTAACACGCAATTTAACTAACTTGATATGTAATTAACCAACTTAATATATAATTCAACTAACTTAACATGCAATTAACCAACTTAACACGCAATTTAACTAACTTAACATGCAATTAACTAACTTAATAACTTTAAAAGCTAACTATATATTTCTTAACACGCAATTAACCTACTTAGTAACTTTAAAAGGTAACTATATATTTCTTAACATGCAATTAAGGTAAAGTTATATACTATATATTTAACTATTATATATTATCTAATATAATCTTATACAATCTTATATAGTTTTATTACTTGGAGGCTCTATATAAGGCTCTGCACGAGGCTCTACACGAAGCTCTACACAAAGCTCTACACGAAGCTCTACACAAAGCTCTATACGAGGCTCTACGTATAGAGGCTCTGCACAAGGCTCTACGCGAAGCTCTGCGTACGGAGGCTCTACACGAAGCTCTGCATCGGGTCCCCGCTATATTCCTAATAGCGTCTACACGTGTCTCTGCCTATGTAGCCGCCTTATTTTTTACCCTTCTTTCCTTCCTTACATCCTCCCTACCTAGGGAGGCACTAGAACGGCAGCCAGCAGAGGACCGTTGCTAGAACTAGATGACTATCGCTAGAACCAGACAACCGTTACCAGAACTAGACGACCGTCGCCAGAGCCAGACGACTATCGCCAGAGCCAGATAACTGTCGCTAGAACTAGACGACCGTTGCTAGAGCTAGACAACCGTCGCCAGAACCAGACAACCGTCTCCAGAGTCAGACGACTGTCGCCAAAACCAGACGACCGTTGCCAGAGCCAGACGACCGTCGCCAGAACCAGACGACTGTCGCCAGAGCTAGACGACCGTCGCTAGAACCAGACGACCGTCG
>Ga0307507_10002020_pt1 | contig 43983 bp, 18 predicted proteins | sample 7_EM_MG_FD_207223 | JGI IMG/M metagenome (GOLD analysis project Ga0307507, IMG submission 207223) | Populus trichocarpa ectomycorrhiza microbial communities from riparian zone in the Pacific Northwest, United States - 7_EM | ecosystem: Host-associated > Plants > Roots > Unclassified | place... | reverse complement strand
CTAGCTAGCAGATAGCTATATAAATATAATTATTCGTGGTTGAGTAATTCGCAATATTTACCCTTGGTGGTTTGATGGGGTGGCCACATGCCCGCAATGGCCACATGCCCGCAGGGTACGTTAGTGGCCAAAATATAGTGTATGTTTGAGAAAACCCTGGCCATCACGGTCGAGGTTTACTGGGTAATGGTCTACACTACGACAGCCTCGTGGCACTCGTGGCAGATCGAATCACCGTGCACTGATGCATAATGATCCTTGTCCATAGCCGACGCGCATGGCTATCAGTGACCGCAAATTCAGAGATGCCATTATTACCGTTCAAACAAATATAGAGAGGATAATACCATTTCCCAACCGGTTGGCGAACTGTGGCATGAAAATTGAAGGCAAATTTCACAAGTTTTTCATTCTATATTGAGTTGGAACAAGGAACGATAATTTCAAGCAAGTACATGTACCTTTAGAGAAATTCTAAGGTTGGATGTTTTGCCGTCCTTCAAAACTCTTCTAATCATCATATCTCCAGATGAAATAAAACGAGCCATCAATATCACATCTCTATACTCTACGGATTCCCTTCCGATCACATAACCCATAAACTAAATCCTCAAATAACGCTCTCGATACGGCATGTCCCCGAATGCAAAACCAATTTGGTATAAGGACGGAACGATTACGCATATAATTATCTCTGGTTTAGTAGCATAGGATGTTGTCGGTTCAGGAGGAAGAATAAAGGCCATGCGCATGGAGGTTCTCAGATAATTTCGGAGGAGGTAAATGGAGCGAACACAGCTTGTATGGTTGGATAGAGTTCTTGAATGCTTGAGAATCTTCTTGAAGTGTTCAAATTCCGCCGTATTCTTCAAAAGGATGCTGTTCAAAAGACGTTGGGTAACTGCAGTTTACGCTCAGTTTTCTATCGAACCATTTCAACAACAGCTGCGTATCGAAAGATTGGCTGGCAGCTTTATATACACTCTGAAGAGATTTCGAAGAACGATTGGGGTGCTTTGGTGGAACTGCAGCCGGTGGATGTGTCTCGCTGGCTTTAGCCGCCGGTTGCAACTGCCATTCTTGCGGTCTATCATATCCCATAATGCCAAATAACTTCAATTGTCGCTAAAGATAATCTTTCTCTTCATAAATGCGGCTGCGGCATCGTCAGCCTTTGTCTAGCACTTTCTGAATGCGTCTCCTTTGCTCGTGCGGGTTATCTGTATTGCTACTGGCCTAAGATTGAGCAAAATATGCTAATGGAAAAACGAAGATGATGTGAGGCTCAAAGATAGCGTGTTTTGGTGATCAAAACTGGTAAGTCGGGGTGCTTTAGTGGCAAAGTCTGTCGAGCTGGACAAGGTTAACAACAGAAGTCTTGGACAGCACAGCCGGACACATGTTGATAGCTTACTAGAAGATAGCTGAATCCTCTACTGTCGTGCAATGGTTAAATATCGGTCGCGCATTTTACTGTAGTATTTCTAGGCCCGTTAGGCCGTTGTCCAAGCCTCGAAGTAACCACCTAGCGCATTCTTTTGCTCTTTCTGGATTTTTTGCCTCACTCTTAATGTTTTGGGGGCCTAATCTCAAATCGGATGCCTTTCGTCAGGTCTTTTTCCGTTAATAGAGGACCGTAGTGCCTTTTGTGAGTGTTTGCAGAGTTGCAGTCGCAGGTCTTGCTGGGGGTTGTCCGCAAGCGCCAAAATCCCAACTTCTAGTCACTATTACTTCGAATTCAGCCACGAACCACTTACTCACTAGAACGATCTCTCGGACTATATCATTAAGTATCTTTGCTTAGTATGTTTCAATGATTCGTGGTTATCATAAATGGAATGTGAAAAAAAAGCCCTTTGTGTTACCAACGAAATACGATAAACACTCGGGAGTATATCTTGAAGGTCAGGCTTCAAGCTGTAATGCGACAAATGCGTGAGTAGAAATAGGAGAAAAGCCATCCGTCCAGTTCACACCAATAATGCTATCAACCTGCCCCGCTCCCGACACATCTGACTGTATGCTCTAGCCCTAGTAGTTGCTTCGCCACGTCCACTAGCGTCTCTTCGATGGTAATATATTTAATTAGGCCAAGTATTGCAGACGCTGGGGCGGAATCGACAAGATCTTTCGAAAACTTCTTAGATATTGCCACTTTGCCCTGGTTGCCTCCAGGCGGTAGTCGGTCTTCTAGTTCAGGGAACCGCGTGCGCAAGATATTTGAAACAGCCTGCAGAGACATCACCCCTGCAGCTATGGTGAATCGCCTGTTGCCGGCTTCTGGGATGAAGACTGCTTGAACGTGCGCAAAGGCAAAATCCTAGTGACTCAGGGTCAGCATGACAGGTCCGCAGTAATCCTGCTAGTTGTGTTATACGCGTGTCTCACTTACCCGGACATCGGCGTAGTAACTGATTCCGTCAGATGGAAATACAGCTCTCTGATTGGAGGCTGTATGGCGAATGCTCCAAATCATCTTGTTGCCCTCTTCTAAGTCCATGATTTTTCTTGGATGTCGGGTTGACGGCCCGTAGACAGACGGTGCAGAAAGCGCAACAACATCGAACCCGGGCCTTTCATCTTCAATATATTTCCATAGACGGTCATTGACGAGGTCATCGCTTGCTCGACAGGTTGCGAGGAGGAATTCCGGATCTGCTGCTGCAACACTTTGTACAGATGACGTATTGAAACGAGCTTGACTTTCGACCTCGGAACTTTGTAGCCAACGCGCAAACAAAGTGAGGGTACTTGTAATAATAACCCTCCGAACTCTCGGTGCGAATGCTCTGACGCTCTCCAGAAATGATTTTTTACTGTCACTCTGTAGATTGACGAAATGAGAGAAACGATCCTCCTCTGACAAACCAGCACATACAGTGTGAATGACGGTGTCGAAAGGCTCTGAAGTTGCAATTAGCGCATCATCATACACACGAGGCGCCAGCAGATCTGCGTCCGGAACTATCGCGAAGTCGAGTTCGGCCTCAGTGGTGCGGGGAAATTGATTCCTTAGAGCCTCTCGTTCTGTCTCCGATCCCACCACAGCGCGGACTGAGATGCTGAAGGACAATAGTTGATTGAGAATGTGCGAGCCAATGAAGCCGTATGCTCCTGTTAGCAAAACTCGCTTGGGGGACATATCTCGGAGGTTTTGTTGAATGCTGACGCCGGAGTCCGAAGGTCGAGCGAACAAGTTGTTGAAGAGAAAAGCGGAGTCGGTTGACTGGAATTGGTGACGGCGGTGATGTGTAGAAGGGAATATCGATACTTAATAGTTTTCCCTGGGTCCGCGCACCGTGGCTAGCGCTATTTCCAGCACAGCGGTTAAGCCTCGTTGAGAGAATTGATCATCAGCAAGCCTAACCCAACATAAGTCGCATCAGATCAGGAGATAACATAAATGAAAAGTCGGGGATTAAGTTGGCTGCCACTATTGCGTGTGATTGCGATGTTGCGATGCATGTGTAGGAACGGAGATGACAGCTGTTAGGTGTACTAATAAGAGAGATACAACAAAATAAAAAACGTTCCTATTGCACCAGAACAAAAGACTTGTTTCGATGGCTTGCAAGCGAGGCTAACCCCGCAGTATTGCTCCATTCCCACATGTGTGAAAATCCACCTTATTCCTAACCTGTATGAGATCAACAGGACCGCCTGGTTGCCTCTCATGAAACACGCCGGATGAGGCCCGCTCAAGCCAAGTGGTGCAAAGCTGCATGCCTAGATGGACAATTCCCGCGTGTTCGCCAAGGCTGGCTGGACAAGAGTTTCCTCTGCTAGCTAAGCCCTAAGTTAGAGCCCTAGGTAGGCATCTGGCGCGAAGGCATGGTTGAAAAGTCGTGTTGGCAGAGTTGAATTAATAACTGATGCTAAGGCCATGTTGTTTGATTTGGCAGGTACACATAAGGCACCTACGGCGAGGCAGGCTTGAAGAGTAGCGGTCCGATCCCGCCCGACTGCAGAGCCATCCTACGCTTCCTCCGAGCAAAACACGGAGAGCAGCAGCTAGTCGGGCAGAGGAGGATGCCGATGGTAGCTCCTACTTTAGTTTTGCCGTGGAGGATTGTGAGCTCGGCCTGCGGGAGTTGGTAAACTGACCTATTCAATTGTGCAAATCCACTTAGCGCCGGTGCCCCAACAACCGTTAACCTGTTCCTTAGAGACCTGGTACCGGGTGACCGGTTCCCTAGCCTTTCCTGACCTCTAGAAAGCTTCCGTAGCACCCTGCGGGCGTGGGCAGGACGAAGAAGTATGACCGACACGACCTAGCAAATCAGCGTTGTGGACAAGGGTTTGTTAACACATAGGGCTGCTGATGGGCTGCAGGAAAGGATCACGTATCCCTGTAACTCTACTCACGTTGTATGTCAATCAAGCTTACCGATGTGATAATTATATCAATGTCAGCTGCAGAAAGCGGGGTCGAGCTCGAATGCGGTGCTCGCGCAAAGATGGCTGGGCTTTAGAGTTGAGGACGTCGGTGGTCGGGACTCGCTTGCCGCCCACTTGGGCCACCACTCATAGGCATGGGGCCGAAAAATGGGAACTTAGATACCCTGTAAGCCAACAGTGTATCAGAAAAAGTAGAAGATCTGTAGAGATGGGCTTTACCCTGTGGGCTCGACTTCGTCCGGTCCAGAGATCATGACCTCTTCACAGTTTCATGCCTCAAGCTTCAAAGCATAGTGCTTATCAGGACCTCCTGTGACGAGTTGAATGGGTAGCTGGCACAGACATTCCTGTAGGCTTCATCATGAAATGGAAATGCAATGGTCCGAGAGATGGACTACATCTAAGCTGATTATGCTGCTTGTCGAGCTTTGCCTTATCTGAAAAAACTAGTCGCGGATTGGAGTGTGTGATGCATCCAGCATTGTGCTGTTAGACAGACCCCTTTAGCACTCACTCATGAAGCAAGCGCGAAAAAGCTTAGCGTACGCCTTGGCTATTTTGGTTAAATAGGTCCATAAACAATGAAACCGGGACCAGGTTGCGAGGAATGAGGTAATCTAGCCTTCATATAACAAAGAGTTGCAAAAAAGGGAACAAACTCTGAAGGGAGGATGATGTGAGGACTAAACACTCGTTTAGATAAATAGTCGTTGGGACTGTGGACTAAATTGCCTTTTATAGATATGCCCGTAAATAACGCAAAGCAAGCGTACTTTAAGAATAGTCACTTGCCCCGGAAGGCGATCCCTCAACAAAGGATACGAAACAGTATTTTTCCAAAGTTGTGAAGCAATGTAGTCTTCTTGATTGAAAGTATCAATGCACAACAAGATTCGCTTTGTTGCATTGCTCCTGGACCGTCTATGATATATTACAGATCTCCAAAACATTCGACCGAAGTAGAAGGTTTGCAGACAACCCTCTAGCGGCCAGCCATTACTCCAGTAAAGATGCTTGGTTTGTGTAAAGCACATCGACAACGCTACTTAGCTTTTCAATCGTCTCCAATGCTGCATCATATCCCTGGTCCCGCTCCGCCTCGTCGTACACGATAAGGCATCCTGCCCCTTGATCCAGCACACCGATGATAACCTTGTCTAAGATCATCTGAGAGAGTTTACGTTCGACCTGCTGCGTATCGAGACCCACCATCTTTGCAACGTGGTCGATTTCCACTCGGCTGAATGGTTCAATCACCTTGATAAGATTCTGCTCCAACATGGCATCGTAAAGTCGTCGTAGGTGGTTCGAGATGAATCTGTCGCTTCCAAGCTCGTACCTGTAGTCAGAAAGCGCCGCTTCGTATTCTTCGAGGCTACGGTTGGTGTGTGCACGAGCAACGGCTTTCATCGCATCCAGGTTTTTGCCTGCATACTTGATTGCTTGCTTCGATGTCATGAGGGAAGTGACATCGTCACCAAGGTTAAGCATAATCTTGCAGAGCAACATGTACTGTAGTGCTGATGTCGCTTTCTGCGCCTCATCTTGTGAGTGGTATCCTTCCATAGCTTCGATGAAATAAGAGAACGCGGTGTTAAAATCCTTGTCTTCTGCATGTAGCATGCCGCTCTGCATATCAAGCCCAGCTTGCAGTAGCGGAGGTGTGTATACTGACGCAGCTGATGTCCGTGCGGAAGTAAGAGCAGCGCGCCCTTTTGGCACGTTGCCTAGAGCATGGTATACCCTGGATTCTAGAAGCTGTACTTCTACAAGAACAAGTTTGTCGTCTAACCGCTTGAGCTCCTTGAGGAGGCTATTGATGAGTGTGAGGGCATCGTAATAGGATTGTTTCTGCATGTACAGAGAAACAAGACGAGTTTCGAGATTTTGACGTAGGAAGCCACGCCTTTCCGAGATAGCCCACTCTATGCATGATTTCGTAACGGAGATTTGGATGTCGGTGGTGTTCGGTATGGTAGTAAAGAGGTCGAGGAGCTGTCGCACTGGATTCGCACATGGTTAAAAAAGAGCTCCTAGATAGTTTTACTATCACGACATACCTAGTTTGGCGGTCTTTGCCTTTGCGAAAGATGATAGCACCGAGCGTGTTTGACGAACGAGTTCCGCAAGCTCATTCACTTTTTTCTGATCTCGGTATAACTCTCCAAGGCCCACAAGAGCAGTCTCAAAGCTCTTCACCGCAGCATCGCTTGACCCCGGATCCTTAGACAGCACCTCTTGGTAGGTGGCTTCAGCCTTAGCAGGCTCACTCTTCGCCAGCTTCTGCGCCTCTTCTATCCGCTTCGCGTTGTCGGTCGCCGGCGCCATTTTTGGGTATCGGGGGGATCGGGAAAGAGAGTAGATAACCAAGTCAAGGAGAAAAGGCTTTGATGATGTTAAACGAAGCGGTGGGGGTGGAGCTGGTAATATCGTGAGAAGAGGTCGTATTAGTGAAGCCAGAAGCTCTGGAGTGAGCTCAAAATGGGCTTAGCAAGGGCTTGGCTAGAGGCGCCGGCGAAGGCCCGGGGAGACGTGGTAACCGCACGGGCCACATAGGTTTGTTTACCAACTCGTGTCAACATCACCAACTGTTACCACCATTTTCACACTTGGACACACTTCTACTGCCTCTCGTACGCGCTGGATCGCTAAGCATAGAGAGCTCTACTGAGCAGTAATGCAATTGATCTAAACGCGCTTGAGTTTTGGTATTCCATTCCGCTTCACATTCCATACCACTTTTCCCGACATATCAACACTTCTACACAATGCCTTCGATTGAGAGGGAAGAGTCTCGTGACAGAGATCTAGTGATCAAGCACCAACATTCCTTCTCTGAAGCTAACAGGTCACCTATTCCCATGTAAGCATTTTCTCTATTCTCTTTAGGCGTCAACACAACCTTCTGCGCTTCCTTCATTAAATCATGAGAGATGCCGCTGATCAACCGTCTTCGGGCTCTCAGGTGGGACAGCTCTGATCCCGACCGCGCACCCCCTCCACTTCCTCTAAACCCAGGCTCGCCAAATCTTTCTACTAGACCGAATACATCCGCAGTCATTGCTGCTACAGCCAGGGCACTGGAAGAGAAGGCACGAGAGAGTGCACCTGCCAGTTCATATACAACCAACCCTATGCCACAGAAGTCACCCGAGCGATCATTGATCAAAGGAGCTCAGCATAAGCGGATGCAGTCGTTGCAAACTACCAGTGTCAGGGACTTACGAAGTTTCCTTGATGGTGTTCGATCGCCGGATCGATCACCAGAGCGACCGATCACAAGGTCAGGTACTCCTACTCAAAGTCGAGAGCATGACAGGGACTATCTGTTGAGCTCTCCAGAGAAGAGTCCAACTAGATCCGGAACACCTACACCTATTGGCCGCGAGACTCTAAAAGAGACTCCTGCTCTCCGACCCTCCAGTAGACCACTTCAAAAGGCTATACTTGGGGAAAATACGCCACCATCAGCAACAATGCTGGCACTACAGACGATGTCTGTCCCACGAGAGCATCTCGATCCTCCTATATCGAATATCACCAACTCAAACTCGACTATGAAGTCACCGCAAACCTTCGAAGCCATCTCATCCCAGCTCTTGAGTATTACGAATATTGCATCAAATCTTCAGAAAGAAATGGCTCAGCTCAGCCGCCGAAGCAAAGATAATGCTACAGATCTAATCAGTCTCAAAGAAGCCACAAACTCTCGGGACGAGGACATCCGAAAATGTTTAAGGGAACTAGTCACCACTGTCAATCTCCAGGTACCTCATGGGGTGTTTCTAGGACCACCTGCAGATATGCCTCGATCAAATAGCACGTTCAGCGCAGGGTACGGCGAAAGAAAGGACCTAAATTCAACTCCCCCAGGGCCTTCCAAGACTTTCTCGCTACCTAGAATTCCTTCACCAGGCAGTTTCCTCATTGACGATAGAGTGGGGAGCCCAAATCCATACTCTGTTGAAGGCGCAGCAAGCGTCGCAATGCTGGAAAAGATCATTCGCGAAATGGTGACAAAAGATGGCCAGGAAAGACTCCTTGCCACTTTGTCAACGCTATTCGATAAAGCAAAGCAAGAGTCGGGCGAGACCGCTAAGAAGGTCACAGAGCTTGTGGAATTCATCAAAGAAGGGTCGCAGAGCCAAGCACTTATTGCTCGAGGAGGCGGTAATGGTGCTGGAATAAACGGAGCCGGGGCGGGTTTCCAACCATCACCTGGGACCGGGCCCTTGGCTCGTACAACGCGCGATATCAACGCCAGCTTTGGGATGTCCAACGGTGCAGATGGCCAGAAGCCGTACTCCAGTCCCAAGGCTGCTGATTTTGTGAGTGAAGAGATGTTGAAATATCTGCGTAAGATCAAGGATAGCGTGACGGAATCTGGCTGTATGACTGCCGAAACTAAGTCGCTTGTCCGTGACCTTCGTGGAGAGGTATTAGGCATGGGCAGGGAACTTGGGCGTAAAATTGACGAAGCTGATAAAGTTCGAGGGGGGCCTCCCGCAATCGAAAGCGGTCAACCCCAAGAGGACATAGGAAGGATTGTGCAAGAGGGGCTAGCGGAACTCAAGGAGCATATGGATCGTGTCATCCGGGAAAAGCGCCGACAGTCCAGCTCATCGAGTTTATCAAGAAACACGGTGGATAGCCAAGAAGTCTACGATGTAGTCAAACATGCTTTGGCGGAACGCGGTCTTGATCGTCCTTCGGCGCACGTCAACACTGGATTAGACAAGGAAGCCATCCTGAACGCAGTCAAGGAAGCTTATGAATCCTATAAACCAGAGATTGAACTTCAGCAATTTGGTCTTGAGAGAGACGAAATCCTTCAATGCCTCAGGGAAGGACTGGAGGACTATCGCAACTCTGCCCCCTCTCCTGAGCCCACCGGCGTTAGCAAAGAGGAAGTGATGGATGCGATTCACGAAGCATTCCAACATTTCAACCCCCCCGTACCGATAAACGAAGCACACGAAATCCGTGAAGAGATGTTAGGTGCAGTTCGTGAATGCCTTGAAGAGTTCAAGCCTACGATGGCCATAACAGCAGCGTCTCAAGATCTCGAGATTACGAAGGAAATCGTTCTTGATGCTGTCAAGGAGGGACTTGCAAATCATGATCCTAATGGCCCACGGGAAATTGAAATCAGCCGGGAAGACCTGTTTGAAGCAGTGAAGGCAGGGCTTGAAGGATCCCGTACTCCATTAGAGGGTTATGGGGAGCAAGTCATGACTCGTCTCCAAGAGCTTGTCGATGATATGCGAGGTGAATTCAAATCATACTCTTCTGCGAATGGCAGAGATACGGAGCAGGTATTGGACGCCATCAAGGACGGGCTTGAGACGCTGCGTGCAGAGATTGAATCATACGTCGACAAAGCTCAAGATGTGACCGGGAAAGATGAGATCATCGACACCATGAGGGGTGAGCTGGAACGACTTCGAGTGGATGTGCAAGGGTTTGTCGCCGAAGGTCCTCGCGGCGATCATGCTCTTAGTCGTGGAGATATGCTTGCATATATCAAGTCGGAATTCGAGCATCTCCATGAAGAACTTAGCTCACAGTTTCTCCCGGCTGCCAAGGACAAGGATGATATCCTCGAAGCTCTGAATTCTGGATTCGAAAGCATGAAATCCCAAGTCGCTGTCCGTGATCTTGATGATTCGTCAAATGACGAGATGAACGAGGCAATGAAAGAAGAGTTCGAGCAACTCAAAGACGTTGTACTTGGTGGAAGCGCTTCTCACAAGGACGAAATCCTAGGGGGACTACAAAGGGGATTCGAGAGCATCCAGGCGAAGCTCAGTGTCTCTGACATGGCTGTCAATTCCAATGACGACGTTCATGCATTAATGAAAGAAGAATTCGGACACCTTCGAGAAACCCTTGCTACCGCGCTTGTTCGGTCAACTGTCTCAGATAAAGACGACATAATTGATGCTGTCCGGGAATCCTTCGACGGTCTTCGAACACAACTACTTGCCGAGCAGGGCGATGTGTCTAAAGAGACCCTGGGCGCAATCCAAGGGGAGCTTGGGCATTTGCGTGAGACTCTTGGAACCACCCTTGTACGAAGCGGCGACTCCGTAGAGAAGGAAGAGATATTAGAAACTCTAAGAACTGGCTTGGATGAGATCCGTGGCCATGTCTCTAGACCTCAGCCAGTCGGTCTTAATGAGGAGTTACTAGAAGCTTTCCGAGGAGAGCTCGAGCAACTTCGACAATCAATCGCCACAGGTCTAGCTCGTCACAATTCTCGAGCTGATACTGAGGAAGTCCTGGACGCAGTTAGATTAGGTCTCGACGATCTCCGCTCTCACCTAGAAAAGAGAATAGACAATCCTGACCGTCAAATGTCAGCCACAGGGGAAATCCTCGATGCACTAAATGAGGGTCTCGAGAGTCTTAAATCTGACGTAGCTAAGATGGTTGACAAGCCTGTGGATATGACAGTCTCATACGAAATCTTAGACACACTCAAAGATGGCCTTGCCAGCCTCCGAGAAGACATGGACCGCTTAAAAGGAAAGCAGGAGGTAGAGGAGGTAGATGAGGAAGTAATTCCCACAGGAAATGAGATAGTACTGGCTGAAGACCCTGAAACGGCAATCACTCGCGAAATTCCTGCGGTGAAGAGCATCTCGGATTCTCTTCGACGTAATGACCTGGAGAAGATGGAGGTGATGCTTGCCCAGCTGCAGATCAAGGTTGAAGCAATGGATGCCAACATCCAAAACCCGCCTCCACCAACTGTTCTACCTGAGCCTCAACCGGCGCCTGATAGCGCAATGAAGGATGATCTAGTCGGAATCGAAGAGCTCTTGAAAGACATTCAGGCACAAGTATCTCTCATTGAGACACGAGAACGCGAGAATGTTGACGGCTTGGCAACGAAGGAGGACACTGATGCCATTGAAACCCTTCTGCGAAATACTAAAGCAACTATCGACGAAATTTCCTTCCCCGACTCCGCCGATGCGGTGACTAAGGAACAAATCGAAACTGTCGAAGCCGTCGTCCGGGCTTCCAACGACGCGATCGAAACCCTTGCTGCCCGTATAGAGGAGAACGGTGCGACCAAAGGCGACGTAGCCGTTGTTGAAGTTTTGGTGCAAGATATGAAGACAGTGTTGGAGGAGCTTAAAGAAGCCAAGCCTGCCGAGGACGAAGGCGAGAAACTTACCAAAACTGACGTTGATACCCTTGCGCTCCTTTGCATGGATATTAAGAGTAAGGTCGAGGAGATGAAGATTCCCGAGGCCGACCTGCTCCCCTCTAAAGCCGATGTTGAGCAATTGACTGGTCTTATCCACGACTTCCGGGACAGCCATGACAAAATGAAGGATAGCTATGAGGCAGACATTGCAATTACAGCTAAAGCGTTTGACGATCGCAAGAAGGAAGCGGAAAGTTTAGTTGAGAGCATCGCCGACGTGAAGGTTGTTTTAGATGAGATCAAGGAAGACATTAAGAATAACCTACGCGAAGGGGGACAAGAGGTAGATGGTCTCACAGAATCCTTCAAGAGTCTTGAAGATACTATTGGCTCCAACTTCAACATCACTGCCGACGTTAAAGAGCTTATGGAGACGGTCACCAGAGAGTTCGAACGGGCTCATGGCTCAGTGGAAGGCTTGAAAATCGAGCAGGACGAAAAGTCGGCAGCTACGCTGGAGAAACATAACGAAGTAAAGGAGGCCATCATTGCCGAGTTGTGCCAGAAGCTCGATGAACGTTTTGATACTATTATGGCAAAGTATGACGATGCTCAGTTACTCGTAGAAGCACAAGCGAAGGCCATGGAAGAGAAGGCCGTTCAGCAAGAAGAGATTCTTGCCAACACTAAGGCTATGGCGGAAGAGCTCAGGCTGACAATAGACACCCTCGGCGCATCGATTACTGGACTGGGCACCTCGTTTACTGAAACCAGCGACAAGATGGCACAGGACTCTCAGACAGTCTTTGGTCGTATCGATGAGACCGTCGCAAAGCTCGATGAGCATCACGGAGATATTAAGGTAGAGCATCAACAAACTCGCGATGAAGTCGCGGATGCTCTACGCGCAATCAACGACCTTCAGGGAGACGTGAGCGAGTTTCACCCCAAGTTTATGGTGACTTTGCGGGAGATCTTAGCTCTCGTTAACCAACACTATGAACATTCTCAACAAGCTAAAATGTCTACCGAGGAACAGGTTCGAGCCATCGCCGATGAAACTAGAGCGCGCGCCGAAGAAATGAGGAACAACTTCTCTAATCTACCCGCTCTTCTACCTCCACCTCCACAAGCCATTGAGTTACCGGAAAAGTATGATGATGGCCAAGTTCAGCAGAAACTTGACACTCTCCTGAATCACGCAAGTGATGTTCAGGTTCAGGGAAAACTCGACATGCTCCTGAATTACGCAAGTGATGATCAAGTTCAGGAGAAACTCGATAGACTCTTGAATCATGCTAGTGATGCTGAGAAGTCTACCGCGCAGCTGGATCGCCTTGATCAAATTCACCGCCAGGTCATGAATACGGCAGCCGAAGTAACCGAGTTCGTAGCAAAGCAAACTCAATTAATTACCGAAGGGCACGAGAGTAAAGAGCGAGAAGCTGAAGAGGTTGCCCTTATCCTTGAACGTAGACTAGCCCAGAAAGAGCAGCTAGAAACCGACATCCAAGGTCTTAAAGAGGAGAAAGATTCTCTTCTTTCCATAGTAGCCGCTCTACAGGTCGAAAGAGAAAACCTCGCCAACCAAAAGGTCCGTCTTACTGGGGAAGTGTCATCACTGCAAACAGCTCTCGAGATTCGTCGCGAAGAGCTCCATGCTATGGACGCTAAAGCCGATGCCTTGGAACGCCGTATTCTTAACGGCATTATGGATCACTCTCGCGCTCTTCTTCTCTCCAAGTCCAACAAGGGCCCCGGCAAATCAAAGAAACAACGCGTTCCAAGCAATGTATCCCAGAGCACACTAGGAAACATGACTTCTCCAAGCGCAGCTGCAAACGGCCTGGCCTTAGCACTGAGGCCACGTCCTGCCATACGTCGCAACGGGCCTCCACTCAACCCAGCCAGCCGCCGCATTCTTTCTCTCAGTCAAATCACAAACAATGTTCCTACTGGTGCCCAAGCTTACTCCGACGCATCGAGCAACATGTCAAACGGTCTTAGCAATCTGAAGCGTAGTCATTCCGTCAAGACGCAGTTCATGCGGAAGAGGTCATGGGGCAAACGCCATAGCTTGTCTGCAGTGAACAATAAAGAGAACGAGGCCTTCAGTGAGGAGAGCGACGTCGATGGTGACGAAAATTCCCGTATGATTGAAAACAGCCCGCGCGATCTTGAGCAAGACGACTATAATGGCGAGCACGACGATCTTGGGAGCGATGCAGGCACCGAGCGGAGACACAGCTACGCTACTGCTACCGGTTCGTACGTAGACAGCTATGCTGACGGCAACGCTCCCGGCTACTTGGAGAGCAGGGCTAGTTACGGTCCGGTGGATAGCGAGTATACTTACGGAACTGGGTCTTACCTCACTGGAAGCGATGTCGACAGGCGAACTAGCTATGGCTCGACCGCTAGGTCAACAATGCTAAACGGTGCGATTAACGAAGAGGAGGGTGAAGTGAGTGGGGATGATCACACTGAGGGTGGTCATGAGCATGATGAAACAAACGCGGGTTCAGGAGAAGGAAACGCGCAGAAAGACATGGTTCTCTTCACGGCTCCTAGTGACAGTGGCATCGGCACCGAGGTTCCGAGCACAGCTCTAGACCACAGCGAAGCGGATTACTTCCGCCGGGCCGCTGAAGAGGAGTCTTTGGTTAGATGAGTGAATAGAGTTGTCTCAGATTGTTAGTGAGCGTTATGTGGATTATGAACCTTTTATTGCTTTGGTTGTTGCTGGGTATTTTGATTTTCTGGTGCTGTAGGAGGGGGTGGTGAGCGGGCCTGTTGTGTTACGACTGTTGGGAAGGAAGTTCCTGCTAGCATTATTTGGAGTGGTGGAAAAGGGTGCATGAGATACGGTTTGGTGTTATGTGGCAGGGTTTAATAGGCTCTTTCTTTAAGAATGCACTCATGACCCTTTTCTAATTACCTCTTCGAACGTGCGCGTCCTAGGTGTGAAGTCGAACTAGTCCTGCCTGTAAGGCCCTCCGGTATCTTAGTTCGTGGTTTTCGCCTACAGAGCTATTAAGCAATTTAGGAGAACCTATCACCACTTGTTTCGGAGGACAAGATGAACTAACCTAGCCATAGCCCAACGACACCGTCGTTAAAACTTTGATGTCGTGTTACAGAACTGCAGATTTTCTTCTAGGCAACCTGTGTAGTCGATTAATATAGCGAAAATCAACCCCCCGTCAGGAAATCAATGCTGTCTTTCCGTCGCGCCAGGAGCTTGAGGCACTAAAAAAATTGACGCAAATGCTCCTTAAATGATCGCGTAAACCTCATGAACTTTTTAAGGTTATATAACGTAACACACGGGGTTTTGCTCGGTCCCTGAGTTTTGCTCGCGCTAGTAAACCGCCTCCCTTTTTACTGCCAAATTGGCATTTTGATGTTCAAATCGAGCAAAACCCAGGGACGAGCAAAACCCCGTGTGTCACGTTACATAGAACACCGTCTTACTTCCCAGCCCCATTCACCACACCAGCCTTCTTCGCCCTAAATGCCCGCAGCAGTTCCACTTCCTGTTCGGTCCTCGCAGTTCTCTCCTCTTCCCCAACCGGCAATTGCTCATGTTTCCATTCCTTCCCTCCGGCTCCATAATCCGTGCTGACCTGTCCCTGGCCCCTTATCAGCCACCGGTAGATCGTTAGGCCCTCCAGGCCGACCGGACCCCGGGAATGGATCTTGTTGGTGCTGATGCCAACTTCGGTGCCGAAGCCGTAGCGCTGCCCATCCGCCATGCGCGTGCTCGTATTCCAGTAGACCGAGGCGCTGTCGACGCCATCCTGGAAGCGCGAGGCAAGGGGTGCGGAAAGTGTCAGGATGGCGTCAGTATGGTGGGAGGAGTAGTCATTGATGTGACTGATAGCTGCATCGGCCGCTTCCTCTAGAGTTGGCAGGTTAGGAATCGTCTTAATGGCGAGGATGAGATCTAAGAACTCCGTGGCGTAGTCCGCCTCCGTGGCATCCTGGAGTTGCACAGCCGAGTGTTTGTTTAGCACTGCAGATAGTGCGGTTTTTGAGGCAGAGTCGCAACGTAGCGACACGCCTTTCGCAAGCAGCGCTTCTGCTACGGCGGGCAACACGGTTCTGAGGGCATTTTCGTCGACTAGAAGCGTCTCGACGGCGTTGCAGGCGGCTGGATAGCTGGTCTTGGCGTCTACCATTACCCGGACGGCCATTTCAACGGGGCAGTCATCGCGCAGGTAGATGCAGCAGAGTCCATCGGCGTGGCCTAGCACGGGGATGACGGTGCTGTCTTTGACGGTCCGCACGAGCTTGTTGCCGCCTCGCGGGATTACGAGGTCAATATACTGATCTAGTTTGAGGAGCTCGCCGATCACGTCATGTGTTTGCACGAGCTGGAGGCAGTCATGCGGGACAGAGGTCGAGTTGAGGGCTTTAGAGATGACGGAAGAGATGGCTTTGAAAGACTCGGTCGATTCTTTGCCACCTGTTGGGGGTGAGTGCTGTCTTCCTCAGGATTGCAAGCAGTTGATAACAGACCTTTCAAAATGGCGGCATTCCCTGACTTTATGGCCAGAGATGCGATGTTTGCTATAACCTCTGGGCGAGCCTCGAATATAATCAGCAGCACACCGATGGGGGAAGTTTTCCTTTCAAGGATGAGTCCATCGTCTAGCAAGGTGCGCTTGTTCACCACGCCGACTACACCCCGACAAATATTAGCTTTGTAGGTTAAGATGAAGTTGAATGGCAACAAATTAGGTGTATTCAGGATGTGATATGCATATTAACTCTTTTTCAATTAACATAACTTTATAGAATATATCAAACATAGGAAAAAAGCCTGCGTACTTGGATCGTCTAGTGCTCGCACATCGAGGATGCCCTGCAGCATATCCTCATATTTACCCTTCTTGCCTAGATCTAAGCGTTTTACTAGGCTTTTACTTAACTTTCCACTCTCGGCAGCTTTGTTAGCTGCTTCGAGATCAAGCGCATTAGCTGCGAGAATTTGACCCTTGGCTTCAGAGAGTGCAGAGTGTATAGCTGTCAATGCAGCATTGCGAGCATCTGTAGGAAGGATCGCAAGCTTGCGAGATCCTGATCTCGCTGCGCGTGCAACGTCCAAGGGAGTCGCATTCGTGAGAGACATGTTGTGGCAAGATGGTTAGGTGCTCTTGGAAGGGCTTTTCCCTACGGAAGTCGCTAACATAGCCAATTGCACCTTCCTAATTAGGCAGTTAGATTACCATCCGCCAGAAAACTCTCCATAGAGCCTTAAAAATACTAGAATATTTTATAGAATCTATCTAGGTATTAAGTAGATACTAAGAATATTAGAAATTAAGGTTATTGAAGCTTCCGCTAAAGTATAAAGGAACGTACTTTACGGTCGCACGGTTTTTGGGCACCTCGGCCACCCGACCGTCCGACCGTGAAGAAACCCCGTTAACATCTAAAGCAGTAGCTTTTAGGCCTTAATTTGCTTAATTTTTATACTTAAATAACAGTTGGATAGATTCTATAAAATATTCTAGTATCTTTAAGGTTCTATGGGGAGTTTTCTGGCGTGGTAATCTAACTGCCTAATTAGGAAGGTGCAATTGGCTATGTTAGCGACTTCCGTAGTTCAATCCCCCTACAAAGAGGGAAAGCAAAGAGGTATATAGGCCTTGGTAGGCATCGGGAAATTCCCTTGAAAATAATTTTTCTGCCTTGTGGATCTATATTTGCAGGGTCTTCTCCTCGCTTCCGACGCCACAACCCCCCCCCAAGGCGCCACTCAGTGATTTTGCGACAACCAAAAGTTGACTTCATAATCAATAAAACCTTGAGATTCAATATTCAAAGTTACCGCCTTTCTGGGGAGGCTATCGATTGGAATGACGCCTACATGCCAATGATTTCCCCTGCAGCGTCGGGATCGCGATTGTGGAGATAGGGGTATGTACCCAGCCACATAAGTCTCGCAGCCACCCGATTTTTCGGGCATCACGAGCTGCCCTGCCAACCTCGCAATTTATCACCCAACACCAGAGCTCCATCTGGCTCGCCACGCCGCATAACTAATTTTGATCATGTTGTATATTCGTAGCTGGTAAAAAGATGGCTGGTGTCGCGCCTTCTTAAGTCCTGCAGCTTCCTGAGGTGCTTCCCATGTCACAAAGCATTCACTCCCATCTCTCAGTTTGATCTTTACGATTAACGAACTTATCATTTCTATAGCATTGCTCACCGATAGATTCCTCAGTCTCACAGGCAAATCCTACTACTCCTGCTCATACTCATACTCCTACACCTAGCCGTAACCACACTACGTATCGTCAGACGTTCCACAACATCACCGCATAAGTACCTCCTCCGCTATTTCAGCTCCCCCATCTGCCTTCAGGCAAACAATATGTGGACAACTACGAGAGCGCTCGCGACACTGGCAACGGCAGCCTTCTTCATAGCGCCATCATCCGGACAAACGTACAGCAACTGCAATCCCCTCACCAATACCGCATGCCCGGCGGACTCGGCACTGGGCCGAAGCGTTAGCATCGATTTCACACAGGGCGCCTCTGACAGCTTTACTTCTCAAGGCAATCCTACATATGACTCAAGCGGCGCCTCTTTCACGGTTGCGAAGTCGGGCGACTCTCCACAGCTGACATCAAAATGGTACATCATGTTTGGTAGGGTCGATGTCGTTCTCAAAGCGGCCCCTGGTGCTGGGATTGTCAGCAGCTTTGTCATGCAGTCTGACGACCTAGACGAAATTGACTGGGAATGGCTAGGAGCCGACTCTGAAGAGGTTCAATCCAATTATTTCGGCAAGGGACAGACAACAACGTACAACCGTGGCGCATTCCACGCAGATCCTGGCAGTCAAGCTGGCTTCAAGACCTATACTGTGGAGTGGACAGCGAGCCAAATAGTATGGCAGATCGACGGAGTTACCGTCAGGACTCTTGAGCCGGCCAACGCAGACAACCAATATCCTCAAACACCAATGCAAATCAAGGTTGGTGCGTGGAGCGGTGGTGACCCTGCAAACGCCCCTGGTACCATCCAGTGGGCTCGTGGACCAACAGACTACTCCAAAGGGCCTTTCACCATGCAGGTCAAGTCCATCTCGGCCCAAGATTACTCCACTGGCTCTCAGTACAAGTATGGAGACACCAGTGGAACCTGGCAGTCAATTCAAGCCATTGGAGGCGAAGTCAACTCCGGGGGAACACCTATCGAAACTGCTGCTCCGGCGGTAACCTCCTCATCAAGCGGCCAGCCAATTCCCTTTGTTGTGAAGTCGTCATCCACATACGTTACACCGACCGTCTATCCCTGGGTCCCCCTTGCGACGACAATGTCCACCGCGACGGTAACCTACAGCAACTACCCCGGACTTCCGAGCGGCTGGACGGTATCGAGTTCAGGAAAAGTGGTCCCACCCAGCTCGGCACCTGTGAGTAAGAACTCTCCATCTTTGTTTTTCTTTTTGAATCTTAGCTAATATCCAATCTTCTAGTCGACGCTCCTACCCGCTCCATTTACGTCATCTTCTGTAGCCTCGCCTTTGGTTTCCTCTACGGCTGGCGGATCTGAGGTAATTACTACCTATGATCAGCAGGGTTTTATGACTCTCGTAACGGTTGCGGCTGGTGCTTCAGCACTGCCGAAATCATACGACTGGCGTGGCTTCCTGATTACAGATGCTCCATCAGCACCTGCTACCACTTCTGCGGCACTAGCTAACGTTCTGGAGAATAATGCGGTAAATTCGACCAAGACTATTCCCTCGGAAAGCGTATCCCCCATTCAAACAACACAGCCATCTACTACGCCATCTACGCATACGAACGACTCTTATCGTGTCCTTTTGAATTTGAGCCTCCTTGTCACTTCGACAATCGCTGGCGCCATGTTACTATTGTGAGCAACGTTACTTATCAGCAGCATTGTTTTTCTCCACTTCAGAGTTCTTAGTCGAGCATTTTTGGGATCGGTCTTGCATGAGCGGTGGCGCATGGGTAAATATTTGGTTAGGGACGCCTCAGAGCGAGCTTCCTTCGTGATTTTGTTTCTTTTGGCATTTAAGCATCCTGAAGGAGGGAACTACGGCGGACTATTTCATGACTTTACGGCTTAGACGTGTGTATATTTACTAGTGGATGTGACGGATAATGCCGTTATACATAATGGGCGCAGTTGACTGGAGCAGCGCATGTCTATAGCGAACGAAGAATGGTTACGATTCAGAATCATAGGTGCTTATTGCTCAGCCTTAGAGAGTGGTTTTATTGTTTGGCCATGTGGTGACGGCTAAGGAATTGTGGCTGTTTGCAATGTTTCAACGCATGGCCAAGTAAGCGGCCAAGACAGCAGCTCTGACCAGTGGCTTGGGTGCCTGGCGGCGATCTAGCACCAGCTGCCAGTGAGCTTGCAGAACTATTATTAACCCTTTAACCTAACTTCAGCCTTCTACGGGGAGCAGCAAACGGCTGGACACTCCGCTCTGCGGGAAAATGCACCATGAGCTCGATCCTGACTGCCCCTCCACCAGCAATTGCAATGGTGTCACCGCAAAGTGGCACCGAACCGTCCTTGCGCTGCAGCGCTGAAGCCATCGGCAGCCCTCAATTTAAAAAGCCCGATTTCCCATTCACAGACGGCCTGCCCCAGCCACTAAACCAAGTTCCCACCATAAATATTGATCAGCACCCCAGTTCCCTATTTCCCCTGTGCCAACCCCGGTAATCCGCGACCCTCGCGTCGTTTGCACCTGTGCATATATATTCCCTTTCGCCCACTTCTTTTCGACATCATTCCCTATTGATCATTTCCTCTTTCTTTTTTTGTTTTTTAAAATCGAGCATATTCCTTTTCCTCCTTCGACTACTAGCAACTACGACGCTCTTCTTTGCTGGCCCCTCTTAATACTTTTCACCAACATCGAAAGTCGACAACGGCCAAGATGAAGCTACTCGGCGCGGTCGCTCTTTTCGCGCCACTAGCGGCCGCTCTTTGGCCAGTCCCGTCCAGCTACAGCTCCGGCAGCACTGTTTTGTGGATTGGGAGTGATGTCAAGGTCACATACAACGGTGCAAACGATGTAGGCTCCGTCAAATATCCAAATGAGCCAGGGCTGTATGTTCCTCACCAGCTAGCTACTAACACGAGTTGCACTCACAGACATCTACTCATAGCTATGGTGGAAACACTACCAGTGGCGCCCCACTCACGTCACAGATAGTCCAGTTCGCTATCCAAAGAACATACAGCACTATCTTCGAGAAGAACTTCGTGCCATGGAAGTTCCATCCCCGCAACTCCGACTTCGAGCCGTCGACAGATAACAAAAAACTCGTCACGTCAATTACTCTAGAACAGCTTGTTGCTGACCCGCCAAATGTTGTGAAACCTTTGGCTGGAGAAGTTGATGAGTCGTATACGCTTAGCTTGACCGAAGATGGGGCTGCCACCATTACAGCAAATTCGTCCATCGGCATTGCTCGCGGATTGACCACATTTACTCAGCTCTTCTTCAAGCACTCCAACGGCGGTGCATATACGACTTTGGCCCCAGTTGAGATTTCGGATTCGCCAAAATTCTCTCACCGCGGATTGAACATGGATGTCTCGAGGAACTTCTTCCCCGTCGCAGATATCAAGCGCACCATCGATGCTGCGGCTTACAACAAGCTCAACCGCTTCCATTTGCACGTGACCGACTCCCAGTCATGGCCGCTGGAGATCCCTGCACTACCACTGCTAGCTTCAAAGGGAGCGTATGAATCTTCTTTGACGTACAGCCCTGCCGACTTGAAGGAACTTCAGTACTACGCTGCGATCCAGGGAGTTGAGCTCATTCTTGAAATTGACATGCCCGGTCACACGGCCTCTATCTGGTTCGGATATCCTGAACTCATCTCAGCATTCAACATCCAACCAGATTGGGATACCTATGCTGCCGAGCCTCCCTCTGGCACGCTTAAACTTAATTCATCCGAAGTTGATGATTTTCTGGACACTTTGCTCAATGATCTCCTTCCACGAGTTAAGCCGTATTCAGCATACTTCCACACTGGTGGTGATGAAGTTAATGTGAATGCATACTCGTTGGACGAGACGGTCAAATCAAATGACACCGCAGTCCTCCAGCCTCTCATGCAGAAGTTTCTTGATCGTAATCATAACCAAGTCCGCGCTCTTGGTTTGACTCCAATTGTTTGGGAAGAGATGCTTTTACAGTGGAACATTACGCTTGGAGATGATGTTGTTGTGCAGACATGGCAGAGCGACCAGGCTGTTGCCGATACAGTTGCCAAGGGTCACAAGGCCCTTGCTGGGAACTATAACTACTGGGTAAGCTAATCGTTCCCAATAGCAACTTTAATGAACAGCTGGCAACTAAAAACCTTGCTTGATTTGCTAATGTTGATGAAAATAGTACCTTGACTGTGGCAAAGGCCAATGGCTCGACTTCGGCCCTGGTGCATCATCGGAGAAATTCTGGCCCTACAACGACTACTGCTATCCACTCCACAACTGGCGTCTTATGTACTCTTACGACCCACTTCAAGGAGTTCCTGACAACGGCACTCACCTTGTTATTGGCGGAGAAGCTCATATCTGGACCGAGCAGACGGACCCAGTCAACCTTGACCGCATGGTCTGGCCACGTGCTTGCGCAGCCGCAGAGGTTCTCTGGAGTGGTGCGAAGGACGCCCAGGGCCAGAACCGCAGCCAGGTCACGGCGAGCCCGCGACTGAGCGAGATGCGCGAGCGCCTAGTCGCCCGAGGCGTGCAGGCTGAGCCGATCCAGATGCCGTTCTGTCTCATGAATGGAACGCAGTGCGCACTCTAAATACATCGAGCATGACGAGTTTATGTACCGGCACTAATATACATATATCAGGGGTGATATGGCTGGAGTTAATCTTTGCTTGTTTCTTGTACATTACTTAGCATGGTGGCTTGCATGTTGCACGAAGGGGAGATGGAGACATGTTCGGGAACGGCTGTATCAAGGGGTTGCATCTTACTGAATTTTTGCGCAATGGCGGAATCATCATCTAGAATGGAAAATGCTTGTTATCTTAACATGGAGAGATATAGTGTAATATAGTTTTTTGCTGAGCAGCACGCTCTTATATCGGATAGTTTGTAGCATTTTAGAGGCTGCATCTGTTTATAGCAACAAGTACACTAAAGAGTCTTTCACAGCTCCGGCTAGATCTCTTCGTCACTGTTCTTGGTTACTTGGTGTCGGCTCCTTTGAAGAATTTCAGTATAGAGTCTCACGTCGCGTTAAAAACTGGGTAGCACATACCGTGGAAGATTCTGGGTTCGGCAAAGGCTGCGGGTGTACAAGCCAGGCCTGAAGTTCCAGGGCTGCCGTATTTCTTATCTCACAAATCAGACCGGAGGAGGATATGGTTCTTTTCACGTGATTTCCCAATTATATATAGTGTATTCTTGGCGCAACGAAATTTGACAACAGCCGGGCCCCTTGATAGATCAATCAACCAACGCTTGGTACCACACTGATTAAAGTTACGAGGCTGCAAATCCAGTGCCCTCAGCATGGATAAGTATATATACACCATAGTACAACAAGATTTAGCGTCACTACTTGCTCCTACATAGGCTCGAGCGTGCTTAAAGTGACTTTCGGAAGAAAACTCCTGAGGTCCCCGCCATCAATCATGCAGATATGGGCCTTAGTCTTCAGGGGAATCTCAACCGGAGAGCACGAGACCCAGAGCCGAACTATTCTGTTCTCAAGAAACTAGGAGTTGTCCAAAATGTTGGTCGTTTGAAAAGGTTACAGTGCGTGCAAAAGGTAACAGCTGAGTGCTATATTTCCTTCATCTATACTAACTGGTAGCTGTCTCTAAAAGGTCGGTGAAGAATTTCCCTTATTGTTGAAAATAAAGTTTTTTTGTAACCCCCGCACGCTCCCACCCTTCCAGACTCGTCACCGTTTTCACCCGAGTGAAGAACCTAATCCCCCTTTCCGAAAATGTTCATGAACCAATGTCTTGGTCAGCAGCCAAAGGATTGTTCTTCTACTCTTAGTATTCCCGTCTTTGTCTCGACATGATCTTTACTAAGCGCTCGCTTCACAATAAACGCACTTGCAACAATCCCGCAGGCAGAGACGCAAGTATACAGAATCCACATGTTCCTCATGCTCCAGGCGAACGCCTCCTTGATAACAAGCTTCTGATGTAGATCTGAGACTGTCTCGATGAGGAAAACATTCGCGGCTGCATAGCCACCGGAGAGCTTTTCTGTCATGTCTGCTGACAAGCCAGCCGCTCGCAGGCTTTGTGCTCGGTTCTGCATTCCATTCTGGAATACAACGCCTCCAATTACTACCGAAAATGACTCTGCGAGGCACCGAACGAATCCTAACGTTGCTGTGGCAGTAGCAGTGTCTTCTTGGGAAACTAGTGCTTGGAGGGCAATAAGAGGGGGCTCAAAGAGAAGACCGGCTCCAATACCAGCCACAATTTCAAAACCGACGATTTCGGCGATGGAAGACCTTGCGTTGAGATAGATGTAGAGTCCGTTTCCAATGGTAAGAAGTATCACACCAATCCAGACAAGATCGAGGTAACGACCACTGGCAAATCAACAAATTAGCAGAATCCAATGCAGAAAAATGCGAGTTCCCATTGAGATGATCGAGGAAGATATTGCCGAGTGTTAAATGGTGAACGCGTCGTGGGCAGAGTTTTCTTTCACTTCACATACCTGCGATGAATGAAGATGCCGGCTGTGATGCCCATAAGAGCTTCACCGACAGTTATTGGTAAGATGAGAACACCGGAGCGTGTTGGTGAAGTTTCCTTCACGGACTGGAAGAACAGAGGCATATAAAACTCCGCACCTATGAAGACCTGCACCAGAATCTATCAGTCCGGATGATCTCCACGAAATATTGTCTAGGTCTGCTTACGAAGCCATGCGCGAAGCATAATACAAGACTTGCAACGTTAGATGGATTGCGGAAAAGACTTAGCGGCATAAGGGGATATCGTGCAAGGCGTTTTTCGCTGAAAATGAAGAGTATTGACATGAGGCAGCCAAACACGATGAGACAGATGACTTTAGGTGAGTTCCAGGGGAACTCCACCCCTCCAAAGTCCAAGCCAAGAAGTAGCATTAGCGTTAAACCCAGGATAGAGAAGCTTCCCCACCAATCAATGGCTTTAACACCATCGAGGATTTCTGTTTTTGGGTTATGAACGTCGAGGAAGAGAACTAGAAGAATAAAGGTTATTCCTGAAACAGGAATATTGATCCAAAAACACCATCTCCAGGAGGCGTATTGCGTGAAGGCTCCTCCTAGAACAGGGCCAACACCCCCTGCCAAGCACCACATAAACTCTAGGAGGCCAAGGTAAAGGCTGCGACTCCTATTTCAAATCAAAAACCGCTCTATATGACGGTAATGGAAGGAAATGGGTACCTCATGCTAAATAAGTCAGAAATAACTATATTGACCAGTTGGATCAAGCCTCCACCAGCAGTTCCCTGGAGAGAACGACCAACGATTAGCATTTTCATGCTGGAAGCCCTGGCACATATAATGGAGCTGCCGAAGAAGGTCGCAACCGCAGCAAGAAGAATCGGTTTTCGACCCCAAATATCCGAGAGTTTTGACCATATTGGGGCTGCAGCTGCGTTTGCGAGAAAATATGCACCGCCAATCCACGTATAACCAGACGCTGAGTGAAGTTGAGCGGAAATTGTTGGAATGGCAGTGGCTACAATTGATTGATCAAGAGCTGCTATGAAGAGGGAAAGAAAAAGAGCGGTTAGGATAGCAAATAGCTTAAGTTTGCTGCGCGCTCTTTCGGGTCCTGGCAGCGTCCTACCCACTTCGCTAAGTTCGGAACTTTCAAGACTCGCTCCGGCATCACTTCTGGCTTTCTCATGCACATTGTCTACTTGGGACATATGAGGTTCGAAGGTAGCCAGGGCAGTGATCACAACGCTCACGTCTCCATCCCATGGGCCATTTTTGCGGGTGTGGTTGTCAATTGCGGCCGCCATGCTAGCGGGAAAGGCGGCGGAAAGGGCGAACAGGTTTTAGAGTGAAGAGCATTCAGTGACGCAGTCGATGAATTTAAGGCTCTCCGAGAGTATACTCTGAGAGAGGGGCAGTCTTTCATAAAATATGCAGGTATCGCCTAAGATGTGGAAACGTGAACTCTAGTCGATGCCGTTGGATTACTAACCAATTCAATTACCTAAAAGGATAAAGTAATGGTCTCCAAATGGCTGCAGCATCTTATATTTGACTGCGAGACATATATCAACTGCGAGATATATATCGACAGCGAGGCATATATCAACAGCGAGGTATATATCAACCGCGAGGTATATATCAACTCCGAGATCTATTTTTCGTGTCTTTGGCCCGTGATCTATTTGGACCGGCGCGAACACTCGCGCCAATTGGGTTCCTATTTAGGTTTGTCTTCTATATTACGATCTACAACCCTTGATCAAGCTTTTTTTGGTATAATATTACGATAATCTGACTTCCGACAATATCGTTATGCACCTACCACCAACATCGACATAACCAGTAGAGAATTTGTATGAGAAAGAGCCCTATTGGACCCGTGAGGTAGACATCTTAAGCCTTTTTGTCGAACGACGCGCTAATTGCGATCGTCGTCCTAGGGTATAGATTAGGGGTGTCTCGGCTATTTCACTTGACTGTATATATTGAGGCTTAACAACCTACATCAATTCGACAGGGTTCTCCTTCTTGACGTGTCCGTTCGGCACTTTTTTAGTATTAAATCCCCGCTTTTCCTACTTATTCACCCTATACGTGGCTCTTGGTATAACAATACCATTGGTATTACGGTACGTTCGGCCGAGTATCGCATTAAAGAGGTTTAGCTGTACCCGTAAATAATGTGTAATAGACACTTGCCTTGGCTTGTGTACGTCTTGCACACTAGTTCTTATGCAAACCCATCCGTTTTAATTCCAAGAAAGATTTCGATGTAAAGATGCCGTCGCGAGCTTCATGCGAAACATTTAAGGAAGCTTATCAGAATAAGAGTTCACTGCAATTGTAAATTTGGTGATATGACTGACTTTGGTGGATAAAATACTAGACGGAAGGAACACGTCGTTTGCGAATATTATGAACTTCATGCGTTTGGTACGGTTGACCATCTACTGAGATGAGGAGTCTACGGTAGCCTTTGGTTGCTGCACTTGAAATACAAATCACACAATCTTAAAGAGATTGAACATGGTTTGGTAACTGGTTTTCGCACTGGTTCTCTGCTGTATAAAATTGCTGCTCTTCTTTGATGACTGAAAGTATGCGTCTATCATTCCTGACGTTAAGTCCCAGCCTGAAACTAGACTCCACCCTAAACAGGGAGGTATTACCATCAGGTCATCTTCTCATGCGTCATATCTGAGCCTATGACCGCAAGCCCAGCTGTAAACATAATGCCCCATTGATGTCCATAAACATGTTGAAGAGCCTCCTCTTCTCTCCACACCCCTCACTGCCTGACATAGGTAACGCTCTTCCGATACTGATCCACACTAGGCTGACTCCCTCTCACATACTCCACTCTCTTTACGCTGCTCCTAGGCGAATGGTGCTCGATCCTCGGCTGACTGTTCCTATACTCGATGCGCGGAGCCTCACGCAACGAATGCGAGCTGCGGCGGTAGGTGTCGTATTCGCGGTATGAGTGTGACGAGCCACGAGGCAGGCGCACAACGCCTGGGGGTGGGTGCGCAGAGTAACGCGAGCGGTGCGGCGGCGGGTTCGTCACGCCGTGGTGGATGGAGGGGTCGTTGGTTGTGGTGAAAAGGCACATGAGTGCGGTGCTTGAGGCGGATGTTGGGTGGAATGAATGTATTTTGTATAGAGTATTTTGGTCAGGAATTTGGAGGTAGTAAGGGTTTGGGGTGAAATAGTAGAGCGACGCTCCGGGAATCGCATTGGTATTTGGCTATTCATTGTTGGCAGCAGACAAGGGGATTCTTGACAAGAAGCGGGATGACGATTGCCATGCTTTGGCGGCCTTGGCGGGAATAAGGAATCGTGGAGCTATACTTCATTCTAGCGATTTCTAAAGTCTTGCGTTGGTTTTGTTAAATTTATTCACCTAAATTACAACTTCAGTTTATGATGTTCCGGTTATTATCATCTGAAGGCCTTTAGATACTCGGGAGAACTGTACATAGTTGTTTTTGAAGCACTTCAGATCTCGTACAAAACCTACATGGCATCTTCAGGACTTGGCGAATGAAACAAATTTACCTCTCTCTTTCTTGTCGCTATAATTCTGTAGCCATCCTATGGCGGAGGCCTTCTTGTTATTTTGTACTGCTGTTCCCTAATCGTAACAGCTATTAGACTTCTGTCTCATCTCGTACCGTTTCGAGGAGGAGGAGCTGATGCAGGGCCAATGATTCGAGGATGGGAGTTAGTAAGTCAGTGGGCATTATGATATTCTGGCGTGATCGCAATCTCTCATATCAGAATCTGATTTGAGATAGGTTACTCAAGAAATCTCTCGCCCTTAACCACTAACACTTGCAGCTTTGTTCCACTGATCGGGCACTCCCAACCCTCCCAGTCAAGAACACAAAGTCTAGAACGCCACAGGAACCTAAGAAAAACTCGATAAACCAGCCAAGCAGTCACCGCAGAAGAATACATAAAAGCTCCTATAACTCTCTAAGTAGTTATACTACTGCTAATATAAGGTCCGTAATACTATCCCCCTCCTTTTTATCTTTGTCCTTAAAGATATCTTATATCTCTAATTTAGTAACCTGGTCGTCGAAAACGGACTCTGCACCTGTACGTGGTGACGGCTACGAACCTGGGTCTTCGAAGTTTAGACTCAGAGCCAACGCAGAGACGTCGCACAGCGTGCGATAGGACCTGGTGGTGGTTGTGAGCGTTGGGGCGGTGGTGAAAAATTTTCATATGGGATGGTGAGATCTTGAAAACCACCACTGTTGGTACCCCTTTATAATAATAGCTACTACGCTATTCTCCTATTAAGGTACCTATACGATCCAATATGGATGCGTAGTATTTAATAATATCCCCTAACTCCTAATAGAAAGCATCGACGACCTTATATTAACGAATAAGTGGATAAACTAAATTAAATAAATATACCCCCCTCTTAGCCCTAGGGCGATTGCCCGCGGAGCATGCGGTTACTTGCTGTTTTACTGCTATAATACTGCTTAGAAGTAGCCTAGTGTGACGGTGCTAGGGCGCGTCACCTGCCAAATTCTGCCACCTGTCATATTGTCGCATACTGTCTAATACTGTCTGGTACTGTCTCTTACTGTTAGCTCGCCCACTATTGGCTCGTCTACCACTAGCGCCTTAGCGACCTCTCATATCTCATTAGTTACTAACAGTCTTCTTCTCCTTCTTCTCCTTAGCTTAGTATTCTTATATAGTAGTAATCTACAAGCTTTAGTTTAGAAGTAATTGTACGAGCCCGTTACATTATACTAAGCTCTCCCTATATTGCCTAGGAAGGCCTTAATAATATCCTACCCTAAAAAAAAACCTTTGTCTGCAACAACGCGTTAACGCGTTATACTTAGACAGCAAAAAACTTATACTACTACGCCTAAGAAGGCCCTAATAATACCCTACTTTATAGGCTAGACTGTACTTAACCTGTACCCTTAAAAAGAACCCTAGAATTAAAACCAAATTATATAATTCTAATAAACCTTAGGAAGCTAATAATGGCGCCTAAAGCAAGCTTATCTAAAAGACCTGCCTCTATCTAAGAGGAATATAAGATCTAGTTAGGATCAGAAATTAAAGATAATAATAACGTTATAGATATACACGGGTAGATTTATGCCCTTGCAGCCAATTAAAAGGTTAATTATCTTTAAGCCTAAAGTATATAAGAGACTCTAAAGGAGATCCTAGAAAGCCTTACTACCTTATAAAATAGCCTAGCCTCCCCTTTATAAGGCCTTAGTTAACCTATTTACTTAACCAAATATAATATACTAGAGAGTACGGACACGATAATAAAATAATTAAAGTCTGTTAAGCTCCCTAACCCCCTATAATTATTAGACGGCATAGACCCAACCTTTAAAAACTAGAGAATTTAGGTATAAGGAAAGCTTTATATTAACTATAACCATTTTCCCTCTAAAGAAGCTAAAATACTCTACCTCTTTAGTTAAACTATTAGGGACGCCTAGCGACACCTCTAGGCCAAGTTTAAGGATAAGTTACCTATTTAGTTTATATCTACTAATAAGATAATATAGTATCTAGCTACTATTTATGTTAACCCAAATAAAGTATAGGATGCCTATTATGACTATAATCGCCTAATAATAAAACCGAACTAATCCTTTACTAAGTTCTAGACTTAGTTCTTACATCTAGCTAGTAAAGGCTAGGTTCCCCCTAGGAACTACCGTTTAGACCTATATAATAAGCTAACAGTCTAACTATAAGAGAAAATTATAGTAGCCTTAAATAACATACTAACCTACCAAAGACTTGCAGCCTAATATTTATTACTAGATTTAGAACTAAAATAAATTAATGCTTATTCTGACTAACTGTAAGGGCGCGAAGAGGCTTCAAGGAAGATTCGAAGGAATAATATAAATTCTATCTAAATCTAAGGGTATATAGCTCTTGCAGAGAACAAGACGTTGCGTAAAGAAGAGAAAGGAATTACGGGAGAACCCTATAATTAAATAATCAGGGGTCTTGGTGGTCGATGCGTGCGTATATACGCGCGCGGTCTTTAACGGACTTCGGTAATTCGATTAATCTATCAGAACTTAGTAGAAGTCAATTAAGCTAGCAGAATTCGGTAGAATTTGGTTAAAGCGTTAGACTTTATCTATCGAGTGTTTTACTAAGACATTCCTACTATAACTGGGATAGTCCCGTTATAGTACCCCCCCTTTTGGCTAAAGGTCCAAAAATAATTTAATTTAGTTAAGAATTCATTTTTATTATATTATATTTTGCGTTAGGTGGCGGTGTAGAGTTTTACTAGTTCTAATTATTAAACGGACTAATTAGGATTTTCCATCCCCAGGATGGAAAATCGATATTAGCTTAGTAAAGGCGGTAAGCCGAACTAATATCTTTATAGTAGGTCTTAGCAAGGCAAATTTAACTAATTAGACAACTTTAACCGCCGGTTAAAGTTCCTTAATATCTTACGCGTTATATAACCGTATTACAAGCGTTATAGTATTTTTTAAGTTCTTTTTAATTTCGAGTTTCCTGCTATCATATTTTGTGTATTTATATTAGGTGGTAGTTATTTGCCTTTATATTATATCTATCTAGCCAAAATAGGTCGCGAAGGATGGTCCTTATAAAATTCTTTTACTAAGGAAGGCGCGTTGGCTTTAATCTAGTTATAGGTTTCCTAGGTTTGTATTTCATATCCTTCCCACTTAATAAGAAGTTTAAATTGTTTAGATTATATTTTCCATTGTATATTATTAATTAAGTTAATAAAGTAAGAACTATTACCGTTGTTAACAATTATAGGAGGTAGCGGCGGCACTTTATAGGTTATAGGTTTGTCTTTTAAGGGTTATAGCAAGCTTATATAAAATATTAGATATATTTTTATCTTAGTTAGTAGTTTAAGCTTATAAGCATACGGGCTTAATTTCTTCTTAATTTAGTATAGGCCTACAAATTTCTAATTAAGTTTCTTTAAGGGCCGTTAAGTCTTTAGGTTTTGTGTATTTAGGTAAACCATATTATCTTCCTTAAAATCCCATGCGGGAGCTTATCCTTTATTCGCATACTATTCCTATACCGTTTAAGTGTACGTTAATTTACTTTGTAATAGTTCCGTTAACTGCTTAATTTAATTAGCGAAGTTATACGCATTAATTAACTAAGTCCGTTTAATTGTAGGTCCTATTATGTTAATTTTGGGTTATAGTTTAAATCTAAGTTGGGGGTTTTATCCGTAGGTCGCATAGAATAGCGTTACGCCTGTAACGGAACCTTGTAGCAGGAACTACGGTGGGTTCTATTATTGGGCTGGGTATATAGGTAAGAACAAAACAACAACTTAATAACAACTGGTGGAGTGGTTGCCCAACAGATTAACTCTAATTGTATTCTAAGATTCACTACAAGGAGAGAACTATCTACGGTAGGGACTAAGGTCCTTTAAATACACAACTATACTCCTAAGAAATCCTCTCTTATATATAAGGTACGTATTATCTATATTAAACATAACGTCCTTCCTGTTTAATATAGTTAATATATTTAACACTATATGACCTTAGTTACTATTCCTTGTTACATAGCTCCACCAGCTCTATTTTAGACTGTGCTTATATTAACTAACTAGCTTCCTCCAACTTTTCTCTAAGTAGTTATAATACCATACTTAAAGCATCCGTAATACTATCTCCCTCCTCTTTATCTTTGTCCTTAAAGATTCCTAATATCTCTAAGTTGTCTACTAGAGGTGTAATGTCTGTTTATTTAATCTGGTTAATATCTCTACTTATTATACCTAAAGCTTCTTCTTCTCTTTCCTGGGTAGAGCGTCGCCTGCGTACTATTTCCTTAATACTGTTACTAGGTAAAGTAATGGCAATTCCTTACTCTAGGTATGTGAAAGAGGGGTTAGTCTATATTGCGTTAGTAAGCCCTTTATTTTAATAACCTTCCTCTTGTTCTAAGTGTACTAAAGTAAACGTTTAATTGTCTTGCGACGTTCGCTCTGTTTCCGACGCTAAGTGTACATATCCTATAACTCTTAGTAGTCTTTAAGTTCCCTAAGTAACTTGTTATAGGGTCTTGTGTTTAACTTACTACTATAAAACTTAATGGTAAACTAGCCTCCGCACTGCTTAAGGTTTAATATACCTTAGAAGAGTCCGCATACGTCCTTAAAGCCTAATGTTTAACTTATGCTTATCTTTAACGTCTTAAACGTATTTGTAAGAAGGTCCGTTCTAAGGAGTAGAAACTAGTTTAATAAGGTCTGTCCGAGCTTGGTAACATAAGGACTAGCTCTCCTCCTATAAGGGAAACAACTCCAAGTAGCTTGGCAATTGCTCCTCTTAGGTCCCCCTTAGATAACTTATTCTTTGGCGATCCTTTCTTGTTAATGCTGCTTAACCCTTTTTTTTTTAATACTTCTGTACCTTTCCTATAGCGTTCTCTAGGTTGCTTAGTGGTTTTTAGGTAGTCTTACTATAGCCTATCTACTTTACTTTATACTATATTTTGTTATCTACATCCTCGTAACTAATAATCTTTAAAACTTGCCATTTATCTTCTTTTTATTCTCTATATATGTCTGCCTTATAGACTGGTGGCTTAATATTCCTATATGCTGGCTCTAGCATTGCAACATATTATATAGGGTAGATTTTTATTTTAGCTGGTAGGTTTAACTTATACGTAACTAATAAAATTCTTTACTTAATTTTAAAAGGTCCTAGTCTAATATAGTCCAACTTCTTACTTAGTTGTTAACTCTTAAAATTTTTGTATAGTAGCTACACTTTATCTCCCTCCTTAAGATCTGGTCCCTTAGATCTCTTAGCATTATAGTACCTTTTTATTCGTTTTTATACTAGTTTAGCTGTTTCTTTAAGGTCTATATAAAGATTTATTAACGCCTCCATTCTTTGCTTAGCTATGCTACTTGTCTTCTTTGCTTAATATGGCGATAACGATGTTCTTAGCTTATATCCGTAATTTGCCTTAAATGGTAATGTCCCTATTCCTTCTTATAGTGTTGTATTATATGTAAACTATGTAACTAGTAATAACAATACCTAATTATTCTATGCGGTAACAGGCGCCCCCTAATAACTCTACAGGAGTAAAGTACAGTGTGTAATACTAGCACGTCTATAGGTTTATTACGGCAGCAGTAGTTCCCAAGGAGGTCAAAAAGTAAGGTAGTAGAGCACCACTGGTGACTTGTAGGTGACTCGCAAGCGAGCCTTAAAAGGCGGGGAGATGGATCACGGGGTTTTCTCAAATAGAGTTTTCTCCCTATATGTATATAAGGAGTAGTCCGCGTGGGCCTAACAGGGATCCGAATTGGACGTTAAGCAATAAATAATAATAATTATTCTGTGCGTAATTAATATAATGCCTTAAATACTGTTCTAGTATCTAGTTTAGTCTTTTTATTTATCTATCTGTCTGCGGATAATATGCTATAGAGGTTACTATATAAACTCCCTGTTTTGCTAGAAATACCTTCTAAAACGCTGCTATAAATCTTGGATCTCTGTCTAATATAATCTTATTTAGTGCTCTGTGTCTTATAAACACTTCTTTTATATAGATTCTAGCGACATCTTCTGCTAATATTTCTTTAGTGCACGCTATGAAGTATCCCCACTTTGTTAGCTTATCCACTATTACTAAGATTAAGTTATAATCTTGTCCTATAATAGGATCTCTTAACTTTAGTAACTTAATAATAAAGTCCTATAATATAACCTCCTATAGTCTTTCTGGTGTCTTAACAGGTTGTAGCCCTCTATATAGCTTATGCCTTATTAGTTTATTCCTTTAGCAGTCTGGATATTCCTTTATAACTTATTATGCTAGTCCCCAGATTCCTTAAATAATATACTCCTTTTAAAGTCTTAACACTAAGCCTATAGCTCTACTATGTCTTTGTATTATTCCCTTGTGGAATTCCTTAACAAATTCTTCTATAATAGACTTAGGCATATATGTTGCTTCTCTATTTTTATATTGCTCTAAGTTTAGATCCTCTATCTATACTTCTTAGATCTTTTATGTCTAGTCACTCTCTGGTGATTTATAGATCTGACTTTTCTTAGTTACTATAATCCTTGGATAATTATACCTAATTAATCTATCTTAATCCTTTTGTAATAAAGCTCCTAATAGCCTTTTATTACTTTATAGTTTAGCCTTTCTACTTAGCGTGTCTGCTTGTGTATTGTCTGTACCCTTAATATGCTAAATTTCAAAATAGTATTCTATAAGTATTTCCACCTACTTAACCTGTCTTTGGTTAAGTTTTTTTATTATTAGGAATTCTATAAGGTTCTTATAGTCCGTTCTAACTATAAATGGTTTCTCTATGCCTTATAAGAATGCTCTCTATTCTTTAAGTACTGTAACTATACCTAATAATTCCTTGTTGTAGATGTTATAGTTTAACTCTAGTAGCGTTATCTTCTAACTATAGTATGCCACTAGGTGCTATCCATCTTAATATTTCTGTATAAAGTATGCCCCTAGTGTAAAATCTAATGCATCTGTTTCTATAACCGTCTCTAAACCTAGTTAATAGATCTTAAGAACTGGCTCCTAGGTAAACAACTCTTTAATTCTCTTAAATAGTTCTTGTTATTTCTTTCCCTATGCCTATAGTTCTTCTTTCTTTATTAACTATATAAATGGCTTAATGTTCTATAACCATTGCGCTATAAACCTTCTATAGTAATTATAAAACCCTAGAAACAATCTTAACTATATAATGTTCTCTAGTTCTTGCTAATTTACTATAGCTTTAATCTTTTTTAGATCTATGCTAAGTTGGCCTAATTTAATAATAAATTTAATAAAATTGGTCTTTTTAGTGAAGAACTTATATTTCTTAATTGCTACTAGTATCTGTTCTTCCTATAGTCTCTTTAAAACCCATTTAATGTATTCCTTATGCTCTTTCTCACTTTCTAAGTAGATGATAATGTTATTAAGGTATACTATAACAAATTCATCTAGGTATTCTTCTAATACACTATTAATTTGCTTCTAGAATGTTGCTAGTGCGTTTATAAGCCTAAATTGCATAACTAATGGTTTATATAGTCCTTCCTTTGACCTAAAGGCTGCCTTCTACTTGTCGCCTTCCTTGATCCTAATCTGGTGGTACGCCTATCTTAGATCTATCTTTATAAAGATCTTTACATTGCCTATCCTGTTTTAGATTTCACTAATTAAGGGTAAAGGATACCTATCCTTCCTAGTAATGCTGTTTAACTGTCTATAGTCTATACATATCCTAAGTTTTCCGTTTTTCTTTAGGATGAATAGTACTAGATATCCCACTGATGACTATAACGGTCTAATGTATCCCTTATATAAGTTCTCCTGGATAAACTCTTTAAGCGCTACTAACTCTGTTTCAGTAAGCTTATAGATTAGAAAAAACTTTAGACTTGTTCCCTCTTCTAATTCTATTTTATGGTTCTATGCTGTATACTTTAATAGCTTCTTACTTTCTGGTAACCATAACTTTTTACCATACTTATGGTATCTCTTTAGTATATGACTTAAGCCTCGCTTAGTCTCTTTATATATTGCTCTGACTTAGTACTATACTAACTTAGTTTATTGTCGCACTTTGCGCCATTAAGTATTCTTAATATTGACCTAACCTATAACCTAATTAATCTTTAGATTGTACTCCTGTAACTAAGGTATTCCTAGTATTACCTTGTCCTGTCCCAACGGTAGGATATTAAAAGATATTCTAACTGGTCTCCCTTTAATAGTTATCTAAATAGGTCCTATTTTGAGATTAATAATGCCTCCTCTATAGGCTATCCAATCTCCTAAAATTGTTATAAGTGGATATAGGTACTCCTTTTGTCTATATAGTAACCCTATCCTTTCTACTGTCTTTAGTAATATATGGTTCCTAGTTACTTTACTGTCTACCAACACTTTAAACTGCTAATCTTGCTACTTAACTTATAAATTTAGGTGTTGTTTTTGAATTCCTTTAAGGGTCTAAGGCTCTAATACTAGTTCCCTCTAGTCCTATACGCCTCCTCTTTTCCTAACTATTAGCTACTAGATTCTGTTTATACTTAGTCTAACTTAGGCTAATACTTAGTTTATTTCTTTTCCTTTATATGCCATAGATAAGTATTCTTTAGGCACTCCTACTACTATTATCTATCTAGGTATTCTTCTATAAGGAATCTTCCTGGCTAAAGTATTAAGTCCCCTTAGCCTTGCACTTCTACTAGGTGCTAACTATATATATACTTAGCGTTCCTAAACCGCCTTTTCTTTAGTGCCTAATATATCTTTACTAGGTACTTCTAGTTCTTATCTTTAGGTGCTCTATGCATATTATACATGTTATCTATATAAGCTATTTATAATAATGTATAATGCGCTGCATATCTTGGGTTAACTCTTAGTTTGTCTTTATCCTTAAGTTTAAACTTATACCTAGTTAACCTAACTATTGGTATCTCTACTGCTAGTACTAAGACTTGTTATTTACTTCTCTAGTCCCTAGATCCTTCTTCTAGGTTCCTTAACGTTATAATTAACGCTTCTTTAATATAACTTATACGTTTCTCCGTAATGGGTTAGTCTTAGATAACTTTTTTGTTTAGCCATATATAAAAATCTACCCATTTATCGTTGTGTCTTTGCCTATACCATTTTCCGTATAACTGGTTTAGTGTATATAGTTTATCTGTTAGAAAGTACCTTATTATCGCTGCATTATAACATCCTTTAGTGTGTCTTTCTTTAAACCTAGTTAGGATATCTAAATCCTCTTCTTGCTCTAGTTCGTCTAACCATTTTGCCCTAGGTGTCCCTACACTTGGCCTATTAGTAACTCTTTATATAGGTGCTCTATCTCTTATATAACCTAGTATAGCTAATCTTCTGTCTAGCTTCTACTTCTACTATACAATGATTCTTTATCTAAACTTATCTATAGTTTCTTATTTTCTGCGTCTTATAGCTAAATCCTTATAGTTATCTTGCTTTTTAATCCTAGTATTAACTATTTAATCTTTAGGCTGAACACTACGTTTATTTAGGATTGCTAACATTCTTATTTGTTCTCTAAACTTGTAGTTCTTAAACTTGCGTCCTATACTTATTTATTTATTACTAAACTAAGTTACTGCCCTTTCCTATTGGCTTTTATCTGTTGTAGGTCCTTAGGTGTATCTTATCTTACTTTAAGAATCTTAAGCTTCTTTTATCTTGTCTTAAGAATCTTAAGCCTATGGCCTTTTACCTTTATTAAGTAATAAGCTAGTACTAGTAGTTATCTGCTTACTTAGTTTCTTTTAAACATTGCTCCTATTATCTTATAAAGCGATAGAAATTATATCTAATAGTGTTATGTTACCTGTTACTAAACCTTGTTTAGTAATAGTCTTAGTCTCTACTTCTGTTGCGTTATTAAGGTTTAAGTGCTCCTAGTTAGCCTCCTTTTCGTCCTTATTACTGCTGATTAATAAGTACCCTAACTCCATTATTATCATTGCTGATCTTTATCTATATATTGCTGTAACATTTTAATCTAGCTTATAGAGTTAATCCTATTTTTTATCTAACTCTCTAGTTCCTTAGAGTTCTTTTAACTCTAGCTCTTGCGGCTAATAGCTTATACTATACTTAGCGTTTTTATAAACTTAGCATGCGTTGTTATAATAATACGCGAAACTATTAATTAAATATTCTTTTATTCCTCGCAGTGCACCATTATCCCTCTATATATATGCGCTGTCTACTGGTCTTATTCCCTTTACTATATAGTTACTCTAACCACCTCTGTAGTCTCTGGCAAAATAACCTTATTTTCCATAATTTATATAAGCTCCATCTCTAAACCACTGATTTTGCTATAGAGTCCGCCTAAACGTCTTTTACTGCTAAGATCCTTAGTTTGGCCTCTACTCCTTAGTCCTTTAATTACTAGATCCTTAACCTCTGGGTTTCCATAGTTTCTTTTCCCACCTTTAGGTCTCTTTAGTACCACTTAGGTCTATTAGCTCTGCGCTATTCCATAGTTTTTAACTCTGTGTTTATTATTGCGTACTTTACGCCTTATATAACTATAGAACTCTATCTTACCCTTTCTTAGCTTGTTCCCTTTAATAGATCCTATTATTAATCTTTATTAATTAGTTTATTAACTCCCTTAGAGTATCCGCATCTTCTATTAGAATAATTACGTTCTAGACTTTAGCCTTAAGTCCCTATTTGTACTATGCTATAAGCGCCCTATTATTCCACTTAACCTATATAGCTAGTGTTTGAAACTACGTTGTATACTTAATTGTTAAAGTATATTATACTAAGTTCTAAAGCTTTTATTCTGCTATGGTTATGGATTCTAGGTCTCTAAATATCTGCGTTAGTCTTTTTATAAACCCATTCTAACTGGTAAATATATACCGTACGTCCTGGTTAGTAGTTATTATACTATTAGCCTATATCTCTGTAAGATATGGCTTAAACTACTTAAGTGCTCTCCCTGTTAGGAATAATCCTACATAGGCTACTTAATCCAATAATGTTGTTAACTTCGCTCCCTCTTATATAACCTTAAAGTGCATCTGCATAAGGAATCCCTTAAGCTTTAACCTCTCCCCTAAGAACCGCTTAATTAAAGGTAGCTTAACTTTTACTACTCTAATTCCATTAATGCGTTCTTTAAGTATCCTACTATTATCCTATAAGTGATTAACTATTTCCTATAACTAACCTTGTGTAACTACTTGAGAATCCCTATTATCTATACTGGTATTACCTGGCCCTAAGGTTATGGCTGCCGTTAATATTGTTGTGACTAGTGCTCTAGGTAGCATGTTGTTTGATCTTGTTTAATACTGTAACCTTAGTAGTGAATATATAACAGAACCTTATAGTAGGAACTACGGTGGGTTCTGTTATTAGGCTGGGTATATAGGTAAGAATAAAACAACAACTTAATAATAATTGGTGGAGTAGTTGCCTAACAGATTAACTCTAATTATATTCTAAGATTCACTACTAGGAGAGAACTATCTATAGTAGGGACTAAGGTCCTTTAAATACACAACCGTACTTCTAAGAAATCCTCTCTTATATATAAGGTACGTATTATCTGTATTAAACATAACGTCCTTCCCGTTTAATACAGTCAATACGTTTAATACTATGTAACCTTAGTTACTATTCCTTATTACATGGCTCCACCGGCTCTATCCTAGACCGTGCTTGTATTAACTAACTAGCTTCCTCCAATTCTTCTCCAAGTAGTTGTAATACCGTACTTAAAGCGTCCGTAACAACGCCTATTAATACGTTAATTATATTATTCGCAGTAAACTTAGCTAAAGGTAGCTATTTTTCCTAGTTATCTTATAGGTAGGAGTAGTATATTTATAGGTATTAATCTATAATCGCGTTCGCAATTTTAGTTTAACTATCTATCTCTAAATAAAATATAGTTAAAAGTTGTATTTAAATACTTAATCGTTTATATAGAGCTTGCTAGAAGTCTAAAACGAACTAGCTTTTACGGTCGGATATTATTAAGTTAGAAAGTCTATATAGCTTAAAGACGTGCTTAATAAAACATTTGGCTACTAATATTGCATTAATTAAGTCCATGGGGGTTATATGTTGTATTTTTATAAGACAGTTAACGACTACTATAATATTTATAAACCTATTACTGTTAGGCAAGTTGACTATAAAGTTAATTAAGATGTCGCGCTATCTTTATATTGGAATTGGTAGCAGTTAAAGTACTCCTTACTTCTTTATATAAGAGGTCTTTCCACGCACGCACATTCTGCATGCTTGAACGTATTTTTATACATAGTCGTGCATTATAGGCTAGTAGTATACTCGTTAAACAATCTTATAAGTCTTTGCATAGCTAGAATGCCCTACTATAGGGAAGTCGTATACGAATCCGAGTATCTTAAATTATAAAGGCTTGGAATTCAGAACTACCATCTTCTGTTAATAGTACAATCGATTATTTGAAATTTTGTATTTAGCGAGTGTAATATCCTTATACTATCGTTTTCCCGTTTAAATCGCTTTTATTATATCTATTATCTATATATTATTCTTATATTTATATTCTATTAGCTTATTAATTTCTATTTCCTATTTATTAACTTCTAATTTATTTCTGTTAAGTTCTATATCTAGGAATATAGAACGTAGTTTTTTAAAACGTTTAGGGGGTAATAAGATCTGTAATTAATTTATAATCCGTTTGTCTAAAGCATTTGTAGGTAGGTCTTATAATCGTTATATTAATACATTAGGCTTCTAATTAATAATTATTTATTGCTTAACGTCCGATTTAGATCCCTATTAGGCCCACGCGGACTACTCCTTATTTACATATAGGGAGAAAACTCTATTTGAGAAAATAAGAAAACCCTGTAATCTATCTCCCCATCTTTTAGGACTCGTATACGGGGCGCCTGCGAGTTACCTATAGTGCTCTACTACCTTACTTTATAACCTCCTTAGGAACCACTGCTGCCGTAACAAGCCTATGGATGCGCTAGTATCGCAAACTTAACTCTACTACTATAGAGTCATTAAGGGGCGCCTAGTACTCGCCCCTTTACCTTCTATTACTATTTCCTTTGCAACCTAGAACTGGTCTAGTATATTTTAGCTAATAAGCCACTAGGTAACCGCCTTAAGACCTTTTTGTGTTGAGAGTAGTGTATTATAGTTCTCTGTGCTAGCTACTAAGAGCATTACTTCTTAGTTGGTGTGTAGGGGGCATAATAGTATTATATATTTTAGTGTCTGTCTTAGCCAGCTATATTTACATCTTAGGCTACCTACTAGGATACCTACCTAGTAGAGCTAATCTTTTAGTCCTATTATTCCTGTTCTTAAGAGTGTTGCCATTATGTTTTCTGCCTTTGTTAGGCCTTCTTAGAGCCCTTAGGTGTTTACCCCCTATAGCATTAACTATGCTACGGCTTGGGTTCCTCTTGCCTAAGACAGCCTCTGTACCTTCGACTCCCATACGCCTCTCTAGTGTTGGTCCAACCAGTGTTGTGTTACGGTAGATGGTTTTCCGGTGCTCTTTTGTGCTCTACTTTGGCTCCTTTCTCTCTCTTACTATTGTCTTTGCTAATCTCTTACGCGTCTCTTAGGCTTCTAATTAAGTTTGCCCGGTTAGTATATAATCTTAAAGTCAAATTATAAGAGGTATTCGGCCTAACAAATTTGGCGCTACGTTAATTGCTTTATAGTTATAAAGTACTGCAGGTTCTTATAGTCCGTTAACACATATATTAGGAATAACAATCCTTCTAGCTTAGGACGCTATTGTTTAAAGCATCTAATAATTGCAAGTAGTTCCTTATTATATATCTCATAGTTTAATTTAGTAGGGGCGAGTTTCTAAGAAAGAAAGGCTACTAGACGTAGCTCGCCGTTCTTATTATATTATAACAACACTCCCCCTAGCGCATAATTAGACGAGTCCGTTTTAACAATATATTTAAGGTTAAGGTTAAAGTGGGTGAGGATTGGAGCAGTTATAAAGCAATGTTTTAAGTTATTAAAAGCTTATTCGTATTTAGTGGACTATTTAAATTTTACATTTTTCTTTATTAGGTTTACTAATAGCTAGGTAATTTTTAAGAAGTGGTTAATCAATTAACAATAGAAGTTTGCAAATCCTAAATGTCTTATACGTTACTAGGGCTTCCCTAGTTTATAATTATAGCGATTTTCTTAGGGTCCATTTTAATTCCGTCGCGGGATATAATTAGGCCTAGGTATATAACTTTGGACGCGTAGAACTTGTATTTCTTAATATTACATTATAAACCCGCGTCTCACAGGCGTTTAAGGACTATTTAAACGTGCTTCTGGTGTTTAGAAAGCGAAGATAAGTAGATTAAGATATTGTTAATATACGCAGTAATAAATACGTTAAGGAATTTACAAAGCGTATCGTTAACATATTATTAAAACGTATTAGGACTATTCTTTACACCAAATAGCATTACTAGGTATTTAAAGAGTCCCTATTATGTATAAAAATCTATATACTTCTTATCTCCTTTACAGACACGGATTTAGTTAAAGGCAGCGACTATATTAAGCTTTGTAAAGTACCGTGCCTTTAATAAGCGGTTAAGCGTTTCTTAAATTAGGGGAATAGGATATCGGTTTTAAATCGTAATTATGTTTAGAGTTTAATAATTAATATAAAATTTTAAGCCTCCTCCTAGCTTTTTAATAAATAGTACAGGTAAGGCGAATAGAGATTGACTAGGGCAAATAAATCCTTTTTCTAGATGCCTATTAAGGTATTATCGCATTATAAGCAGTTCTTCTTATAATATACTATATAGTAGACCGAACTTTAGTGTTATATTAGGTTTAAGTTCTATCTTAAAATCGTGTGCATTTTAATACGGGGGTAGTTAGTCTATAATTTTTTTCTTAAACTCGTTAATTAGATTGTAGTACTCTTTAGGCATAAGAGGTTAAGGGTTAATATATTACTTTGGTTTTAGTGCTTTCTTAATATCTTCTATAGTAATAGCAAAGATTTTATGGTCTTGTTTTCGTACTAACGAAATAAAAGATATGGCTTATATTATACAAATTTTAAGAGGCTTTAGCATAACGTCTTTGCATTCTTTACTACAATTAATAGTTATAGCTTTATTGTTTTAATTTAGGATCTGTAATAGGGGCAGTTTATATTATATTAAATTTAAATAATCTTGTGCATATTTATAGGGCAGGTAGTATTTTAAGTAATGGCTTTAGCAGTAGGTTATATAGAACTTTAGTATTTCTTTAACCTAGCTAATTAAAGGGTTATATTATTTTAGCTATCTATATCTAAGTATTATCTTATATTGCTTTAGGGGTGTTATAAATAGGGAAATATATTTAAGGTGTTTGCCTATCCGCATTTTTATGAGAGTATAGTACGTTAATTTGCTATATATTAAGGGTTTACCGTTAAAGCCTTATAGGCCTTAGGGCTTATTAGGTTTCTTTAAATTTAGGCATTAGGTTTTCGCGTAGTTTGTATTAATAAAGCCTATGCTAGTAGCTCCGCTATTTATAAGGATTTGTATCTCCTTCTATTTTCTAAGTATTTAAATTTTGCTAAGTATATTAAGGGAGTTATATTGTATATTAGCGCTAGAAGAGCCTAGACACTTATACTCTTCCACTTCTTATCCTAAGGCGCAACTTAGCCTTAGGACGATTTATTTTCTAAGTTAATTAAGGGTAATATGCTTCGTAACAACCGGGTATAATTTATAGGACAAGTATAAGTTAAGGAGCGAGTACGGCTTAAAGAGCGAGTGCGATTTAAGGAGTGGGAGGAACTATAGCGGACTTTTTTAAAAGGGTAAGTTCGGCAATTCCTTTAGATATATCCTTTTCTACTACATCCAAAGCATTCTCTATTTGCGGCTTAAGTTCTTTATTTGTTGGTTCCTAAGGATATATAGGATTGAGTAGCGTTAAGGTCTATAGGGTTATACGTGTTAGCGACTCGGTCAATCGAGGCACGAGCACGGCAAGAGGGTCGCGCAAGCCTGTACGATTGGATTGTCTATAAACGAGGATCCAAAGCTAGAGAAAGGAAAGGAGAAGAACGGAAGCACCGCTC
>Ga0307507_10002019_pt1 | contig 43997 bp, 13 predicted proteins | sample 7_EM_MG_FD_207223 | JGI IMG/M metagenome (GOLD analysis project Ga0307507, IMG submission 207223) | Populus trichocarpa ectomycorrhiza microbial communities from riparian zone in the Pacific Northwest, United States - 7_EM | ecosystem: Host-associated > Plants > Roots > Unclassified | place... | reverse complement strand
TTCCTTACTAAAATATACTACTTATAACTTAATAACTATAGTAGCTATTAATATAAAAATTATAATATACTTTATCAAATGCCAAAGCTATAGTTTTATATAAAAATAATTAAAATATTATAATTAAAATAACACTATATATAACTTATATAAAAAAAATTATATTAATTTATTATTTAAGAATTTATAGCTAAATTAAATAAACAAAATAAGATAAGTAAGTTTATTAAAGCTTACTTCTAAATAAAATTTAACTTTAAATTAGAGCTTATATAGCCTATTTAACTATCTAGTTTAAATCCTTGTTATTATTATTATTAATATAGTACCTACTTCTGTAAAGCCTTAATAGCGTAATAATTTAATCTAAATTTAAATTAGGGTTATATTACGTAGGAATATAGGTATATAGTAGCATATATAGAGACTTTATAAGGTGGGGTTGTTACTAAGAACGAATTTATATACAAGCGAGGCTATTACGTGGTCGTAGAAAGCTTCTATAAATATCTACCTACCTCCCCTACTAATAGGTTAATTAAGGTATATCTAAGATTAGATAATATTGATATTGATATTAATATATATATAGAGGTGCTACTAAAAATATAGAATTTAACTCTATAACTCTACTAAATTTATATAATTACCTAATTAGGATCAGCGCGCTGACAGCTTTGCAGTCAGCGTATATACTTTTCCAGCGAGCGTCTAGCGAGCGACTTAATTAGCCACAGTTAGTCAGCGGAAGATGTCTTCGCTCGCTAAACGCTGACTATTGGCTATACTGGCAAGAAGCATGGTTATAGCCTCTACTATAGAGCCGCCTATCCTAAACAGCAACTCTATCTTCCTTATAACTAGGCTAGCGTTATATTTATAATTCTATAGTTAATCACTATAGGCAGATCTAAGTAGGCCTTAGCCCCCTCCCTACTGCGGATTAATATTAATAGAGAGGTAGAAACCAGCAAATTACATCTTATTACTATTCTCTTTACTACGCTCTATACTATAGCAAGGACTAATAGCAAGCCATCGCTATTAGCTTAAGCTGCCCCTACTAAGGTAGCTACTTTTAATATTAACGGCAGGACTATATATAATCTAGTAAGGCTACTGGTAAATCGCCCCTTTAAGGAATTGCCTACTACCAGTCTTATACCTCTATAATAAGCTTTTAAGAATATTTACTATTTTATCCTTAATAAGAAATCTATAATTAGGTAAGTATATCTAGCCTAGATTAATCGCTGCCTCTGTTAGATCTACCCTATATATAACAACAACTACTTTAGAGGCTTAAACATCTTACTAGTTGGCGATTTCTATTAGCTTCCCCCTATAGGTTAGGCAGCCTTATATAATAATCTACCCGCTAGCCTATTAGAGCTCGCTAGATATAAAAAAGGAGTCTATAAGGCAATTAACCAAACTACTATCTTAGATTAAGTTATACGGCAGGGCGGTAATAACCCTAAGAGTACTATATTTAGGACCGCCCTTATAGAGCTACGTAGTAATTCTATAAGTAGTTTAACCTAAAAGCTTCTTTTAACTAGGTATAAGCAGGGCCTACCTACTAATAGGGTTACGGGCTTTAATAACGCAACTCGGCTATACAGTATATGCGCTACTATGGGTAAATATAATACTATTCGGCTTCGCGATCTTTTACAGCCGGTAGTGGCTATTAAGTTAGTTAACACTAGTATATATGCATAAAAGGTTACTCCCAATTAGTGTAATGCTCTAGAGAATTTAACCCTATATATTGGCGCCAAAGTTATACTAATATAGAATATCTGGGTTAAACTAGGCTTAGTAAATAGTATTACTAGTATAATTAAAGATATTTATATAGAAGGAGGACGCTAATATTAAAAAGGATCAGCCCTAGGCACTACTAATTACGGTAGATAGTTATAACGGACCTGCCCTATTTACTTAGTAGGACAAAATAAAGGTTATCCCTATCTTTTCTGTCCTTTATAAGTAGGAGAGTATAAGAGGCTTTTGCTTACGGCGTTAATTTCTAGTTACTTTAGCCTTTGCTCTACTATGCATAAAAGCTAGGGCTTAATACTTAACTAGGTAGTTTTAGATATTAAGGAAAAGGATAAAATAGCCGGGCTAACTTATATAGCAATCTTATAAGTTAAAAAGCTTTTAGGGCTTATATTTAAACGTATATTTAATAAGGAACAATTTTAGTCATCTATAAGTAAGGCTAAGTAGGTATAATAGAAATTTTTTATATAGAGACAGTAGCAACTACTTACAAATAACTTTTCCTAAATAGGAAATTATATACTAGCTTAGAGGTAAACGGAGAATATAGTATTTATCTTAGTTTCCTAGTTTTTAAACAGCTTAATTACGAAATCCAATTTATCTAAATTTTAACCCCCCTATCTATTCTACCTTCTTATTGCCTTTAAAGCTATTAAATATATATATAATAGTATATAGAGAGAATTAGCAGTATTGCCAGATTAATATTACTGCTGTCTATAGCATTAATAAAAAATTTAAATTTCTTAGGTTTTTTTTAAGGGCGGAAATGTTACTTATATAAGGAGTTACGTAACCTCTAAGAATGTATATTACTTCTAACTTCGCAGGCCTCCTCCCGTCTATAAATACTCTCTCTTTTATACCTTCTTCCCTTTTTTTCTTTCTCCTTATAGGGAGCTAGAGGTGCTTTAATATGTCTCCTTAGTCCTTACTAATGGATTTATTAGTTAATATAGTAATATAAATAGTATCGGACAAGGAGATAATGGGCAAAAGAGAAGATATAAAGGACAGAGGAGCCTCTAGTAGGTGTTAGTCGAGCAATATTAATAGCTATATTATGGCTGCCTAATCTCCTATACTTATAGGCCTCTTCCTATCTATAAATACTCCTTTCTTTATACCTTTCTTTCTTCTTTTCTTTTTCCTTATAGGAGCTAGAAGTGCTCCAATACTCCTCCTTAGTCCCTATAAGGGATCTATTAGTTAATATAGCAATATAAATAGTATTAGATAAGGAGATAATAGGTAAAAGAAAAGATAGAAAGGACGGAGGAACCTTTAGTAAGTGTTAGTTAAGCAATATTAACGGCTAGTTTTTATTACCCAAAAATTGCGTTATATAACAATATTTAGGAATATAAATATTATTATTTATTGCTTAACGTCTGATTTGGATCCCTATTGGGCCCACGCGGACTACTCCTTATATATATATAGGGAGAAAACTCTGATTAAGAAAACCCCGTAATCCATCTTCCTGCCTTTTAGGACTTGCCTATAGGTCGCCTATAGGTCGCCTATAAGTCACCTATAGTACTTTACTACCTTACTTTTTAACCTCCTTAGGAACTACTGCTGCCGTAACAAACCTATAGACGCGCTAGTATTATATACTTTGCTCTACCACTATAGAGCTATTAAGGGGCGCCTACTGCTCGCCCCTTTGCCTTTTATTGCTATTTCCTTTGCAATCCGGAACTAGTCTAGCATATTTTGGCTAATAAGCCACCAAATGGCCGCCTTAAGGCCTTTTTATATTAAGAGTAGTATATTATAGTTCTTTATGCTAGCTACTAAGAGCATTGCTTCTCGGCTGGTGCGTAAGAGGCATAACAGTATTACGTGTTTTGGTGTCTGTCTTAGCCAGCCATATTCGCACCTTAGGCTACCTACTAGGACGCCCACCTAGTAGAGCCAATCTTTTAGTCCTATTATTCCTATCCTTAAGAGTATTACTATTATATTTTCTGCCTTTATTAGGCCTTCTTAGAGCCCTTAGGTATTTATCCCCCATAGTATTAACCATACTATAGCTTAGGTTCCTCTTGCCTAAGTTAGCTTCTGGACCTTTAACTCCTATATATCTCTTTAGCGCTAGTCCAGCCAGCACTATATTATGGTAGATAGTTTCCTAGTATTCTTTTATACTCTACTTTAGCTCCTTTCTCTCCCTTACTGTTATCTTTACTAGCCTCTTACGCGTCTCCCTTTCTTCTCTATCTAGGCCTAGGCCCTAATATTATACCATTCTTCTTCTGCTTTCTCTACCTATTTTTCTAGTATATCTTCCCTGCTTTAGGGTTGTTAGTTTATTCTCCTATAGGGCACCTTAGGGTCCCTCTATAGTTTATTTAGGCGTATTTTAATATACTTTATAGCGTTAGAATTACGTTTATTTTACGCCCTTTATATTATAGTGGCTTTAATATATAGTTATAGGGGGGGATATTAGCTTCCTTCTTAAGCAATACTATAGCCGTTCGCTTATACCCGCCTATTATACTCTAGAGGCAGGCTATTTAGACCTTTTGGAGTAGTTTAAGGAGTAATTTAGGTGGGCCTTTCTTAGTTTCTCTAATAGCCTAAATACTAGATCTATATATTATGGTTAGCTAGACAACTGCTATATATAGTAGGCGTAACCTCTAAAAGCATAGACTCTATATAGAATTAACAATCCTAGATAATGCGATATACTATACTTGGCCCTTATAGGCTGCTTATACCACATATACGCTCCACCAAAGCTTGCTATCTACCCATACTCCTAATACCCCTAGGCCCTAAACTAGTTAGCCCCTAAAGCCTTAAATATAAATTATATACTAGAGATCTATAGATTAGTTGCGTTTTCTTATAAAATAGATTAGCTGGTATTTCTTTAGTAAGAATTAGACTCTATATTATCTTACCTATTCTATATAGGTATTATAGGCTCTCTCTAGTGTTCTGCAGTTCTCTACAGCTGTTGGCCCGTATATAATTAGGTTTATATTATTAACAAAGCCTATCCCCTAGGTTGCCCCTTCCTTAAAGGAGTTAAGTAGGTTGCTTATAAAGAAAAGAAAGAGTATAGGCGAGAGGGGTAATCCTTATAGTATTCCTATAGCAACTATAATAAGGGGGCTCTAGTATCCACTAAAGACTAGTAATGTTTCTTTCTAGCCTATAAACCCCTAAATAAACTATACAATCTATTTTAGGAAGCCCTTTGCCCTAAGGATATATAAAAGGCGCTTATAGGGTATGTTGTTATAGGCACTACTAATATCTAGGCTAAGCATTAATACTACAAAGTCCCTTCGCATTACCCATACGGATTTAATAGTGGCAGTAGTAGCGTAAGTGCTAATAGTGTTAAGCGGTTCTTTCTTGCCCCTATTTAGCTTTGTGGTAGTAAGATATATTCTTTAGCCGTGTCTACTATATAGTCCGCTATTACCCTTTCTAAGATCTTGCTAAGGGTATTTTCTAAGGCTATAGGGCGGTAGCTTCTTAGGGTTAAGTAATCTGCTTTACCTTCTTTTTATAAAACAACCGTTATTATAGCTCTACTAAGTCGCGGGTAGTAGCTTATAGTAAAGCATACTTTAGCTATATCTGCAAGCTAGGGTGCTATAAGTAGTCCACAGGTCTTTAAAGCTTTATTTAGAATCCCATCTAGTCCTAGTGCTATATTATTTAAAAGGCGGCTAATAGTTCTAGCCATTTCCTCTATTATTATATCGCTGTTAACCTATAGGCAGGTTACTAATATTTTACCTATAATATTACTAAGGTTAGCTAGAGCTAGTTAGGGGAAGAACCTTTCTATAAGGATCTTTACCTTCTTATTATTATTATTAGTAGCCTATAATTCCCCTACTCTTTGTAGGGCCAGTAGGTATAGGTCTTCTATTAGGCGCCCTACCTTTTTCTTTACCCATTTTGCTATAGCCTAAAGGCCCTTATTATAGGGGAGGCTTAGGTTAAAAGTATACTTATTTATAAACCGTCTCTAGTTATTCCTTGCTTTTTTTTTAGGGTATTCTTTAACTAGTTTCTTATATCTTTATATTATCTCTTATCTTTAAGGTTATAGCTACTTATATATTTCCTTTTTACTTATTGTTAGCTAGCAATAAGAACCGCGCATTATATAGACTATGCGTGTTATATATAGGGGCCTAGTTATAAGACTAGGCAGTGCTCTTCCAGCCTATTTTTAATTACTACCTAGATTCTTTCTAGTCTTCGGTTAATTTCCTTAGGGGTAGCCACTATGCCTCACTTATTTGGTACTAGGTAGATTTCTTCTAAGTCTTAAAGTTATTATTTAACTATATTAAGGAAACTGTCTATCTTAAGCTTCCTTATTGCGTATCTTTTACTATTTAATTGCGCCTTAATATCTAGATCTAGCTATATCTGGATAGGGATATAGTCTAAGGTAAGTACCTATTCTTCTTTAGGGTTGTACCTTTTAAGTCTCTAGTATAGGCCTTTATCTATAAATATAAAGTTAATTATACTTCTAGCGGTACCTTATTGCCATATAACTACTCCTAGGGGGGTAGCCAGTTTAAGGCCTCAGATATCTATAACTTTTAGTAGGCACTCTACCTATTATTTAGCAGTAATATAAATACCCCCCCACTATAGATAGTAGAGGTTTATATCTCCTAATAAAATAGACTCTGTGCCTTTAGTTTCTAGTAAGCTTATTACTAATATAATATTCTCTATTTATAGGACCCCTTTAACCCTAGGGTTATATATATTAATAATTTATACCGGTCCCCTATATATCTGAATTATTATAACTATAATATCTAGGTTAACTGCCTGCTATAACTATAAGGATAGGCTAATAGCCTTACTAATTATAAAGCATACGCATATAGCTGCTTTTAGTTTATATAGGAGCTAGAATCCTTAAGGGCAGTATATTAATTATATACAGTTATTATAATATGGCTCTTATATAGTAAGGATATAGTATTTCTCTAGGTCTAGACTGTCTAGTAGGGGCCTTACTAAATAGTGGTTTATATTACTGTAGTTATACTATATAATAAATAGGTAGCAGACCCCTAGTAAGGGTCCTTTATCTCTCCTTTATTCCTTACTTTTTCTATTTTTACTTTCTTTAGGATTTTTAAAACTTTTATCTCTTATGTCTACGCCTTAGTTACTACTTATTTTATATAGAGCTTTCTATTCCCGTGTCTTATATTCCTACTAGCGCTTTTATATCTAAATCTGTTATTATCTCCAGTTCTTCCCTTAATCTTACTAGTTGGCTATATACTCTTTATAGGTCGGCTATAAATATTATATTTGCCATATTAAGTCTAATTTTTAATTCTCCTGGTTTTAAGCTTGCTATAACTGTCTATAGGGGTCTTTCTATAGGGCGTCCTCTCCCTTATATCTCCTATAACCCTTATATCCCTATTTAGTCTAGTAATATTACGCAGCATTACTTCTAGCCTATTAAGGCTTGGGATAGCTGGCCTAGCCCCCTAATATTAAAGGTAGGAAACGCTAGAAAGGCACCTATGTCCCCCTAGCTTATTGCCTATTCTTTCCATTTATATAACCTAATATATAGTTATTCCTGTAGCTATTAAGCCCTTACCTTACATCTCCTATATTTAATATAGTCTTCTCTTTCCTACGCCTTATATATACTTTAGTAGCAGTTTACGCATTTTATTTAGTCTTAATTTAAGCAGTATCTTATATTATAAGGGCCTATATAGTAGCCGTAGCACACCTATACTGCGTATATGGATTGGATGTGTCCCTATTATATACAGCAATAGCATTATTCTAGGCGTAGTCTATAGTTATAGAGCCTTATATTATATATAAGGCCATTTATAATTATTCCTTTTTAGATAAGGAGTTTTTGCATTCCTAGCGTATATATACTAATAATAAGGGAGCTATGCGTTTAACTAGTATCTCCCTAGTAAGTCTCTAGCGACCCTTATATCCTCTTATTATTCTTATTATATACTTAGTTTGCATTTTCCTATTAAAGCTATTAGATTTAGGTAATTTCAATACTTAGTATAAGGCGTTCCGTTTATTTTACTATCTCTTATATAGTTGTTATATTATCTACCTAGCGTCCCTTTTCTACTCTAAGGCTTATAGAAACCGCTAGGACTTTAACTAGGTAGTCTTTATAAAGCACTTTTATGCTAATATGTTCTCCTAGCCTGTTCCCTACCCTTATAGCTTATTCCTTTACCTATTAGTCCTTTAGGGTAACTCTAATATCTCTACTTCTAAGGTGTTAGACTATAACAGCGTTATAGACCTCTTTATAAATCTCTATAAAAACTTCTGTTTCTAATTATCTCCTAAACCCCTTTACTTTTTCTATATTTAGTTATATTATAATTATATACCCAGTTATTATCTTAAGGGAGGTGGGTTCCCTATGCTATAAAAGCACAGCTATGGCGGCCTAGGTGCAGTTTGCTAAAAAAGGGGGCTTTTATTTATTTTTAATTTTATTTAGCTATTAGAGAATTTAATTAAGGGTTTATTAAAGGGGCGCCTAAGGTTTACTAGACTAGCGGAGCTATTCTACTAGCTAGGTTAGTTTGTTATAGCTAATAGTTACTTCCCTATAGTTCTAGATACTAGACGCGTCTAATAGTGTAACGGAACCTTATAGCAGGAACTACAGTGGGTCCTATTATTGGGCTGGGTATATAGGTAAGAATAAATCAACAACGTAATAATAACTGGTGGAGTGGTTGCCCAATAAATTAACTCCAATTATATTCTAAGATTCACTACAAGGAGAGAACTATCTACGGTAGGGACTGAGGTCCTTTAAATACACAACTATACTCCTAAGAAATCCTCTCTTGTACGTGAGGTACGTATTATCTGTATTAAATATAACGTCCCTTCCGTTTAATATAGTTAATATGTTTAACACCACGTAACCTTAGTTACTATTCCTTGTTACATAGTTCCACTGGTTCCATTTTGGACCTTGCCTATATTAACTAACTAGCTTCCTCCGACTCTTCTCCAAGTAGTTGTAATATTGTACTTAAAGCGTCTATAATACTATCTCCCTCCTCTTTATCTTTGTCCTTAAAAATTCCTAACATCTCCAAGTTGTCTACTAGAGGTGTAATGTCCGTTTAATTAGTCTGGTTAATATCCCTGCTTATTATACCTAAAGCTTCTTCTTCTCTTTCTTGGGTGGAGCGCCGCCTACGTACTGTCTCCTTAATACTATTACTTGGTAAAGTAATGGCGACTCCTTGCTCTAGGTGCATAAAAGAGGGGTTGGTTTATGTTGTGTTAGTAAGTCCTTTATTTTAATAACCCTTGTCTTGTTCCGAATGCACTAAAGCAAATATTTAATTATTCTATAACGTTCGCTCTATTTCTAACGCTAAGTATGCGCGTCCTATAACTCTTAACAGTCTTTAAGTTCCCTAAGTAACTTATTATAGGGTCTTATGTTCAATCTACCACTATAAAACTAGATAGTAAGCTAGCCTCTGCGCTGCTCGCGGTTTAACGTGCCTTAGAAGAGTCCACACGCGTTCTTAAAGCCTAATATCTAGCTTATGCTTGTCTCTAATGTCTTAAACGTGTTCGTGAGAAGGTTCGTTCTAAGAAGTAAAAACTTATTTAACAGGGTTTATCCAAGCTAGGTAATAAAAGGACTAGCTCTCCTCCTGTAAGGGAAATAACTCCAAGTAGCTTGGCAATTGCTCCTCTTAGGTCCCCCTTAGGTAACTTGTTCTTTGGCGATCCTTTTTTAACGCTTCCTAACCTACTTTCTTTTAATACTCCTTTACCTTTCCTATAGCGTTCTTTAGGTTGCTTAGTGGTTTCTAGGTAGTCTCACTATAGCCTATCTACTTTACTTTATACTATGTTTTGTTATCCATATCTTTATAACTAATAATCTTTAAAACTTGCTATTTGTCTTCCTCCTGTCCTCTATACGTGTCTGCCTTGTAGACTGGTAGCTTAATATCTCCACATGCTAGTTCTAGCATTGCGATATATTATATAGGGTAGATCTTTATTTTAGCTAGTAGGTTTAACTTATACGTAACTAATAAAATTCTTTACACAATTTTAAAAGGTCCTAGTCTAATATAGTCCAACTTTTTACTTAGCCGTCAACTCTTAAAATTTTTGTGTAGTAGCTATACTTTATCTCCCTCCTTAAGATCTGGTCCCTTAGATCTCTTAGTATTATAGTACTTTTTTATCCTTTGCTGTACTAGTTTGGCTGTTTCTGTAAGGTCTATATAAAGATTCATTAACGTCTCTATTCTTTGTTTAGCTATGCTACTTATCTTTTTTGCTTAACGTGGCGATAATAATGTTCTTGGTTTATACCCGTAGTTCGCCTTAAATAGTAATATCCCCATTTCTTCTTATGGTGTTGCATTGTATGCAAACTGTATTACTGGTAATAATAATACCCAATTATTCTATGCGTAATTAATATAGTGCCTTAGATACTGTTCTAGTATCTAGTTTAGTTTTTCCGTTTATCTATCCATCTGCGGATAATATGCTGTAGAGGTTACTGCGCAAACTCCTTATTTTACCAGAAACACTTTTTAAAATGCTGCTATAAATCTTGGATCTCTGTCTAATATAATCTTATTTAGTGCTCCATGTCTTGCAAATACTTCCTTTATATAGATTCTAGCGATATCTTCTACTAATATTTCTTTAGTGCATGCTATAAAGTATCCCCACTTTATTAGCTTATCTACTATTACTAAAATCGCATTATAATCTTATCCCGTGATAGGATCTCTTGACTTTAGTAACTTAATAATAAAGTCCTATAATATGACTTCCTATGGTCTTCCTGGTACTTTAATAGGTTATAGCTCTCCATACGGCCTATGCCTTGTTAGTTTGTTCCTTTGGTAATTTAGATATTTCTTTATAACCTATCTTACTAGTCCCCAGATTCCTTAAATAATATATTCCTCTTAAAGTTTTAATACTAAGCCTATAGCTCCGTTGTGTCCCTGTATTATTTCCCTATAGAATTCCTTAACAAATTCTTCTGTAATAGACTTAGGCATATACGTTGCTTCTCTGTTTTTGTATTACTCTAAGTCTGGATCCTCTGCCTATACTTCTTAGATCTTCTATATCTAATCACTCTCTAGTAATTTATGGATTTGCCTTTCCTTAGTTGCTATAATCTTTGGATAATTATACCTAATTAATCTATCTTAGCCCTTTTGTAACAAGGCTCCTAATAGCTTTTTATTACTTTATAGTTCAGCCTTTCTGCTTAGAGCGTCTGCTCGTGCATTGTCTGTACCCTTGGTATACTGAATTTCAAAATAGTATTCTATAAGTATTTCCGCCTATCTAACCTATCTTTAGTTGAGTTCCTTTGTTGTTAGGAATCCTATAAGGTTCTTATAATCTGTCTTAACCACAAATGGTTTCTTTATGCCTTATAAGAATGCTCTCTATTTTTTAAGTGCTGTAACTATACCTAATAACTCTTTGTTGTAGATGTCATAGTTTAACTCTAGCAGTGTTATTTTCTAACTATAGTACGTTACTGGATGCCATGCGTCCTGGTGCTTCTGTAGTAAGTATACTCCTAGTGCAAAGTCTAATGCGTTTGTCTTAACAACCGTTTCTAACTTTGGTTAATAGATCTTAAGGATTAGTTCTTAGGTAAACAACTTTTTAAGTTCTTAAAATAGCTTCTTTTACTTATTTCCCCAAACCTATAGTTCCTCTTTCTTGGTTAGCCTTGTAAACGGCTTAATGCTTTTTAACCATTGTGCTATAAACCTCCTATAGTAGTTATAAAACCCTAAGAACGACCTTAACTATATAATGTTCTCTAGTTCTTGCTAACTCACTATAGCTTTAACTTTCTTTAGGTCTATACTAATCTTTCCTAGCTTAATAATAAATCCTATAAAATTGGTTTTTCTTGTAAAGAACTCGCATTTTTTAATTACTACTAGTATCTGTTCTTCCTATAGTCTCTTTAAGACCCATTTAACGTGTCTTCTATGTTCTTCCTTACTTTCTAAGTAGATAATGATATTGTTAAGGTATGCTATAATAAACTTATTAAGGTGTTCTCCTAATACGCTATTAATTCGCTTCTAGAATATTGCTAATGCGTTTATAAGCCCAAATTATATAACTAATAATTTATATAGTCCTTCCTTTAACCTAAAGGCTGCCTTCTATTTGTTACCTTCCTTAATCCTAATCTAGTAGTACGCCCACCTTAGATCTATCTTTATAAAGATCTTTGTGTTGCCTATTCTGTCTTAGATTTTACTAATTAAGGGTAAAGGATACCTATTCTTTCTAGTAATGCTGTTTAACTGCCTATAGTCTATATACATCCTGAGTTTTCCGTTTTTCTTTAGGATAAATAGTACTGGATATTTTACCAATAACTATAATGGTCTAATGTATCCCTTACGTAAGTTCTCCTAAACAAACTCCTTAAGCGCTACTAACTCTGTTTTAGTAAGCTTATAGATTGGAAAGAACTTTAGACTTATTCCCTCTTTTAATTCTATCTTGTAGTCCTATGCTGTATGCTTTAACAGCTTTTTACTTTCTAGTAACCATAGCTTTTTACTATACTTGTAGTATCTCTTTGGTATATAACTTAAGCCTCGCTTAGTCTCTTTATATATTGCTCTAACTTGGTACTATACCAACTTGGTTTGCTGTTGTATTTTATGTTGTTAAGTATCCCTAATATTAACCTAACCTATAACCTAATTGATTTTTGGATTGTACTTCTATAACTAAGGCATTCCTAGTATCGCCTTATCCTGTCCTAATAGTAGGATGTTGAAAGACATTCTAACTGGTCTTCCTTTAATAGTTAACTAAATAGGTCCTGTTTTAAGATTAATAATATCTCCTTTATAGGCTATCTAATCTCCTGAAATTGTTGTAAGTGGATATAGGTGTTCTTTCTGTCTATATAGTAACCCTATCCTTTCTACTGCCTTTGGTGATATATGGTTCCTAGTTGCTCTACTATCTACTAATACTTTAAACTATTAATCTTGCTATTTAACTTATAAATTTAGGTGTTGTTTTTAAATTCCTTTAAGGGTCTAAGGCTCTAATACTAGTTCCCTTTGGTTTTATGTGCCTCTTCTTTTCCTAACTGTTAGCTGCTAGATTCTGTTTATACTTAATCTAACCTTAGCTAATACTTAGTTTATTTCTTTTCCTCTACATGCTATAGATAAGTGTTCTCTGGGCACTCCTACCACTGTTGTCTATCTAGGTATTCTTCCATAAGGAATCTTCCTGGTTAAAGTATTAAGTCCCCTTAACCTTGTACTTCTACTGGGTGCTATCTATGTATATACTTGGTATTCCTAAACCGCTTTTCTTCTGGTGCCTAATATATTCTTACTAGGTACTTCCAGTTCTTGTCCTTTAGTGCTCTATATATGTTACATATATTATCTACACAAGCTATCCATAATAGTGTATAATGCGCTATATGTTTTAGGTTAACTCTTAGTTTGTTTTTATTTTTAAGTTTAAACTTATACCTAGTCGCCCTAACCACTAGTATCTCTGCTGCGGGTACTAAGATTTGTTATTTACTTCTCTAGTCCCTAGATCCCTCTTCTAGGTTCCTTAATATTATAATTAACACTCCTTTAATGTAACTCATGTGTTTCTCCATAATAGGTTAATCTTAGACAACTTTTTTGTCCAGCTATATGTAGAAATCTGCCTATTCGTCGTTATATTATTGCCTATACCACTTTCCGTACAACTGGTTTAGTGTGTATGGTTTATCTATTAGAAAGTACCTTATTATTGCTGCATCGTAACATCCTTTGGTATGTCTTTCTTTAAACCTAGTTAGAATATCTAGATCCTCTTCTTGTTCTAGTTTATCTAACCATTTTGCCCTAGGTGTCCCTATACTTAGCCTATTAGTAACTCTTTATATGGGTGCTCTGTCCCTTATATAACCTAGTGTAGCTGACCTCTTATCTAGCTTTTGCTCTTGCTATGTAATAATTCTTATTCTAAACTTATCTGTAGTTTCTTATTTTCTATGTCTTATAGCTAGATCTTTATAGTCGTCTTGCTTTTTAATCCTAGTATTAACTATTTAATCTTTAGGCTAAATACTATATTTATTTGGGATTGCTGTGGACCTTATTTGTTTTTTAAAATCTTAGCTTCCTGTTAACGTTCTTATTTGTTCCCTAAACTTACAGTTCTTAAACTTGCGTCCTGTACTCGTTTGTTTGTTACTAAACTAAGTTACTGCCCTTTTCTACTAGTTTTCGTCCGTTGTGGGTTCCTAGGTGTGTCTTATCTTATCTTAAGAATCTTAAGCGTCTTATATCTCTTCTTAAGAATCTTAAGCCTGTGGCCTTTTGCCTTTATTGAGTAATAAGCTAGCACTAGCAGTTATCTACTTACTTAGTTTCTTCTAAACGTTGCTCCTATTATCTTGTAAAGCGATAGAAATTGTATCTAATGGTATCTTGGCATCTGTTACTAAACCTTATTCTATAATAGTCTTAGTCTTTACTTCTGCTTTAACTTCTCTAAGGTCTGTATGCTCTTAGTAAGCTGCCTTTATTACCTTATTATTGGTAAATGCTTTGCCTATATTAAACTTATTGTCTTTAATGTCTAATCTATAAGCTGGTTTATTAGTTCCTTTAAACTTAGATAATAATAGCTCCTATAGCCAATAGCTTGCGCTATACTTAGCATCCTTATAAATTTGGTATGCGTTGTTATAACAAAACACAAAACTGTTAATTAAACACTCTTTTATTCCTTATAGTGCACCGTTGTTCTTCTGTATATATGTGCTATCTGCTGGTCTGGTTCCCTTTACCATATAGTTACTTTAACCACCTCTATAGTCTCTGGCAAAATAACCTTATTTTCCACAATTTATGCAAGCCCTATCTTTAAACCACTTTTTTTGCTATAGAGTCCGCCTAAATGTCTTCTGCTGCTAAGATCCCTAGTTTAGCCTTTACTTTTAGGTCCTTTAATTACTAGATCCTTAACCTTTAGGTTTTTATAGTTTCCTTTTTTATCTTTAGGTTTCTTTAGTACCGCTTAGGTCTATTAGCTTTACGCCATTCTATAGTTTTTAACTCTATATCTATCGTTGCGTACTCTGCGCCTTATATAACTATAGAACTCTATCTTGCCCTTTCTTAGCTTATTCCCTTTAATAGATTCTATTATTAATCTTTATTAACTAATCTATTAACTCTCTTAAAGTATCCGCATCTTCTATTAGGATAATTATGTTCTAGACTTTAGCCTTAAGTCCCTATTTATACTGTACTATAAGCGCCTTATTATTCCACTTAACCTATATAGCTAGTGTTTAAAACTGTGTTATATACTTAATTACTAAAGTATGTTGCACTAAGTTCTAAAGCTTTCGTTCTACTATAGTTATAGCCTCTGGGTCTTTAAATATCTGCGTTAGTTGTTCCGCAAACCCGTTCTAACTGGTAAATATATACTGTACGTCCTGGTTAGTAGTTGTTATGCCATTAGCCTATATCTCCGTGAGATATAGTTTAAACCACTTAAGTGCTTTCCCTGTTAGGAACAATCCTGTATAGGCTACTTAATCTAATAATGTTGCTAACTTCGCTCCTTCTTGCATTACCTTAAAGTACATCTGCGTAAGAAATCCCTTAAGCTTTAACTTCTCTCCTAAGAATCGTTTAATTAAAGGTAACTTAATCTTTACTACTCTAATTCCATTAATGCGTTCTTTAAGTATCCTATTATTATCTTATAAGTGATTAACCATTTCCTGTAACTAACCTCGCGTAACTACTTAAGAATCCGTATCTACTATACTAGTGTCTCCTAACCCTAAGGTTGTGGCTACCGTCGACGTTATTATGACTGGTGCTTTAGATAGTATATTATTTAATCCTATTTAATACCATAACCTTAGTAGTGAATGTGTAACGGAACCTTGTAGTAGGAACTACGGTAGGTCCTATTATTAGGCTAGGTATATAGGTAAGAACAAATTAACAACATAATAATAACTAGTGGAGTGGTTGCCTAACAGATTAACTCTAATTATATTCTAAGATTTACTATAAGGAGAGAACTATCTACGGTAGGGACTGAGGTCCTTTAAATATACAACCGTACTCCTAAGAAATCCTCTCTTATACGTAAGGTACGTGTTGTCTATATTAAATGTAACGTCCCTTCTATTTAATATAGTTAATACGTTTAACACCATGTAACCTTGGTTACTATTCCTCGTCATATGGTTCCACTGGTTCCATTCTAGACCTTGCCTATATTAACCAACTAGCTTCCTCCAACTCTTCTCCAAGTAGTTGTAACATTGTACTTAAAGCGTCCGTAACAAATAGGCTTTATATTTTATTAGATGCCTTCTTAATAGAGGTATTTCTATTTTATAGTATGGTATTCGCCCATCTTTGTTATGGAGGGCTATTGCTAGGCGTGGTTCTGACAGTCGCGCGCAAGTGTAAACCACCGTTGTTTGACGTGTACCTCCTCTGCGATATATATATCTTAGGGGGATTCTCTGGGAGTATTTTAGGGTTCCTTTAAATGGTTTTGGTCTTTTTGGGCTAGGTGCAGCAAGAGCTCCTTTATGTCTATTAGGAACATAAATATATACCCCATCCCGTACTTATACCACTACTAAATATTTTAGATTTTGTACTTAGAGCTATTTATAATAGGCATTCCTAAAATATCTGCTGGTTTAAAGCTTTATAATTAAACGTTATTAATATTTTATATAGGGGTCGTTAATTAAGCTCCCTGGAGACAATTTTTAAAGTTTAATACTATATTACTATTATAACCTTCTTACAATAGCCAAGCCACCCCTAATCTTCTCCCCTCCCTCCCCTCTCTCCCCTCCCTCTTATTATTTGACGCTAAGCTATTACGTTGTCGCCAAGCCATTGCGTAATTATACGTCCAAACTAGTGTAATTGATTATATTAGGCGTCGCTACTATAGCCGCACCGCCTCCGCCTATTAAGGGGAGGGGTCTTAGTATATAGTTATATCTCTTCTTACACGCGTGTTTAATCAAATTTAGGTAATAAACTTTAATTCTAGCTATACGGCGATTTAGTTATTAGGTATTAAAAATATTTAGTATATAAAGCTTTAAATTGGAATTATAATCTACTATATTAGATTCTATGTAGGGGGCTCTATAGTCTAAGTATATACTAGACTTGTAACCAATATAATCTTTAAGTCTAGCTTAAGTAGGGCGCTTTAGTTACTGTAGTGGATTCTTACCTAGTGGTAACTAAGGCGCCTTAGTCTTACTACTATTTTTAAATTAAGTAAGAGCTCTATATTGTAAGGGCGCGAAGAGGCTTTAGGGAAGATTTAAAGAAATAATATAAATTCTATCTAAATCTAAGGGTATATAGCTCTTAAAGAGAACAAGATGTTGTGTAAAGAAGAGAAAGGAATATAGGAAACTTATAACTAAATATTTGGGGTTTTGGTAGCAGACGCGTAGGTATAAGCCCACGCGGATTTTAATAAGTTTCAACCAAATTTTATTACGTTGGTGGAATTTAGTGGAATTTAATTGAGTTAGCGGAACTTAGTAGAAAATAGTAGATTATAGCAGATAATCGCGGACAGTTACAGATAGTTATAAACAGTTTATAAACAGTTTTATATAGTTATCTGTTAAGTGTTTTACTAAGATATTCCTACTGTAACTGGGCTAGTCCTATTATAGTACCCCCCCTTTTTAGCCAAAGGTCTAAAATAATTTAATTTAGTTAAGAATTTATAACTTATCGCGTTATAAGTATTATGATATATTTTAAGTTCTTTTTAATTTTAAGTTTCCTGCTATTGTGTTTTATGTCTTTGTATTAGGTAGTAGTTATTTACCTTTATATCGTGTCCATCTAGCCAGAGCAGGCTATAAAGGATGGTCTTTATAGAACTCTTTTACTAAGGTAGGCGCGTCGGCCTTAATCTGGTTATAGGTTTCCTAGGTTTATGTTTTATATCCTTTTTACTTAATAAGAAGTTCGAATTGTTTAGATTATGGTTTCCATCGCATATTATTAATTAAGTTAATAAAGTAAGAACCGTTACCGTTGTTAATAATTACGAGAGGTGGCGGCGGCACTTTACGAGTTATAGGATTATCTTTTAAAGGTTGTAACAAGCTTATATAAAACATTAGGTGTATTTTTATCTTAGTCGGTAGTTTAAGCTTATAGGCGTATAGGCTTAGTTTCTTTTTAATTTGGTATAGGCCTATAAACTTCTAATTAAGTTTCTTTAAGGGCCGTTAAGTCTTTAGGTTTTGTGTATTTAGGTAGGCTATATTACCTTCCTTAAAGTCCCATGCGGGAGCTTGTCCTTTATTTGCATACTATTCCTATAACGTTTAAGTGTACGTTAATTCACTTCGTAATAGTTCCGTTAACTACTTTATTTAATTAGCGAAGTTATATACGTTAATTAACTAAATCCGTTTAATTATAGGTCCTATTGTATTGATTTTAGGTTGTGGTTTAAATTTAAGTTAAGGGTCTTATCTATAGGTCGCGTAGAATAGCGTCACGCCTATTAATACGTTTATTATATTATTCGCGGTAAACTCAGCTAAAGGCAGCCATTTTTCCTAGTTGTCTTGCAGCTAGGAGCAGTATATTTATAAGTATTGTTCTATAATCGCGTTCGCGATTTCGGTTTAGCTATCTATCTCTAGATAAAATATAGTTAAGAGTTATGTTTGAATACTTAATTGTTTATATAAAGCTTGCCAGAAGTCTAAAATAAACTGGCTTCCGCGGTTGGATACTATTATATTAGGAAGTCCGTATAGCTTAAAGATATGCTTAATAAAATATTTAGCTACTAATATCGTATTAATTAAGTCTATAGGAATTATATATTGTATTTTTATAAGGCGGTTAACAACTACTATAATATTTATAAACCTATTACTGTTAGGCAAGTTGACTATAAAGTTAATTAAGATGTCGCGCTATCTTTGTATTAGAATTAGTAGCGGTTAAAATACTCCTTGCTTCTTTATATAAGAGGTCTTTTTATACACGTATATCCTATATGCTTGAACATATTTTTGTATATAGTTGTGCATTATAGGCTAGTAGTATACTTGTTAAATAATTTTATAAGTTTTTGTATAGCTAGGGTGCCCTGCTATAGGGGAGTTATATATAAATTTGAGTATCTTAAATTATAAGGGTTTGGAATTTGGAACTACCATCTTCTATTAGTAGTATAATTGGTCGTTTTAAATTTTGTATTTAATAAGTATAATATCCTTATACTATTGTTTTCCTGTTTAAATTGCTTTTATTATATCTATTATCTATACGTTGTTCTTATATTTATATTCTATTAGCTTGTTAATTTCCATTTCTTATTTATTAACTTCTAATTTATTTCTATTGAGTTCCATACCTAGGAATATAGGATGTAGTTTTTTAAAATATTTGGGAGGTAATAAGATCCGTAATTAATTTATAATCCGTTTATTTATAGCATTTATAGGTAGGTCCTATAATTATTATATTAATGCGTTAGGCTTCTGATTAAGTTTACCTAGTTAGTACATAATCTTAAAGTTAAATTGTAAGAGGTATTTAGCCTAACGAATTTAGCGCTGCGTTAATTGCTTTATAGTTATAAAGTACTGTAGGTTCTTATAGTCCGTTAATATATATATTAGGAACAATAATCCTTTAAGCTTAGGACGCCATTGTTTAAAACATCTAATAATTACAAGCAGTTCCTTATTATATATCTTATAGTTTAATTTAGCAGGGGCAAGTTTTTAGGAGAGAAAGGCTACTAGACGTAGCTTACTGTCCTTATTATATTGTAATAATACTCCCTCTAGCGTATAATCGGACGAGTCTGTTTTAATGATGCATTTAAGGTCAGGGTCGAAGTGGGAAAGAATTAGAGTAGTTATAAAACAATGCTTTAGGTTATTAAAAGCCTGTTTATATTTAGTGGTCTATTTAAATTTTATATTCTTTCTTATTAGGTTTATTAATGGCTAAGTAGTTTCTAAGAAGTGGTTAATAAATTATTAATAGAAATTTGCGAATTTTAGAAATCCTTAAATGTCTTATATATTGCTAGGGCTTTCCTAGTTTATAATTGCGGCGACTTTCTTAGGGTCTATTTTAATTCTATTATAGGATATTATTAAGCCTAAGTACGTAACCTTGGACGTATAGAACTTATATTTCTTAATATTATATTATCGGCCCGCATTTTATAGGCGTTTAAGGACCATTCTAATATGTTTCTAATATTTGGAAAGTAAGGACGAGTAGATTAAGATATTGTCAATATACGCGGTAATAAATATATTAAGGAATTTATAAAGCGTATTGTTAATATATTACTGAAACGTACTAGGACCGTTCTTTACGCTAAACGGCATTACTAGGTATTTAAAGAGTCCCTATTATATATAAAAAGCTATATACTTCTTATCTCCTTCTTATATACGGATTTTATTAAAAGCTGCAACTATATTAAGCTTTATAAAGTACTGTGCCTTTGCTAAATAGTTAAGCGTCTCTTAAATTAGGGGAATTGGATATTGGTTTTAAATTATAATTATATTTAGAGCTTAATAATTAACATAAAATTTTAAGCCTCCTCCTAGCTTTTTAATAAATAGTATGGGTAAGGTAAATAGAGATTAACTAGGGCAAATAAATCCTTTTTCTAGATGCTTATTAAGGTATTATTACATTATAAGCAATTCTTCCTATAATATACCGTATAGCGGACTAAACTTTAGTATTATGCCTAGCTCAAGTTCTATCTTAAAATTATACTTATCTTAGTATAGGGCTAGTTGGTCTACAAATTGTCTTTTAAACTCGTTAATTAGGTTGTAGTACTCTTTAGGTATAAGAGGTTGAGGATTAATATACTATTTTGGTTCTAGTGCTTTCTTAATATCTTCTATAGTTATAGCAAAGATTTTGTAATCTCGTCTTTTTGCTAACAAAATAAAGGGTATAGCTTGTATTATCTAAATTTTAAGAGGTTTTAATAAAACATCTTCGCATTCTTTGTTATAATTGGCAGTTGTAGATTTATTATATTAGCTTAAGGTTTATAGCAAGGGTAATTTATATTATATTAAATTTAAATAGTTGTGTGTATATTTATAGGGCAAATGGTTTTTTAAGTAATGACTTTAGTAGTAAGTTATATGGAACTTTAGTGTTTCTTTAACCTAGCTAATTAAAGGGTTGTGTCGTTTTAGCTATTTATATCCAAGTATGACTTTATATTGCTTTAAGGGTATTACAAACAGGGAGATGTGTTTAAGGTATTTACCTATCCACATTTTTACTAGGGCGTAGTGCGTTATTTTGCTATGTATTAAGGGTTTGCTATTAAAGCCTTATAGGCCTTAAGGCTCGTCAAGTTTCTTTAAATTTAGGCGTTAAGTTTTTATATAGTTTATATTAATAAAGCCCATACTAGTGGCTCCGCTGTCTATAAGGATTTATACTTCCTTCTATTTTTTAAGTATTTAAATTTCGCTAAGTATATTAAGGGAGTTATGTTATATATCAGCGCTAAAAGAGCCTAGACACTTATGCTCTTCTACCTTTTATTCTAAGGCGTGACTTGGCCTTAGGATGATTTGTTTTCTAAATTAACCAAGTATAACAGAACCTTATAGCAGGAACTACGGTGGGTTCTATTAATAGGCTAGGTATATAGGTATAAACAAAATCAACAACATAATAACAACTAGTGGAGTGGTTGCCCAACAGATTAACTCTAATTATATTCTAAGATTCACTACAAGGAGAGAACTATCTACGGTAGGGACTAAGGTCCTTTAAATACACAACTGTACTCCTAAGAAATCCTCTCTTGTACATAAGGTACGTGTTATATGTATTATACGTAGCGTACACTACATACTCCTCGTATACTACGTACAATGTTATATAACTCGCTTACCATTCCTTGTTATATAGTTCTACCGGATCCATTTTGGACTATACCTGTATTAACTAACTAGCTTCCACCGACTCCTCTCTAAGTAGTTATAATATTATACTTAAAGCGTCTATAACACCATCTCCCTCCTCTCTATCTTTGTCCTTAAAGATTCCTAACATCTCCAAGTTATCCACTAGAGGTGTAATGTCCGTTTAATCAGTCTAGTTGATATCTATACTTATTATAGTTAAAGCTCCTTCTTCTTCACAAGCGCAGCGCCGTGCTCGCACCGTGGCTGCCATACTGTTGCTTAGTAAGATAATGCCATCTCCATATTCTCGTTGCGTAAAGGTGGGGTTAGTATATATTGCACTAGTAAGTCCTTTGTCTTAACAACCCTCGTCTTACTTGGAGTGTACTAAAGCAAACGTTTAATTGTCCTATAATATTTGCTTTGTTTTTAACGCTAAGTATACGCGTCTAATAACTCTTAACAGTCTTTAAGTTCCCTAAGTAACTTATTATAGGGTCTCGTGTTTAATCTACCACTACAAAACTTAACGGTAAGCTCTTAAGCGCCTTAGATAAGCTTTATCATTCGCGGGAAGCGGAGCAGGAGGCTATAGCTACTTAACAGCATGCCCTTAAAGCCCGTCTATTTACTTCTGCCTATCTTCTTCGTCTTAAACGTGTTTGTGAGAAGGTCCATTCCAAGAAGTGGAAACTTGTTTAATAGGGTTTATCTAAGCTAGGTAATAAAAGAATTAACTCTCCTCCTGCAAGGGAAACAACTTTAAGTAGCTTAGTAATTGCTCCTCTTAGGTCCCCCTTAGGTAATTTATTTTTTAGCGATTCCTTTTTATTAATATTACCTGACCTACTTTCTTTTAATACTCCTGTACCTTTCCTATAGCGTTCCTTAGGTTGCTTAGTGGTTCCTAGGTAGTCTCACTATAGCCTATCTACTTTACTTTATACTATGTTTTGTTATCTACATCTTTATAACTAATAATCTTTAAAACTTGCTATTTGTCTTCCTTTTATCCTCTATATATATCTGCCTTATAGACTAGTGGCTTAATATTTCCGTATACTGGTTCTAGCATTGCGATATGCTATATAGGGTAGATTTTTATTTTGGCTAGTAGGTTCAACTTATATGTAACCAATAAAATTCTTTACTTAACTTTAAAAGGTCCTAGTCTAATATAGTCTAACTTCTTACTTAGTTATTAACTCTTAAAGTTTTTGTGTAGTAGCCATACTTTATCCCCCTCCTTAAGATCTGGTCCCTTAGATCTCTTAGCATTATAGTACCTTTTTATTTATTCTTATACTAGTTTAGCTGTTTCTTTAAGGTCTATATAAAGATTCATTAACGTCTCTATTCTTTACTTAGCTGTGCTACTCGTCTTTTTTACTTATTATAGCAATAACGATATTCTTAGCTCGTACCTATAGTTCGCCTTAAATAGTGATGTTCCTATTCCTTCTTATAGTGTTGCATTATATGTAAACTATATAACTGGTAGTAACAATACCCAATTATTCTGTACGTAATTAATATAATACCTTAGATACTGCTCCAGTGTCTAGTTTAGTCTTTCCGTTTATCCGTCCATCTGCGGATAATACGCTATAGATGTTACTACGTAAACTCCTTATTCTGCCAGAAATACTTCCCAAAATGCTACTATAAATCTTAGATCTCTATCCGACATAATCTTATCTAGTGCTCCATGTCTTATAAACACTTCTTTTATATAGATTCTAGCGACATCTTCTACTAATACCTCTTTAGTGCATGCTATAAAGTATCCCTACTTTATTAGCTTATCCACTATTACTAAAATCGTGTTATAATCTTATCCTGTAATAGGATCTCTTAACTTTAGTAACTTAATAATAAAGTCTTATAATATAACCTCCCATAGTCTTCCTAGTATCTTAATAGGTTATAGCCCTCCATATAGCTTATGCCTTATTAGTTTGTTCCTTTAGCAATCTAGACATTCCTTTATAACTTATCTTACTAGTCCCTAGATTTCTTAAATAATATACTTCTCTTAAAGTCTTAACACTAAGCCTATAGCTCCGTTGTGTCCTTATATTATTCCCTTATAGAATTCCTTAATAAATTCTTCTATAATAGACTTAGGTATATACGTTACTTCTCTGTTTTTATATTGCTCTAAGTCTAGATTCTCTACCTATGCTTCTTAGATCTTCTATATCTAATTACTCTTTAGTAACTTATAGATCTGACTTTCCTTAGTTGCTACAATTTTTGGATAATTATACCTAATTAATCCGTCTTAATCCCTTTGCAATAAAGCTCCCAATAGCTTTTTATTGCTTTATAGTTTAGCCTTCCTGCTTAGAGCATCTGCTTGTGCATTGTCTATACCCTTAGTATACTAAATTTTGAAATGGTATTCTATAAGCATTTCCACCTATCTAACCTATCTTTGGTTAAGTTCCTTTGTTATTAGGAATCCTATAAAGTTCTTATAGTCTATCTTAACCATAAATAGTTTTTCCGTGCCTTATAAGAACGCTCTCTATTCCTTAAGTGCTGTAACTATACCTAACAACTCCTTATTATAGATGTTATAGTTTAACTCTAGTAGTGTCATCTTTCAACTATAGTATGCCACTAGGTGCCATCCATCTTAATATTTCTATAGGAAGCACGCCCCTAGTATAAAGTCTAATGCATCCATTTCTACAACCGTCTCTAGCCCTAGTTAATAGATCTTAAGAACTGGCTTTTAAGTAAATAACTCTTTAACTTTCTTAAACAGTTCTTATTACTCCTTTCCCTATGTCCACAGTTCTTCTTTCTTAGTTAATTATATAAACAGCTTAATATCCTATAACCATTACGCTATAAACCTTCTACAGTAATTGCAAAACCCTAGAAATGATCTTAACTGCGTAATATTCTCTAGTTCTTGCCAATTTACTATAGCCTTAATCTTCTTTAAATCTATACTAAGTTAGCCTAGTTTAATAATAAATCCAACAAAATTAGTCTTCCTGGTAAAGAACTTATATTTCTTAATTACTACTAGCATTTATTCTTCTTATAGTCTCTTTAAGACCCACTTAATATATTCTTTATACTCTTCCTTACTCTCTAAGTAGATAATAATGTTATTAAGGTATACCATAACAAATTCATCTAGGTGTTCTTCTAATATACTATTAATTCACTTCTGGAACGTTGCTAGTGCGTTTATAAGCCTAAACTATATAACTAACGGCTTATATAGTCCTTCCTTTAACCTAAAGGCTGCCTTCTATTTGTCACCTTCCTTAATTCTAATCTAGTAGTACGCCTATCTTAGATCTATCTTTGTAAAGATCTTTACGTTACCTATCCTATCTTAGATTTCGCTAATTAAGGGTAAAGGATACCTATCCTTTCTAGTAATACTGTTTAACTATCTATAGTCTATACACATCCTAAGTTTTCTATTTTTCTTTGGGATAAACAGTACTGGATATCCTGCTAATAACTATAATAGTCTAATATATCCCTTTTATAAGTTCTCCTAGACAAACTCCTTAAGCACTACTAACTCTATTTCAGTAAGCTTATAGATTGGAAAGAACTTTAGACTTATTCCCTCTTCTAATTCTATCTTATAGTCCTAAGCTATATACTCTAATAGCTTCTCACTTTCTGGTAACCATAACTTTTTTCTATACTTATAGTATCTCTTTGGTATATAACTTAAGCCTTGCTTAGTCTCTTTATATATCGCTCTAACTTAGTACCATACCAACTTAGTTTACTATCGCACTTTACGTTATTATATATCCTTAATATCGACCTAACCTATAACCTAATTAATCTTTAGATTATACTCCTATAACTAAAGCATTCCTAGTATCGCCTTATCCTATCCTAATGGTAGGATATTAAAAGACATTCTAACTGGTCTCCCTTTAATAGTTATCTAAATAGGTCCTATTTTAAGATTAATAATACCTCCTCTATAGGCTATCTAATCTCCTAAAATTATTATAAGTAGATACGGGTGTTTCTTCTGTCTATATAGTAACCCCATTCTTTCCACTACCTTTAGTGATATGTGGTTCCTTATTACTCTACTATCTACCAACGCTTTAAACTGCTAATCTTACCACTTAGCTCTTAAATTTAGGTATTATCCTTAAATTCCTTTAAGGGTCTAAGGCTCTAATACTAGTTCCCTCTGGTCTTATACGCCTCCCCTTTTCCTAATTATTGGCTGCTAGATCCTGCCTATACTTAGTCCTACTTTAGCCAATACTTAGTTTATTTCTTTTCCTCTATGTGCTATAGACAAGTGTTCTCTGGGCACTCCCACCACTATTATCCATCTAGGTATTCTTCTGTAAGGAATCTTTCTAGTTAAAATATTAAGTCTCCTTAACCTTATACTTCTACTGGGTGCCAACTATATATATACTTAGCGTTTCTAAACCGTTTTTCCTCTAGTGCCTAATATATTCTTGCTAAGTATTTCCAGTTCTTATCTTTTAGTACTCTATGTATATTGCACATGTCATCTATACAAGCTATCTATAATAGTGTATAATACGCTGTATGTTTTAGGTTAACTCTTGGTTTATCTTTATCCTTAAGTTTAAATCTATACCTAGTTAACCTAACCACTGGTATCTCTACTACGGGTACTAAGATTTGTTACTTACTTCTCTAGTCCCTAAACCTCTCTTCTAGGTTCCTTAACATCATAATTAATGCTCCTTTAATATAACTCATGCGTTTCTCTATAATAGGTTAGTCTTAGATAACTTTTTTATTTAGCCACATATAAAAATCTTCCTATTTATTATTATATTGTTGCCTATACCACTTTCTATACAGCTGGTTTAGTGTATATAGTCTATCCATAAGAAAGTACCTTATTATTGCTATGTTGTAACATCCTTTAGTATATCTTTCTTTAAACCTAGTTAGGATATCTAGATCCTCTTCTTATTCTAGTTTATCTAACTACTTTACCCTAGGTGTCCCTGCACTCGGCCTATTAGTAACTCTTTGTACGGGTGCTCTATCCCTTATATAACCTGGCATAGCTGACCTCTGGTCTAGCTTCTGCTCTTACTATATAATAATTCTTATTCTAAACTTATCTATAGTTTCTTGTTTTCTACGTCTTATAGCTAGATCTTTATAGTCATCTTACTTTTTAATCCTAGTATTAACTGTTTAATCTTTAGGCTAAACACTACGTTTACCTAGGATTGCTAACATTCTTATTTATTCCCCAAACTTGTAGTTTTTAAACTTGCGTCCTATACTTATTCGTTTATTACTAAACTAAGTTACTACCCTTTCCTATTAGTTTTTGTCCGTTATAGGTTCTTAGGTGTGTCTTATCTCGTCTTAAGAATCTTAAGCTTCTCTTATCTCTTCTTAAGAATCTTAAGCCTATGGCCTTTTACCTTTATTAAGTAATGAGCTAGCACTAGCAGTTGTCTACTTACTTAGTTTCTTCTAAACATTACTCCTATCGTCTTATAAAGCAATGGAAATCGTATCTAATAGTGTTGCTATACCCGTTACTAAACCTCGCTTGGTAGTGGTCTTAGTCTCTACTTCTATTGCGTTTTTAAGGTTTAAGTACTCCTAGTTAGCCTTACTTTTATCCTTATTACTATTAATTAATAAGTACTCCAACTTTATTATTATTACTACTAATCTTTGTCTGCATATTACTGTAATATCTTAATCTAGCTCGTAGAGTTAATCTTATTCTTTATCTAACTCTCTAGTTCCTCGGAGTCCTTTTAACTCTAGCTCTTACGGCCAATAGCTTACGCCGTACTTAGCGTCCTTATAAATTTAGTATGCGTTATTATAACAATACGCAAAACTGTTAATTAAACACTCTTTTATTCCTTATAGTACACTATTATCCCTCTGTACGTACGTGCCGTCTACTGGTCTAGTTCCCTTTACTATATAGTTACTCTAACCACCTCTATAGTCTCTGGCGAAATAACCCTATTTTCTGCAATTTATGCAAGCTCTATCTTTAAACCATCTTTCTTACTATAGAGTCCGCTTAAACGTCTTCTACTGCTAAAATCCCTAGTTTAGCCTCTACTCCTAGGTCCTTTAATTACTTAATCCTTAACCTCTAGGTTTCCATAGTTTCTTTTCCTATCTTTAGGTTTCTTTGGTACTGCTTAGGTTTATTAGCTCTACGCCATTCCATAGTTTTTTAACTCTATGTCTGTCGTTGTGTACTCTGCGCCTTATATAACTATAGAACTCTGTCTTACCCTCTCTTGGCTTATTCCCTTTGGTAGATCCTATTATTAATCTTTATTAACTGATCTATTAACTCTCTTAGAGTATCCGCATCTTCTATTAGGATAATTACGTCCTGGACTTTAGCCTTAAGTCCCTGTTTATACTGTGCCATAAGCGCCCTATTGTTCCACTCAACCTGTGTAGCTAGTGTTTAAAACTATGTTATATACTTAATTGTTAAAGTACGTTGTACTAAGTTCTAAAGCTTTTATTCCGCTATAGTTATGGCCTCCAAGTCTCTAAATATCTATATTAGTTGCTCTGCAAACCCGTTCTAACTAGTAAATATATACCATACATCCTAGTTAGTAGTTGTTATGCCATTAGCCTATATTTCCGTAAGATATAGTTTAAACCACTTAAGTGCCCTCCCTATTAGGAACAATCCTGCATAGGCTACTTAATCTAACAATATTGCTAACTTCGCTCCTTCCTATACTACCTTAAAGTGCATCTATATAAGAAATCCTTTGAGCTTTAACTTTTCTCCTAAGAATTATTTAATTAAAGGTAACTTAATCTTTGCTGCTCTAATTCCATTAATGCGTTCTTTAAGTATCCTATTATTATCTTATAAGTGATTAACTATTTCCTATAACTAACCTCGCGTAACCACTTAAAAATCTCCCTTATCTATACTAGTATTACCTGGACCTAAGGTTGTGGCTCCTGTTAACGCCATTATAACTAGTACTGCTCTTAGTGGTATATTGTTTAATCTCTCTATTCAATACCGTAACCTTGGTAGTGAATGTGTAACGGAACCTTATAGTAGGAACTACGGTGGGTTCTGTTAATAGGCTAGGTATATAGGTATAAACAAAATCAACAACATAATAACAACTAGTGGAGTAATTGCCTAACAGATTAACTCTAATTGTATTTTAAGATTTACTACAAGGAGAGAACTATCTACGGTAGGGACTGAGGTCCTTTAAATACACAACCATACTCCTAAGAAATCCTCTCTTATACATAAGGTACGTGTTATACGTGTTATACGTAACGTACACTGCGTACTCCTCGTATACTGCGTACAACGTCATGTAACTCGCTTACCATTCCTCGTTACATGGTTCCACCGGATCCATTCTAGACCGTGCCTATATCAACCAACTAGCTTCCGCCGACTCCTCTCTAAGTAGTCGTAACATCGTACTTAAAGCGTCCGTAACACCAAGGGCGAGATACTTTATGGCGTTTGAGTATAATTTGTAGAGCGGGTACGATTTAAGGAATAAGTACGGCTTAAGAAATGGGTATGATTTAAGAAATAGAAGGAGCTATAGTGGACCTTTTTAAAGGGGTAAGTTTAGTAATGCTTTTAAATATATCCTTTTTTACCGCATCTAAAGCATTCTCTATTTGTGGCTTAAGTTCTTTGTTTGTTAGTTTTTAAGGGTGTATAGGATCAAGCGGCATTAAGGTCCATAGGGTCGTACGTAGGGCTTTTAGGTTTTAGAGACGGATTATATTTTAGGGTATTTTAAACGCGAGGTATGGTTAACTTTAGGGAATAAGTTTGTTTATTATATTAAAGATCCTTATTAATTCGTTAGTATATTATAGCAAATTCGGATAGGTTTTTTGGTAGTTTCCTGCCTACTAACTAGGCTCTAATTTTATCCAAGATAGCTTGTTAAAGGGCAGCGACTCTAGCGGCTTTATTCCAATTTAGTTTGCTAATAAGGCCTAAAAATTCCAAAAAGAAGCTAGTGAAGTCTTGGTTCCGTTATTATAGGTTTTTAAGTTTGGTAACAGCTGTATATTTGCGGCTAGTGTTATTATATATTCGTTCTAGTAGAGAGACAAAGATTTTAAAATTAACGAAAGTGCTATTACGGAAGAATGGATTTATAGTACGTGCAGCGTCCTTACTTAAACGAGATATTCCGTAGCTAACCTTACTAGCTTTAGTAGAGTATTGGTTATAGTTTATTAAAAGTTTAAGACAGAGCTTGGTTATAAAGGGACGTAGGTTGTTTTAATTTCTATTAAATATTAGAGGATTAGGGAGCTTTTTAGATTTTATAGCGGGTATTAAACTCGCTATAGATATAGGTTAAGTTACTATTACTAGTTCAGTGTTCGTATTTAATAGGTCGGGTTTAGATACGGTTATTTTAATTGTATTTATAGGTATTGTTGTTAGGGTCTCTAATAAAAGAGCTTTAACGTTGTGGAGTTCTTTGTGGAGTGCTTCTATTAATTACTAATATTGGGCTTTTAGTATAGCCCGCTGCTAAGCTAGGGTATCCGTAAAGGATTATTATATTATGGTTAATTGTTCCCTAACTAGGGATATAATACTTATGGTTATTAAAAGGGATTTAGGTTTGTTTGCCATTTTTAATAGTAGTTATTTTAATGCAACATAATATAAGGGCGCGAAGAGGCTTTAGGGAAGATTTAAAGGAATAATATAAATTCTATCTAAATCTAAGGGTATATAGCTCTTAAAGAGAACAAGACGTTGTATAAAGAAGAGAAAGAAATATAGGAAACTTGTAACTAAATATTTAGGGTCTTGGCAGCAGACGCGTGGGCATAAGCCTACGCGGATTTTAATAAGTTTTAACTAAATTCTATTACGTTGGTGGAATTTGGTGGAATTTAATTAAGTTGGCAGAACTTAGTGGAAAACGGTGGATTACAGCGGACAGTTGCGGACAGTTGCAGATAGTTGCAAACAGTTTATAAACAGTTTTATATAGTCATCTATTAAGTGTTTTACTGAGACATTCCTACTGTAACTGGGCTAGTCCCGTTATATATATAGAGGGGTCCCAGGGGGCCTCCTCCTGGAAAACCTTATCTCTATATATATTAATTAAAGTCTATATAATAATAAACTCGGGTTAAAATTTTGGGGGGACTAACGATCCGCATGTTCCATTTGTTGTGGAGAAAATAGGTTGACAAATCGGTGATTTGACTTTGGTTGGGTTTAGGGGGTGGTTGGGTTCTATACAGCATGCCCTTCCTTATAACCTTAAGCTGGTCCTTTAATGGTTTATTCTTATTAACGTTAAAAATGCATATAAAGTAGATAGGTGGCAATTCAGGAGAAGACTTTAATAAAGGATTTTTTTTATATAATCAGTAGCTAGTTAATAGAGGAAGGGTAAAAACCTACTATGTTAACTCCATACATTACAGCTTTTTGCCCAACTTCTTCAATAAAAAAATATATACGTGTTTTTTGTTGTGGCCTTCTGTAGCATTTCATACGAAAAGTCTCTTTTGCCACACGAAGGGATAAAGTCAAGAATTTGAAACGCTTCGTTAGTGCAGCTCTCACAACATCTGCTCATTGTTCTGTTATGTGCACACATGTCGTCTGACAGCAAATATCTTAAGCAACGGAAGAATCTCCTATACAGGTATTGGGGCTAGAAACCCGACACGAAGGCGCATGTTCCTCTTTCCTCGCAGGTAGCCTACATTCGGTTTCAAGCTCGTCCGATATATACCACTAAAACAGCGGCATAAGCGGCTGTAGCTGCGAAAACTTCTCTCTTCGCTAGACCAGTACAAAACGCCAACCACAAGCCGAAACCCCCCACGAATGCGGTTACTGTGCCAAGCTTCTTGACCATATCATTTCCCAAGCGCCAAAGTGCCCACATGGCTGCTACCAGGAAGCCGATTGAAATGAGTGCTTGTAGAACCGTAACGAATCTGCGAATCCATGTATGATTAACGACTATCCTCTGTTCTCTCATTGATGCAAGTGGGTCCTAATTTGGTTTATTAGAACATAAATTAGAAAAGGACGGTTAATTTGCTTACAATGAATAGAAACTGAAGGAGGCTGCTCATGATGAACTTTGTCAGAGGATCATCGTCGGCTGAGACAGCTACCAAATCCAAAAAAGGAGTGGGCCGCCGCCGTGTCGACTCGTCCAATACTTTCCATGTATCATTGAGCTTATCTCTCCGGAGCATTTTATCTAAATCTCGTACACATGAAACTGAGGGCCTGCTAAGCTCCAGGATGTTGCTGTAAAGTAAAACTGCTTCATCTACACCGAAAAGTTACTAATACATGTCTGTTATGATTCGTAGGTACATACGATATTCCTTTATCAACCCACACATCCGTGTCCATGCCTCGCCACCGCTCAGATACTCGTCACTGCTCAGATACTCGTCGATTCTGGTCAACTCCCAATGGAGACCTAGGATGTTTGCTATTGCAAGCTTGTCAAATCGGCGGAATATAATGGAAGGCCGATCATCGTGTTTTGCAATGCTTTCTGCAGCCTTGAGAATATTGTCAGCCTGCAACGGACTAATCTCAGGTCTGGTGTGCCCGAACTGCATGGCAGGGACAGTGCTGGAATTTTATAGCCGACCGGGTGAGGAGAAGATGTGGTGGGTTGCGTGCTTTTAGGCTGTTTGGAGACTTGACGGAGCGTGTCAAGCAAACAAAGGAGGCTGTTTCGGCCAACTAGTCCTGCATTAGTCCAAAGGCAGTGCGAGCTGTGTGGTCAGCTCGAAAAATAATGGGACGGCGGCTAACGACAGGGATTAGGCAGATATGGCTACAGCGGAGAAAGCCATTGGCTTGTCGTTCGCATGCGACCGGAGCGCATGAGCTCTTCATTGATGGCGTCCAGGATGCGATTCGAATCTATCCTACATTTTATTCCCACTTCCTCCATCTCCGTAGCCCTATAGCCGGAGCGGGTCGGCCACCTCAGCTACTGTAGCGCAGCTTCGGCCAGGGCCTTAGCGTGTGTATTATTAAGTTCTCTAGAGTACCACCGGAAGTTCAACGCCTAAAACATTCCATAGAGGGGTGCCTCCCAGGCCCCTCTATAGAATAGAAATTGCAGATTAAATACATAGTATAAAGGTCATAGCGCGCGGATAGGATTCATTAGGATAGGTCGAAGAGCTTAAATCTGTATCCCACTTTGCCACTTTTACATTTCGATTGCTGCGTGCGGCCTTAAAAAAAAAGGTGGCATAGCCTATTAACTAAGGGACAAAATGTTAATGGCGTGGGGCGTATTTTTTTTTTAAGGGGTAAGGCCCGGGGGGGATTAATGCTGCTAATAGATTAGCTAGGTATTAATAACCAAAAAATAAGTTCGCCTATTAATATACCAAATGCAAAAGAAAATATAAAAAGGACAAAGCGCCTAGCCACTTTAGTCTTTTATTACTTATTGGAAGGTAACCCTAAAGTAGTTTAAAAATAAAACGCTTAAAAAGTAGCCCAGAACTAGGCCATCCAAACGAAAATAATTGTAAGGGTTTTACCCCAGCCACATCCCTTCGTGTGGCAAGTTTTCTTGGACCTTTCGTATATGCACGCCTCATAAGCCAATCTAGAGGTTCTATACCGAATAGAGCTTGGTGTTAAAGCCTCCGGTCAGTGCGGTTGCTCAGTGAAGGTACTGGCGCCTCATTGACGCTTTTGACGCTTGGATATTGCGGTAAACAGTAGCAACATGGGCAGGAAGCTTATAATATTTAGTGTAGTCGATCAAGAAGCTTTAATATTAAAATTTCAGTATAAGATTTTCTAAATTAGAAAAGACGTTATACCAATAAAACACCTCCCCTATTGTCAAATCTACTATATTACTATACTGGTATTATATTGGGAATGTGTTTTAAATATATTTAGAACTACTTATTATAGTAAAAGCATCCACGCCTTTAGGGAGCCATTTTATTTTTAGGTAAGCTTTATAGGCAGCCTAAACTATTAAAATGGCTTTAAAATAGTTTATAAATAGTTTATATAGCTCTTTAAGGTTGTAGCCAATGTATTTAAAATGTTTTGGAATAAATTTGAAATGGATGTGTGATGAAAGGTGAGGTGGAAGGTGAGGTCAAAGTGTGAGAGGGAAAGTCGAATTTGGTGTGGTGGGCGGAGGTTTCGCCTATCGGGCCGACATTTTAGCGTGGTCGCTCCGACCTGTACGCAGTGACTCGCATCCCTATCACACGCCACGCCATAAAACTGCAAGGCAAAACATCAGCTGCGCGCCATTCGTATCCGGAGCACCAACCCTGGTGGCATAACTAGCGTCATTGCTCCTTTATTGTAACCATGCTCACTAAATATTTGCTGAAAGCAACCATCACTACGAAATGCTTATCTGTTTTCTAACGTCCTATATGCGAAAAACTGAATATATACGGTAGGCTGAAATAGCATTTGCAGTAATACCGATATCGCAACGTGTTGACAAGTTGCTTAGGGCCAAGCACTTTATCCTCTTTTCTTTTTCTCTCAGCTCCTGCATGCTAATGCAAACAGACCCACTTCTCGCTTGCTTCAGTTATTAACACCCTGCCATTCTATTTGCAGCCTCAATTCCCCCCCCCCTCACTTACACCGAAAAATAGAAAATAAAATAAAAAATAAAAAATAAAAAATAAAAAATATATGCGCCTCACGCCATCAATATTTTGTCCCCTGGTTGATACAGGGTATCCGACCTCCGGTGTGCCCCCCTGTATGCGCGCGCAACACATAGCAATTTCGGTAATCACTTGTCAAGTGCACCATCTAGCGTAGATACTGTGCGCTTGCTAAAGGGGCTATGCACCCGCAAGAGGGGTAAAGCCTTTAATTTCAAAGCTTAATCACTAGAGTTAAACTTGAAATTCTCTAGCGCGGATGAAGCGAAATTGCTATGTGTTGCGCGCGCACATAGGGGGGGCACTAGAGGTCGAAAACCCTGTAGGCCATGCCACCCTTTTTTAAGGCCATGTTCGATACCTTTTTTTGGCCAGACTCCACCAGGTGGGCGCTCTAAAAAAGCCACGTAGGGCCACCTGGGTCCACCTGGTCGCGAACGGGCCACCGATAACGATATCCACCTGGTGCATACTATTCGTTCGACGCCCCAGGTGGATTTTAGGCCATGTTCGATAACTCATTTTGGCCAGGTCGGCTCCACCAGGTAGACACAGCCAGGTCAATACTTTTACGGCCCACCTGGGCGCAATCTACAGGGTATAAGCGCCTCTTCTAGACGCCAAAGCAGGGGGGGTTCCCACCTGGTAGGAGGCGTTCGTTCGGTAGGCAATTCGCCAGAAAGGAGCCGTCACCAGACAGGAAGGGCGGTGAGGATGATAGTTATGTAATCCGCGCAGGGTATTAAAAAGGCCTATATAGAACAAACAGTTAGAGCCTTATCAATATATTAACCAATTTATAATATCTACTTACTGCTTTTAATGGCCAATAACGATACACCTATAGAGGGTAGCCCTGCCAATACTACCAATGTTACTGCCTCTACCCATGCCTCTACCCATGCCTTTGCTAGCACCCCTCTACTAAATATATCCAGTATGAGGTCCTTTAAAGCAGCCACCACCTCCACTAAACCCGCACTAGCGCCTATATCGGTATCTGCAACAACCTCTTTAAGGAAGCGGCTAAGGAGGATAATGGTAGCAACAACTCTTGCAGCTAATAAGCAGGATAAGAATTAGGATACTAGCAAGCCGGCTGCTAAAAGAACTTAGAGGAAGAAGACTATATAGGAAGGCGAAGTTGTTAATAAGTAGGCTTGATTTTTATAGCTTCCAGCCTTAAATAAAGCCTTCTTGGACTTCCTAAGGTTATTAATAACCTAGGGCAAGGAAACAAATAGGGCTACCTTTAAAGCTACTAACTATGCCAACGCTATTAGCTTTATTAGCTTAAAATTAGGCCAGGTTCTTACTATAAAGCAGCTAACAAATAAGTATAATTACTAGAAGACGTACTGGCGTAAATAGGAGGCTTATATAAAGGCGTATTCTGGCTAGGGGGTGTATAAGGTTACTAATCTTCCATATACTAATAAACCTGGAGTAATGGACGGCTATTTTAATTAGCATATTAAAAGGAGACCTTTTAGGAAGAAGCACCCACCTTATTTTAAACAGCTAAAGGAGCTTCTTAAGGGCAAGATGGCCAGCGGCAAACACGCTGCGTCAATTAATAACGCGCTTAATAAGAGTTCGGCTTAAAATAATTAGGAAGACGATAACATTAGCTTGTCTAATGCAGACATAGAGTGTAAGAAGGAAAATAAGGATACTAAGTATTTAAATACTCCACTCTAAATAATTAAATGGAGTCCATCTAGTGCACCAATAGAAGGCTAGAGTGTTACTCCCTTACCTACTTTCTTATCTAAGCTTTTAACACCCTTACATTCCCTATTAGTACTTAGTGTAGCGTTGTCTCTAGTAGGCCAGTCACTATTACCAGCTATAGGAAAGAAGCCTCGAAATACTTAGAAAGCAAAGGACCTTAATATAATACGGCGGTCAATAAAGAACGTAGCCAAAGCTGCTAATTAAGGCCATTTATTAAAGACGGTAAAAGGGTCGGAGGCTTTAAGCGAGAGTATTAGTGAAGCAACAGCGGCTTTTAGTGCTTTAGAGACGACGCTGTTAGCGTTAAAAAGCTCGCCAATAGAGAGGGCTATATGTAGCTTTATTAAGGACTTTAGGCACCTTACTGCTGCTAATTAGCAGCTTGTCCTAAAAGCGTTTGAAGTAGAAAGCAGGACCTATATCTTTAATTCTCTTAGCGGCGACGCTTAAAATGGGTATATAGATTAACTAATAGTTGATATATAGTCAAAGCCTATATATATTAAGCAGCTAGTATTAGTTAACAAAGTAGTAGAGGTTAATGGTAAAGTAGAGGCTTAATTAAGTCAGGAAATTGGCTTAATTAGATAAGAAAGCTAGTAATATAATTAAGCTATAATTAAATCATCTATCACAACTTTTTTATAAGTGGTGTTGTACGTTATTTTACTGCTCTAGATGCTCCGTCTACAGATTAATTATTTCTACCGCTTACTACTTTAAAAACTTGCACCTCTATTTATATTACTTCCTTATTAAATATCAACGCCTCTTATATCTAGAATCTCTAGATACTGCTTCCACATTACCTCCGCTATATCCTCCCGCCATTAACTTATTCCGCGCTCATCTATTCCATATAGAATTACGAATTTATCAGTATCTACATCCTCCTCATTTGGGTCCCAGCCATTTATATTTATAAAGTTATAAATCGCCGTTAATGCCCATACAATCTTAATCTGAGTCTTTAAACTATAGCCCTTGCGGCCCTTATTAAGTATAGGGAAGCGGGCCTTTAAGACACCAAATGCTCATTCAATTATATTCCTTAAGGAAGCGTGGCGTAAGTTAAACAGCTCCTTTTTATCCTTTAGCCTCTTATTTGCTTTTGCCTGTTCCTTTAAATAGTATCGCACCTTCTAATATGGAATAAGCACCATAGGATTATTTGTAGCGTAGCCAGCGTCTGCTAAGTAATAGCGACCTAGAGGTATATAAAAGCCACTATCCTTTGCAAAAGCAAACACGCGACCGTTGTATGCAGAGCCTTCCTATCCTGGTACAATTAACACGAAGTTTATATTAAAATTGCACGCCGTAAATACATTCTACAAGATCTAGCCTTTCCTATTACGCCATGCTGGTTGCTAAGCTTCAGGAACTGATATTAGTATATATAAGCTGTTAAGCGCGCTAATACAATCTATAAAAAAGGGCCACATCTTATTATCAAATTGTACCCGTTTAGGAGTTTAATTGGGCGGCAGCTTAATAATATCCTTATGCAGCTTACATAGAGCGTTAAGAACCTCATAGAAGGCGCTAATAGAGGTTAGTTACAGCGTCTTATTACCCACCAAATATTACCTACTAATAGGCTTACTGTAGACGTCGAGTGCTGAAACTCCTACACTATAAACCTTCCAGTTAACCCACCCCCACATCTAGCCATAAACATCATCAGCTTCTGCTCTACTAATACACCTTCCTGCGCATATAATTCGTAGCCATTGACGAGCCGATTAAGGAGCAATTTAAACATTCATTAATTAAGGCATGTTAACGTTTTAAGCGCCTGCGGAGGACCGTATAATAGCTCTATCATTCTTACCTTACCGTAAAGAGGATTAACAAGTTGCTAGCGCCTGCCATTTAATACTAGAAGGTTCTTTATATATTTAATAAGCATATAAAGCAGCGATATTATTACTAGAACGCCTGTCGATACTATAGCTAATATATAAGGCTTTATAGTTAATATCGAATTAGATTACGTAATGGGGAGAATAGATTAAAAATATCACAAAGGATGGCAAAATCGATTAACCAGGTTATTAGCGTCCCACTAGGACCCCCCCTTTAAAACAGCAGGTCCAGGTGGAATTTGCCTAGGTAGACAGCCCAGGTAGCTCGAATTGCTGATTAAATATGCTGCTATACTACATTCGGGAGGGCAATCGCGGCTAGCGCGAACGCCTCCACCTGGCTAGATAGAACCTCCTTTTCAGCTGCTAAGACGTCCAATCTGCCCAAAATCCACCTAGGACGTCGAACAGACCGTATCCACCAGGTAGATATCGATATTGGTGGCCCGTTTGCGGCCAGGTGGCTCCAGGTGGCCCTAGGTGGCTTTTTTAGAGGGCCTACCTGGTGGAGTTGACCTGGCCAAAAAAAGTTATCAAACATAGCCTTAGGCAGATTGGCCGTCTTAGCAGCTGAAAAGGAGGTTTCACCTAGCTAGGTGGAGGCGTTCGCGCTAACCGTAATTGCGCTCTCAAATCTAGTATAGCAGCGAGTTTTGTCAGTAATTTAAGCCACCTAGGTAGTCTACCTAGGCGGATTCCACCAGCACCTACCATTTTAAAGGGGGGGTCCTGGTGGAACACCGACACGATCATAGAACACCGATACGACCAGGTTGATTAATTCTGCCTATTTTTGATCTATTCTCACCATTACGTAATCTAATTTGACGCCAACTATAAAGCCTTATATATTATTAGCCATGGTATTAACAGGCTTTTCTAACGCCCTGGGCGGGTTATATAACTATTAGCCTTATCTGGCGACGCTCCTTTCTAGTAAATCGCCTATTAAACGAACGCCTTCCACCAGGTAGAAAGCACCCCTACTTTAGCGTCTAGAAAAGGCACTTATATCCTAAAGATTGCGCCCGGGTGGGCCTTAAAATCGTCGACCTGGCTGTACCTACCTGGTGGAGTCGACCTGGCCAAAAAAAGGTATCGAACATGGCCTGAGGCCGCATACGGCAATCGAAATGTGAAAGTGGCAAAGTGGGATGCGGATATGCGGTTAGTCAACGAGGCTTAAAACAACCCACAGAGCTCGCTTCGTCTCGCATATATATATATAAGTTTTATTATAGGCCGTTACTATGCGCTAGCTAAATACATCCTGCCTCTATCCTTCGTCTGGCAGCCAAAACCTCAGCAAGGGGGGTTCCAGGGGTCAAGTGGCATCGCTTCAATGCATATTACATAATATACTACTAGCAACTGGCATCATTAGAATGAAAGCGCTCCTAACAAAGCCCCTCCTTACAGAGGGGCAGCTAGAATCGCAGTCCATTTTTGAAGTATAATATAAAAGAATACACTGCAGAGCGCGTTTGTGTTCTCTGGAATGCTTATGTAATAAGGTAAGGACCAATAATATTACAGTACTACATGTATGCGCAAGGGGCCCCTACTAGCGTGAGGTTTTGGCTGCCAGACGAGGGATACTTGCTCAAGCCCATTTCCGCACCCCTATGCTTTGATAACTATTCCATATTTGCACTGGTCTCATTCTACTAAACTTCTACCAAATGGGCGTTGGTTACCAATCATCGCATTCACTAGCAGAAGCGATGACAAAGAGGGAATAGCTGAGAGCTTCAAAAATGCGTGAAGACGGGAGGGCGGGAAGATCGCATATGCCTTTCCAGTCACCACCAGCGTGAAGTGCCACTGGCTTAGGCCCAGCGGTGTGGTGTGTTGCAATTTGCCTTGTGGGTCGATTTGCACCCCCTTTGTACTAGTAAAAGGCAGAACAAATCTCTCGGATTGGCGCGTCATGGTGTCTCAGGTGTTCGTCTGCAGCTAGCCTGCTCACCTTTGAATGGCCTCCTTAGCTGGCCGTTGGCGCTTACAGCTAAAGCTGCTGGCAGTTTTCTCTTTTTACTTCGCTCCTCTCTGAACCCCATGGCGATCGATAGCTAAGATGTATACGTAGTCCCAAGTGTAGTTTCAAGAAAATCAAGGCAGTATTGCACATGCAGCGCGTAAATGATTTGGCGAAGTCGGTGATTGGCTGCGAATGCAAACCGCCTCGCGGATTTCAGACGAGACGAACGATCCGCAAATGGCGCTCAGGCCCACGGAGTACATGTTACCTTTTAGGTTTAGCGCGCCTTGGTGCCGTATGTTGCGTGCCCGCACTTACCGAAGTCACATCTTAAAAAGTCGCAGGTATACTTCACTTTGTTCTTTCACTTGTTTGCGCTACGTTTAATATCTGGAACTGGCCCTAGATATCTTTACAGTTGACCATCTGTCTCGGAGGCCTAGAATACGCCTCGACCAGACGTGCGACCTTTATACAACATATTCTCCAGCTCTTGGAGCAAAATATTGCTTATAAATGGTTTGTCTTCGAGTCTGTTACCTAGTCTCTTATATCTCCCACTAGTGCCGAATCCACTAACCCTTCAGTCCATTAATAGATTTCCGCCCTCATTACACGAGGCCGACACCAAAATAGCGACCTTCTTAAACAAAATTTTCTTCGGGGTATCGGCACAAGCACAAGCACAAGCACCAGTACAAGCACAAGCAACAGTACAAACACGAGCATCAGCACCAGCACAAGACCACCAGCATAAACTTAAGCAATGGTTTAGGAGAAAGAGGGCCAGATGAGACACATCCCTTCGTGTGGCAAGTTTTCTTGGACTTTTCGTATTTGCACGTTTCATAAGCCAATCTAGAGGCTTTATACTGTATAAAGCTTGGTGTTGAAGCCCTTAGTCAGTGCGATTGTTTGGTATCAAGGGTGCTGGGCGTTTCATTGATACTTGGATATTGTGGTGAACAGCAGTGATGTGGCCAGGAAGCCTATAATATTTAGTGTACAGTAAAATCTCTTTAATACGATACCGTTTATTCGGCCGAGCGTATCGTAATACTAATGGTATTGTTATATTAAGAGTTACGTATAGGGTAAATAAGCAAGAAAAAGAGGAGCTTCATACCTAAAAGGTTTAGGATATCTACCTTGCGGGCCAAATAGGGCCCTCTCCCATACAAATTCTCTACTGGTTATACCGATATTGGTGGTAAGTGTTTAACGATATCGTCAAAAGTCAGATTATCGTAATATTACACCAAAAAATGCTTGATTAAGGGGTGTAGATCGTAATGTAGAGGGTATCGTTATATACCCTATATCGTATTAAGGAGATTTTACTGTAGTTGGATTAAAAACCTTCATCGGCAAAATTGCGTCGTCTTTCGATGGCCTAAATTGCGGGTTGTTGGCGCAGGTGTAAGGGCGCGAAGAGGCTTCGGGGAAGATTCGAAGGAACAATATAAATTCTATCTAAATCTAAGGGCATATAGCTCTTGCAGAGTACAAGACGTTGCGTAAAGAAGAGAAAGGAATAACGGGAGAATTATATAATTAAATACTCAGGGGTCTTGGTGGTCGATGCGTGCGTACATACGCACGCGGTCTTTGACGGACTTCTGTAGAATTCGATTAATCTAGCAGAACTTGGCAGAAGTCAATTAAGCTAGCAGAATTCGGCAGAATTTGGTCAAAGCGTCAGAATTCATCTGTCGAGTGTTTTACCGAGACATTCCTACTGTAACTGGGCTAGTCCCGTTATAGTATGCTCCGCAATTAGCGCGTTAGAGGACCGCTTCTTATATACCCCTTTTATTAATCTTAAGTAATAGGTAGACTTTTAGTTCTTATGCCTTCTAATCTACCTATAAGCAGAGCTCTTCCGCTAAAACTTTATTAAATGGATAAGAACTGCTAAGGACCTCTTCGCTAAAATCCGCTGTATAGAGTAATATAAGGGATATTATTGCGGTTACCTTAGGTTGCCCTTAGGACAACCCCCGGACACCCCTTAGACGTCTATTAGTTATGTGCTAGAGGTACATACCCGTAGTATATAGTCTCTATAATCCTAAAGGCCTTACCTCCTTAAGGATTTGTCTCTCTTACTAATCTATCCTATTCTATAATCGTGCCTTATAGCCCCCTGTCTATAAAGTCCCCTTATATTTAAATCCTCTCTACTCTATTTAGAAGGGCAGCTGGCTTTAAGGACTAGATTATTTGTTTATATCTTTTGTTTATATCCACCGTCCTCCCTTAAAATCTCGCAATAACCTAAATGGAAACTCTACGAATACCTTATGGAAAGCCGTCGCGCTAAGGCAGGAAGGTCCCTCTAATAGTAAGAGATTGCGATAATATAAACCTCTAGGCAAGACGGCCGAACAAGACCTAACACCTAGATGTACTAAGAGCTTAAAGACTCTTATACACCTATGGTTACTAGTAACGCTAAGGAAAACACAGATACTCTCTATAATGGTTATAATACTACTAAAAAGTAACTGGAACCCCTCTAGCCCCACTTAGGCTAATTAGAAGACTAAGCGCTAGAGGTAACCCTAAGATCTTCCCCTAAATTAGAAATGCTAGAGAAATATACTAACGCGTCTAACTAGGGACCTAACTAGAACCCTCCTAGAAGACTACTAGCCTATAATTGGTATAGTGGTAATATATAGACTGCTTATAAGCTAAGCGGGCCTACCCCTTTAGGTAATCTAACCTAACTATTAACTTAAGACTTAAGCCTTGTAGGGAAACCCGCATTAGCTACTAGTATTAATGTAACCGACTACCTGGACTGTGCTGAGACATAAGACTGCAGCCTGGAAGGCTCCAAGACAGCGTCAGCACTACCCTCGTATATCTCGTATATGTCTCCGTTGCCTATACCAATCGCCACCTATTTTATGTATATATTACACCTGATTTCCATAGATTTACAATCAAGTCGCTCATTCAATTCCCACACTGCAAGCTTACAGTTATGAGCCCGGATCGCACTGTTTGCTGAGCAATTAATCCATTACCTCATTTAAGAAGTCACTACTTCTACCACCTTTGCAAGTGTTTCGAGCTTCTTCCGGGTACCGCTCTTGTACTTGTGATTACTTTCAAATCAAAACCAAAACCAATCTACAGCCGTTACGCTGCAGACGACCTCTACTACCAGTCGAACGGACGATCAAACCCGACCGACGAATGAACTGACGAATCAAATCGTCAAAATAAGGTTTCGCCAAGACGCTAACTGGACCCTTCTTGACCCTTTTAAATCGAAAGCGAAAGATGACCTCGAACACGACCAGTTACAATAGACGACTCCCGCAGTACCACAAGCTTGTAGATAGGCCAGACATACGGCAGGGACCTGAAAGAACCAGATATGAGGCAAAAAGCCAGAAACGAGGCAGGTCCTGGGGCTAGACACGAGGCTGATGCTAGATAGACGATTACTAAAATAGTATGGAATGATCTAAGCAGTACTATGACTTAGCTGGATACTAGATGGACAGTTATCTCAGTAAGCGACTCAGACAGCAAGGGCAAACTAAAGGCGCACTCACTAATACTAAAGTATCACTAGTCTCCGCCTAAACAAACGCCACTTTTTTTTAACCAATCAGATATCTACCGACCTTAAGTTTACCCTGCCGTCTGAGGGCCTTTGGTGCGGAACTCTATGGTGCTCAACTTCAATTTTCGCAATTTTATATGAGAGATACTCTCTCCTGTATATTTAACTCCCTAACAACACCTATTTAACCTAATAAACTAACGAGTCGGGTTAGACCAGCCTCCTCCATAATCGATTACTTTTTTACGATAGGAATATATTAGTAGGGGGGTTACT
>Ga0307507_10002018_pt1 | contig 43999 bp, 6 predicted proteins | sample 7_EM_MG_FD_207223 | JGI IMG/M metagenome (GOLD analysis project Ga0307507, IMG submission 207223) | Populus trichocarpa ectomycorrhiza microbial communities from riparian zone in the Pacific Northwest, United States - 7_EM | ecosystem: Host-associated > Plants > Roots > Unclassified | place... | reverse complement strand
CTGCGTGTCAAAAAAACACGACATAGGCTAGTCGGTCGAGTTGCCAAATGCCCTCAACTGCGCGCCAATTGCGTCAACCACCAACCATTGAGGCCATTGGTAGGGTACCATATTTTGCCGATGTTATAGTAAAGCCTACGGACCTCACTAGTTCCTGCGGAGAGACCTATAAGACCGTAAATACAAAGGACCAATACACTGCATAGCGTATAAGAGGCGCCTATATTGCCATAGTTTGCCAACCCGAATCTGCCTATAACTTATCCTTTACGGCCCAGACAGTAGATCCGCAAGAAGAAAATATCAAGCAGCTTAATAAGTGCATTTAATAGCAGATTAATAATGCAACAAGAGAACTTACTTTTGTACTACTAGACCTAAATTCTATTAGCGTAATAGTATTTACAGACGCCTCCTTCACCAATAATAGGGACCTGTTATCGCAAATCGGCTTTATAATTGTACTTACGGACCGTAATCAGGACGCAAATATACTGCACTGGTCTTTAATTAAATGCAAGTAAGTAACCCGCAGTGTACTAGCTTCTAAACTATATGCACTAGCCCATGGCTTTAATATAGCAGCCGTAATTAAATTAACAATCTAAAAGATCCTATAATTGGAGCAGCTACCCCTGGTTTTATACACTAATTTAAAGTCCCTCTACAACTGCCTAGTCAAACTAGGCATGACATAGGAGAAGAGGCTTATAGTCAACCTAATATGCTTACGTCAGGCCTACGAACAACGCGAGATTACAGAAGTTAAATAGATTAGCAGCGGAGACAACCTAGCAGACACTATAACTAAGGCAAAGCCGTATTAAGCTCTTAAAACCCTAATTAACACAAATAAGCTCAACCTAAAGGTCACAGAATGGGTAGAGCGAGACTAACGGAGCATTTATGGTTCAGTTACGGCCCGTCAGAGGGCCGTACGGTACATTTACGGCCCGTTAAAAGGCCGTATAGTTCATTTTACGGACCGTAAGCAGGACTTACAGCCAGATTAAAGCACCATTTGGAAGGCAACCTAGAAGGCACCTCAGGAGGGATTTCCTATGTATTTTCTTATGTGTTTTATGGTTCTATTAAGGCAATTACAGAGGCTATATATAAGTGGTTTTATTTTCCAAGTACCGCTAGTGTATAATTATAACACCTGTCGTACCAACCGCGTGCCTACGCGTTCGGTACGCCGAGTACACGTTTACGCGTTCGGTGCACCAACCACCCGCTTACGCGTCTGGTGCACCCCTAAAGCACTAACTAATTAGGGGGGAGGTGCGTCAGTATATAGACCACATAGTCTACCTTAATAGAATCAATAGTCACCACCGTCTAAATGAGCATACGATACTATACGTATTTCGTGCCCCTAGACACGACTTACTTATACCATTAAATTGGTACCAACACTAATAATTTCTTATCGTAGATCTTGTAGTTATATTCAGCTGGACTTAGTTGTTTTAAGAAGTATGCTATAGGGTATAGGACTTCTTCCTTATTATACTAAGACAGGATGCCTCTAGTGATATAGTTAGATAAGTTGGCTTCTATAATACTCTTTTAGTTTAGGTTAAAGTATTAGAGTATAGGTGTGGTAGTAAATATAACTTTTAGATATATAAAGGCCTTCTTGCATTCCTTATTAAAGATAAAGGCTTTATTCTTTTGGGTTAGAGCTATAAGGGGTAAAACTAGGGCGAAGAAGTTATTAATAAACCACTAGTAGAAATTAGTAAATCCTATAAAGGCTCTTATATCCTTAACGTTCTTAGGTTCTTGCTAGTTTATAATTACTTTAATCTAATAGTTCTTACTTGACTCGCGAAACTTTTGGAGCTCTTGCTACACCTAGCCCAAAAAGACCAAACCAACTAAAAGAACCCTGAAAAACACCCTGATAATCCCCTAAGATACATATATCACAGGGGAGGTACAGGTAGAACGACGGTGGTACGCAGTCGCGTGTAACCGCCAGACCCATACCCAACAATAGCCCCCTACAACAACAACAAGGACGGGCGAATACTACACTAGAAAGCGGAAATACCCTAATTAAGAAGGCATCTAATAAAATATAAAGCCTATTAGACGCGTCTAATATCCAGAACTATAGGGGAGCATCTATTAGCTATTATAAACTAATGCAGCTAGTAGAATGGCTCTAGTCTAGTAAACCTTAGGCGCCCCTCTAGTAAACCCTTAATTAAATCCTCCAACGGCTAAATAAAATTAAAGATAAACAAAACCCCCCCTAATAGGCGAACCGCACCTAGGCCGCCGTAGCTGCGCTCCTATAGTATAGGGAACCTACCCCCCTAAAGACAACAACCGGGTATATAATCACAATACAACCAAATATAGAAAAGGTAGAGGAACTTAGGGGATAATCAAAAACAGAAGTTCTTATAAAAATTTATAAGAAGGTCTACAACGCCGTTACAGTCCAATACCTTAGGAGTGGAGATATTAGAGTTACCCTAAAGGACCAATAGGTAAAGGAACGGGCTATAAGGGTAGGGGATAGGCTAGGAGAGCGTATTGGCATAAAAGTGCTTTATAAAGATTACCTAGTTGAAGTCCTGTTGGTTCCCATAAGCCTTAGGGTAGAAAGGGGACACTAGGCGGATAATACAGCAACTATATAAGAGATAGTAAAATAAATGGAACGCCTTATACTAGGATTTGTAATTACCTAGATCTAATAGCTTTAATAGGAAAATACAAACCAAGCATATAATAAGAACAATAAGAGGATATAAGGAGCGCTAAAGACTTGCTAGGAAAACAATAGATAAACGCATAGCTCCCTTATCGTCAGCGTATATATACCAGAAATGCAAAAACTCCTTATCCAAAAAGGAATAATTATAAATGGCCTTATATATAACATAAAGCTCTATAACCACAGACTACGCCTAGAATGATATTATCGCTGTATATAATAGAGACACACCCAATCCATATACGCAGCACAGGTGTGCTACGGCCACTGTGCAGGCCCCTATAATATAAGACAATATATAAATCAAGACTAAACAAAATATGTGAACTGTCACCAAAGCACACATAAGGTATAGGAGAGAGAAGACTGCATTAAATACAGGAGATGGAAGGAAAGGGCTTAATAACTATAGAAACAACTGCACGCTAGGTTATATAAATAGAAACAACAGGCAATAAGCTAGGGGGATATAGGTGTCTTCCTAGCGTTTCCTACCTTTAATACTAGGGGGCTAAGCCAGCCATCCTAAGCCTTAATGGGCTAAAAGCGACGCCGCGCAACATTACTAGACCGAATAGGGACATAAGGGACATATAGGATATAAGGGAGAGAACACCTAATAGGAAGACCCCTATAGACGGCTATAGCAAGTTCAAGGCCGGGATAATTAAGAATTAGATTTAACGCGGCAAATACAACACACGTAGCTGGCTTATAAGGGGTATATAGCCAACCGGCAAGAATAGGGGAAGAACTGGAGGCAATAACAAACTCAGATTTAAAAAGGCTAGTAAAAATATAAGACACAGAAATAGAAAGCTCTATATAAAATAAGTAGTAGCTAGGGGGCAAACACAGAAGACAAAAGCTCTAAATATTTTAGAGAAAGTGGAAACAGAAGAAGCGAGGAGTGAAGGAAAGGCGAAGGACCCCTACTAAGGGTCCGCCACTTAACCATTATATAGTATAACTACGGCAATATAAACCACTATCTAGTAAGGCCCCTACTAGACAGTCTAGACCTAGAGAAACACCATATTCTTACCATATAAGAGCCGTATTATAATACCTATATATAATCAATATACTGCCCCTAAGGATTCCAGCTCCTATATAAACCAAAAGTAGCCATACACGTATGCTTTATAATTAGTAAAAATATTAGCCTTACCTTATAGTTATAGCAGGCAGTTAACCTAGATATTATAGTTATAACCATCCAGATATATAGGGGACTAGTATAAATCATTAATGTCTATAACCCTAGGGTCAAAGGGGTAGCATAAATAGAGAATATTATATCTATAATAAGCTTGCTAGAAACTGAACACGCGGAGTCTATTCTACTAGGAGATATAAACCTCTACTACCTATAGTAGGGGGGTATCCATATTGCTGCTAATTAACAGGTAGAGTGCCTACTAAGAGCTATAGACAATAGGGGCCTTAAGCTAGCTACCCCCCTAGATGCAATTATATGGCAATAGGGTACTACTAAAAGTACAATTAACCTTATAATTATAGATGAAAACCTATACTAGAGACTTAAAAGGTGCTCCCCTAAAAAAGAATAGGCATTTACCTTAAACTATATCCCTATTTAGATACAACTAGATCTGGACATTAAGGCGCAACCAAATAGTAAAAAATACGTAATAAGAAAGCTTAATGTAAATAGCTTCCTTAATATAATTAAATAATAACTCTAAGACCTAGAAGAAATCCACCTAATACTAAATAAGTGAGGCTTATTAGCTACCCCTAAGGAAATTAATTAAAGACTAGAAAGGATCCAGGTAGTAATTAAAAGCGGGCTAAAAGAGCACTACCCAGTTTCAAAACCAGGCCCCTATATGCGACACGCATGGTCCGCATAGTGCGCGGCCCTTATAGCCAGCTAATGACGAGCAAGGAGGAAATATATAAGTAACCACAATTCTAAGGACAAGAGATAATATAAAAATATAAAAAACCAGCTAAAGAATACCCTAAGAAAAGAAGTAAGAGATAACTGGAGATAGTTTATAAATAAATACACTACTAACCTAAGTCTCCCCTATAACAAGGGCCTTTAGACCATAGCAAAATAGGTAAAGAAAAAGGTGGGATGCTTAGTAGAAGATCTACACCTACTACCCCTACAAAGAGCAGGCGAACTATAGGCCACAAGTAACAATAACAAGAAGGTAAAGATCTTTATAAAAAGATTTTTCCCTTAACTAGCTCTAGTAGACCTTAGTAATATTACTAGTAAAACACTAGTAACTCGCCTAAGGGTTAACAGCAACATAATAACTAAAGAAATGGCCAGAACTATTAGCCGCCTTTTAAATAACACAGTACTAGGACCAAATGGGATCCTAAACAAAGCCCTAAAGACCTATGGACTACTTATAGCACCTTAGCTTACAGACGTAGCCAGAGCATGCTTTATAATAGGCTACTATCTGTAACTTAGAAGATCTATAACAACGGTCATCTTATAAAAAGAAGGTAAAGCAGACTACTTAATCCCAGAAAGCTACCGCCCTATTGCTTTAGAAAACACCCTAAGCAAGATCTTAGAAAAGGTTATAGCGGACTATATAGCAGATATAATAGAGGAATACGCTCTACTACCACAAAGCTAAATAGGGGCAAGAAAGAATCACTTAACGCTATCAGCACTTACACTACTCGCTACTACCATTAAAACTGTATAGGCTATGCGAAAGGACTTTATAATATTAATACTTAGCCTAGATATTAGCAGTACCTATAATAATATACCCTATAAGCGTCTCCTATATATCCTTAGGGCAAAGGGCTTTCTAGAATAGATTATTTAATTTATTTAAGGATTTATAGGCTAGAAAAAAATATTACTAGTCTTTAACAGATACCAGAGCCCCCCTATTATAGTTGCAACAGAAATACTATAAGAATCACCTCTATCGCCTATACTCTTCCTCTTCTTTATAAGTAACCTGCTTAACACCTTTAAGAAAGGGGCAACCTAGGGGATAGGCTTTATTAATAATATAAACCTAATTACATATGGGCCAACAGCCGTAGAGAATTGTAGGACACTAGAGAAAGCCTATAACACCTATATAGAATGGGCAAAACGATATAGAGTCCAATTCTTACTAGAGAAATACTAGCTAATCTATTTTATAAGAAAACGTAACCAATCTGCAGATCTTTAGCATATAATCTATATCTAAGGCTTTAGGGGTTAACCGGTTTAAGGCCTAAGGGTATTAGGAGTATAGGTAGACAGCAAGCTCTAGTAGAGCGCATATATGGCGCAAGCGGCCCATAAGGGCCAAGTATAGTATATCGCTATATCTAGGATTGTTAATTCTATATAGGGTCCATGCTTCTAGAGGTCACGCCTATTATATATAGCAGTTGTCCGGCTAACCATGACATATAGATCTAGCATTTAGGCCACTAGAGAAACTAAAAAAGGCCCCCTTAAATTACTCCTTAAATCACTCTAAAAGGTCCAAATAGCCTGCCTTAGGAGTATAACAGGCGGGTATAAGCGAACGGCCATAGTACTGCTTAAGAAGGAAGCTAATATTCCCCCCCTATAACTATATATTGAAGCCAATGCAATATAAAGGGTGTAAAAGGAATGCAACTCTAACGTTATAAAGTATATTAAGACACGCCTAAACAAACTATAGAGGGACCCTAGGGTGCCCTATAGGAGAAAAAACCAACAACCCCAAAGTAGGGAAGATATATTAGGAAAACAGGTAGAGAAAGTAGAAGAAGAATAGTACAGCGCTAGGGCCTAGGCCTATATAGAGGAGGAAGGGAGACGTGTAAAAGGCCAGCAAAGACAACAGTAAGGGAGAGAAAGGAGCTAAAGTAGAGCATAAAAGAGTACTAGAAAACTATCTACCGTAACACAATACTAGTTGGACCGACGCTGGAGAGATAAATAGGAGTTAAAGGTATAGAGGTAGACTTAGGTAAGGGGAACCTAAGCCATAGTATGGGTAATACTATAGGGGGTAAATACCTAAGGGCTCCAAGAGGGCCTAACAAAGGCGGAAAATACAATAGCAACACTCTTAAGGACAGGAATAATAGGACTAAAAGATTGGCTTTACTGGGTAGGTGTCCTAGTAGGTAGCCTAAGGTGCGAATATAGCTGGCTAAGACAGACACCAAAATATATAATACTGTTATGCCCTTTACGCACTAGCTAAGAAGCAATGCTCTTAGTAGCTGGCATAGAAAACTATAATACACTACTCTCAATATAGAAAGGCCTTAAGGCGGCTACCCGGTGGCTTATTGGCCAAAATATACTAGACCAGTTCTGGGTTACAAAGGAAATAGTAATAGAAGGTAAAGGGGCAAGTAACAGGCGCCCCCTAATAACTCTACAGAAGTAGAGTACAGTGTGTAATACTAGCGCGTCCGTAGGTTTGTTACGGCAGCAGTGGTTCTAAAGAAGGTTAAAAAGTAAGGTAGTAGAGCACCACTGGTGACTCGCAGGCGACTTGCAAGCGAGCCCTAAAAGGCGGGGAGACGGATCACGGGGTTTTCTCAAATAGAGTTTTCTCCCTATATGTATATAAGGAGTAGTCCGCGTAGGCCTAACAGGGATCCGAATTAGACGTTAAGCAATGAATAATAATAATTACTTTAATCTTCTTTAGGTCTATTTATATGCCGTTTATAGAAATAATAAGTCTAAGGTATAGAACTTCCGTTTTATGGAACTCGCATTTATCTATATCTAATTATAGGCTAGCTCTATATAGGGCTTCTAAGATAAGGTTAATGTGTTTCTTATATTTAGCTAGGTTATTACTATATACTAGGATGTTGTTGATATAAGTAGTACAGAAAACATCTAGGTAAGGTTATAGGGTATTATTTATAAAGTGTTGGAATAAACTTAGCGTATTTATAAGGCTAAATAGTATTACTAAGTATTTAAATAGTCTATATCTAGTACAGAATGCGGTAAGCCATTTATCTCCTTTTATAATACGGAGGCGGTTAAATATGTGGATAAGGTTAAGTTTTGTGTAGTAGCGAGCCTTACTTAATTGGTTTAGTGTCTCTTAAATTAATGGGAGCGGGTACTGGTTCTTAATGGTAATAGCATTAAGAGCTTAGTAGTCTATATAGAAGCGCAGACTGCCACTAGGTTTCTTAACGAAGATTATAGGTATAGCTATAGGCGAAGAGCTTGCTCTAATAAATCCTTTACTTAGGTATTCGTCTAAGTACTTCCACAGCACTTAGAGTTCGTTTTAGGACATTCCATATAGTAGTTCAAATCCTGGCTGTTTTCCTTCTTTAAGTATAATCTTGTGGTTATATGGTTGGTGCTCTACTAACTTGTTGGCTTCCTTTTGTAAAAATACCTCTAGGTGCTTATAGTAGCATACTAGTACCTTTGTGGTAGGGTTAGTATACTTCTTTAGTACTAGGGCCTTTTTAATATCGGCTATTATAATGGCGAAGATTGTATGTTTAGGTTTCCTAGCGAGTCGTACTAATAGGGTAGCTCTAATTATATAGATATCTAAGGTGTTAAGTAAGCTTAGATTGTCCTTAGTTTCTTATATAATTTCTTATTTAGGTTTGGGTTTAGTGTTAGGTATAGAGTTAGTATTAGATTTAGGTTCGGGTTCTTTAAGTATCCTTTTTATAGTAGAATACCAGTTCTTCTAGTACTTTTGTATATTAAGCTTAAGCTTCTACTTGGTTTGGGGCGGTATAGTAGTCAGGATCGGTTTATATAGTTTAGTATAACTTTCAAGTTCTTAGTGGAATTAGGTGGATTTCTTAGGTATAAGGTAGATATTAGTGGAAATTTTAGACTAGTAGATCTTAGTGGATTTTCTAGATTTTAGTTTGGGGTCTAAGCAGCAGGTTATAAAACACTTCTGCTTACAACGGGAGGCGGTAAATAGAAGCTTAAGGTTATCCTAATTAATAGTTACCTTATATAGCTTTATCTAGGGTTGTCTAAGGATTACTAAGTGACCTAGGGTGGTAACAAAAAGCCTAATTAGTTCTTTGTGGTTTAGGTATTAGAGTCTCAGGAATACTACATAGGTAATACGGCCTAAGATAGTACATTTGCCATTAAATCCAAATATGTTAATATGCTAGTTAAGGGGGGTTATAGTAAAACTATTATCTTATATAAAGATCTTATTAATAAATCCTATGCCACTAGCTCCTATATTAATTAGGACTTGAGCATTAACCTATTAATTATTCTGCTAAAGACGATAGTTAATGGTTATACTGCAATCCTAAGAGTTAGAGTTCGTGATATCTAAAGCATTTAACGAGATCCTAAGGCAGCGCCGTCCTAGAGAGTGACTTAGCTCCAGGACCTTCCTTTTAGAGGCGATTGGGGTGGAGTTCTTATAGCGTATTAGTTATAGCTTTGTCCTTATAAGTGGTGCTTACTGGATGCGGGGCTGGAACCAGGTGGAGATTAGGGATAGTAACTAGAGGATTAATGCGGTAAACGGCTACTAGTATTAGCCGTTCGTAATTCGCGTTAGGGCATAGGGGCGGAGTAGTAGTTAAAGAGGTGGGAGCTACTTCTATACTTAAAACAGAGGTCTAGCTTAGTATATTATTCTCGTTTAGAGGACCCTAGTGGGACGTATCCTAGGGTTCTAGTGTTAATATCTATAGCATTAGGGTGCTTAGGCTGAGACAATAACTTAGTAGACATTTACGGGGTTGTTATATTGTATTAAGGAGCGGACTTTGGTGTTAGGCGTAGTATATTATTATACCGTTTATTAATAACGTTTGCGTAGGCGTTAAGGGCTCCTAGTAGGTCTATACCTATTAGGGAGGTTTTTAGTTTAGGACTTAGGGATTTAATAAGGCTGTTAACTAGTACGGAGTTGTTCCAGCCTGTTTCTTTTACGTAATAGTTGAATTTGGAGAAGTATACTAGAAAGCTTTTTATTCCTTAAGTTATGTGGTTTATCTTTCTCTAAGTAGTAGCTTGGCGGTTTGGGTTACTGTATATAGCTTTAAGAAGTACAATTAGGCTTAGTACTAAGTTTGGTTAAAGATGTTTAATAAGGTTAGCTATATCTCCTCCTAGTTAACTTAGGGCATAACAGAGTCGGTTAGCTTTAGTTAGGTAATAGTTAACGTTACTAGTTAGCTTATTTTTAAGCCGGCTTAGGAATAATTAGAGTTTTTATTATTTACTAGTAAATATCAGAGGGTCTAGTAATTGTTTAGATTATTATAGCGCAGTAGTTGGTTCTACTGGTAGGATAACTATTGCTAGTTTAGGGCTCGTGTTCCCCGTATTGGCTTCTAGTAATAGCGACCGGTCTTAAGGGCTTAGCGTGGGCGTCTTAAGGGTGCGGATTTCTTCTTAGAGGGCCTTAATTGTTTTCTAGTGCTGTGCTTCTTGTTTAGCTTGCTATTAAGCTATAGCAGCTTAGTTTTATGTAAGGGCGTTTATAAAGGACTTTTATATATCTGCTAATTGTTCCTAGAGTACGGATATAATGTTGGCGGCTATTATAGGGGCTTTAAGGTCGTTCTGTATTTTAAACAGGGCGGGGCGGAGTATAGGTTTTAACGCAACGTAGTGTTACGGAGTAAGTATAAGTGGTGATAATATATAGCAAAGTAGATATTATTAAGCTATGTATATAAACTATGTAATAAAGTTAAGACGTTGCGTAAGGAGAGAAGGTAAGGAAACGGGAAAAAAGGGTATATATTGCTAGTTTGGTTACTTAGTCGACACATGTATAGAGCAGAATAGGATTTGAGTAGCGGTCCTAGCAGAACTTGGTAGGATTTGGTGGACTTGGCAAAATATGGCAGAATGCGGCAGATTGCCGTCAGATTGCTGTAGATTGCCGTCAGACTGCCGTCTTATGGTCGGTCTCTTTTTGCTACATAGGTGGAAACAGGTGGACGTGTGTAAGGTGTTATAGAGGTGTCCCATGATAATACACACTAAACTAGTTGTATGGAAAGTGGTATAGGCAACAACACAACGATGAATAAGAAGACTTTTATATATAGTTAAATAAAAAAGTTATCTAAGACCAACCTATTATAGAAAAACGTATAAGTCACATTAAAGGAGCATTAATTATAACTTTAAGGAACCTAGAAGAGGGATCCAGGGACTAGAGAGGAGAACAATAAATCTTAGTACCCGCAGCGGAAATACTAGTAGTTAGGTTAACTAGGTATTGGTTTAAACTTAAGAATAAAGATAAGCTAAGAGTTAACCTAAGTTACCTAGCGCATTATACGTTATCGTGGATAGCTTATGTGGATAATATATGCAATATATATAGGGCACTAAAAGACAAAAACCGGAAATACCTAGTAAGGATATATTGGACACTAGAGGAAAAACGGTTTAGAGATGCTAAGTATATACATAGATGGCACCTAGTAGAAGTACAAAGTTAAGGAGACCTAATACTTTAACCTGGAAGATTCCTTACGGAAGAATGCCTAGATGGATAATAGTGGTAGGACTGCCCAGAGAATACTTATCTATAGTATATAGAGGAAAAGAAACGAACTAAGTATTGGCTAAAAGTGGGCTAAGTATAAGCAGGATCTAGTAACTAATAGTTAGGAAAAAGGGAGGCCTATAGAACTAGAGGGAACTAGTAGTAGAGCCTTAAACCCTTAAGGGAGTCCAAGAATAATACCTAAACTTATAAGTTAAATAGCAAGATTAGCAGTTCGAAGCGTTAATAGATAGTGGAGTAATAAGAAACTATATATTACTAGTAGCAGTGGAAAGGATGGGGTTACTATATAGATAAAAGGAACACCTGTATTTACTTATAACGATTTTAGGAGATTAGATAGCCTATAGAGGAGGCATTATTAATTTTAAAATAGGACCTATTTAGTTAACTATTAAAGGGAGACCAGTTAGAATGTCTTTTAATATCTTACCGTTGGGGAAGACGAGGCGATACTAGGAATACCTTGGTTACAGGAATATAATTTAAAGATTAATTAGGTTACGGGTCAGGTTAATATTAAAGATACTTAATAATATAAGATGCAATAGTAAACTAAGTTGGTATAGTACTAAGTCGGAGCGATATATAAAGAGACTAAGTAAGGCTTAAGTTACGTACTAAAGAGATACTACAAGTATGGCAAAAAGTTATGGTTACTAGAAAGTAAAAAGCTGTTAGAGTATATAGCATGGAACTATAAGATAGAGTTAGAACTAGGAACTAGTTTAAGGTTCTTTCTAATCTATAAGCTTACTAAAACTAAGTTAGTGGCACTTAAGGAGTTTGTTTAGGAGAACTTATAAAAGGGATATATTAGACCGTTATAGTTATTAGTGGGATATCTAGTACTGTTTATCCTAAAGAAAAATGGAAAACTTAGAATGTGTATTAACTATAGGCAGTTAAACAGCATCACTAGAAAGGATAGGTATCCTTTACCATTAATTAGCAAAATCTAAGACAGGATAGGTAACGTAAAGATCTTTACAAAGATAGATCTAAGATGGGCGTACCATTAAATTAGGATTAAGGAAGGCAATAAATAGAAAGCAGCTTTTAGGTCAAAGGAAGGGCTATATAAACTATTAGTTATATAGTTTGGGCTTATAAACGTACCAGTAATATTCTAGAAGAGAATTAATAGTGTATTAGGAGAACATCTCAATAAATTTGTTATGGTATACCTTAATGATATTATTATATACTTAGAAAGTAAGAAAGAATATAAAGAATACGTCAAATGGGTCTTAAAGAGACTATAAGAAGAACAGATGCTAGTAGCTATTAAGAACTGTAAGTTCTTTATAAGAAAGACCAATTTTGTAGGATTTATTATTAAACTAGGAAGAATTAGTATAGACCTAAAGAAAATCAAAGCTATAATAAGTTGGCAAGAACTAGAGAACGTTATATAGTTAAGATCGTTTTTAGGGTTTTGCAACTACTATAGGAGGTTTATAGTATAGTGGTTAAAGAGTATTAAGCCGTTTATAAAGCTAATAAAGAAAGAGGAACTATGGGTATGGAACACTAAGTAAAGGAAACTGTTTAAGGAACTTAAGGAATTATTTACCTAGGAATTAATCCTTAAGATCTATTAACCAAAGCTAGAGATGGTTGTTAAGACAGATATATTAGACTTTGCACTAGGAGCGTATTTACTATAGAAGTATTAGGACGTATAGCATCTAGTAGCATATTATAGTTGGAAGATAACACTACTAGAACTAAACTATAATATCTATAATAAGGAGTTGTTAGGTATAGTTATAGCGTTAAAAAAATAGAGAGTATTCTTATAAGGTATAGAGAAACTATTTATGGTTAAAACGGACTATAAGAACCTTATAGGATTTCTAACAATAAAGGAACTTAACCAAAGATAGGTTAAATAGGTGGAAATGCTTATAAAATACTATTTTGAAATTTAGTATACTAAGGGTATAGACAATACACGAGCGGATACTCTAAGTAGAAAGGCTAAACTATAAAGTAATAAAAGGCTGTTAGGGGCTTTGTTGCAAAGGGACTAAGACGGATTAATTAGGTATAATTATCCCAAAATAGTAGCAACTAGAGAAAGCCAGATCTATAAATTACTAGAGAGTAATTAGATACAAAAGATTTAAGAGGTATAGGTAGAGGATCTAGATACGGAATAGTATAAAAATAGAAAAGCAACCTATATTCTAAGGTCTATTGCAAAGGAGTTTGTTAAGTTATTCTATAGGGGACTAACTTAAGGACATAACGGAGCTATAGGCTTAGTATTAAGACTTTAAAAGGAGTATGTTGTTTAAGGAATCTAGGGACTAGTGAGATAAGTTATAAAAGAATATCTAGATTGCTAAAGAAACAAACTAATAAGGCATAAGCTATATAGAGGGCTATAACCTATTAAGATACCAGAAAGACCGTGGGAAGTTATATTATAGAACTTTATTGTTAAGTTATTAAAGCCAGAAGATCCTATTATAGGACAAGATTATAATACGATTTTAGTAATAGTAGATAAGCTTATAAAGTAGGGGTACTTTATAGCATATATAGAAGAAGTATTAGTAGAGGATATTACTAGAATCTATATTAAGGAAGTATTTATAAGACATAGAGCACTAAGCAAGATTATATTAGACAGAGATTTAAGATTTATAGTAGCATTCTAGAAGGTATTTTTAGCGGAATAAGGAGTTTTCGTAGCAACCTCAATAGTATATTATCCGCAGATGGACAGACAAATAGAAAGATTAAACTAGACACTAGAATAGTATCTAAGGCACTATATTAATCACGCATAGAATAATTAGGTATTGTTACTACTAGTTATATAGTTTGTATATAATACAACACTATAAGAAGAAATAGGAATATTACTATTTAAGGTAAATTACGGATATAAGCCAAGATTATTATTATTGCTATATTAAGTAAAGAAGACGAGTAATATAGCTACTACACAAAAATTTCAAGAGTTGACGACTAAGTAAGAAGTTGGACTATATTAGACTAGGACCTTTTAAAATTATATAAAGAATTTTATTAGTTATGTTTAAACTAAACCTACTAGCTAAAATAAGAATTTACCCTATATAGCATATCGCAATGCTAAAGCTAGTATATAGGAATATTAAACCACTAGTTTACGAGGCAGATATATATAGAGGGCAAGAAGAGGATAAATGGCAAGTTTTAAAGATTATTAGTTATAAGAACGTAGATAATAAAACATAGTATAAAGTAAAGTAGATAGGCTATAGTGAGACTACCTAGGAACTACTAAGCAACCTAGAGAATGCTATAGGAAAGGTATAGAAGTATTAAAAGAAAGTAGGTTAGGGAGCATTAAAAAAGGTTCGCTAAGGGACGAGTTACCTAAGGGGGACCCAAGAGGAGCAACTACCATATTACTTAGAGTTGTTTCCTTCTCTAGAAGTTCTACTTGTTTGTTACCAAGCTTAAATAGACCCTATTAAATAAGTTTCCACTCCTTAGAATAAACCTTCTCATAAACCTTCTTAAGACGGAGTAACTGAGCGGACGCTGCAATCCGAGCGTTTAAGGCTTTCTGCTCCGTATTCCAAGAACGCTCAAGCTTAGTCAGGGCCTGCGCTAGGTCACCGTTAAGTTTCGCAGCGGCAGATTAAACACGAGACCCTATAATAAGTTACTTAGGGAACTTAAAGACTGTTAAGAGTTATAGGATGCGTATACTTAGCGTTAGAGGTAGAGCGAACGTCACAGGACAATTAAATATTTGCTTTAGTGTACTTAGAACAAGAGGACGGTTGTTAAGACGAGGGACTTGCCAGCGTAATATAAACCAACCCCTCTTTCGCACAACGGGAGTAAGGAATTGCCATCACTTCACCTAATAATAGTATTAAGGAGACGGTACGTAGGCGACGCTTAACCTAAGACAGAGAAGAAGATGCTTTAGGTATAATAAGTAAGGATATTAACCAGATTAATTAAACGGACATTATACCTCTAGTAGACGACTTAGAGATGTTAGGAATCTTTAAGGACAAAGATAAAGAGAAGGGAGATAGTGTTATAAACAGCTTAAGTACAGTATTATAACTACTTGGGGAAAAGTTGGCGGAAGCTAGTTAGTTAATATAGGCACAGTCTAGAATGGAACTGGTGGAACTATATAATAAGGAATGGTAACTAAGGTCATGTAGTGTTAAACGCGTTGACTATATTAAATAAAGGGAACGCTATATTTAAGATAGACAATACGTACCTTACGTATAAGAGAGGATTTCTTAGGCGTACGGTTATGTATTTAAAGGACCTCAGTCCCTACCGTAGATAGTTCTCTCCTTATAGTGAATCTTAGAATACAATTAGAGTTAATCTATTAGGCAACCACTCCACTAGTTGTTATTACGTTGTTAACTTGTTTATATCTACATACCTAGCCCAGTGGTAGGACCTACCGTAGTTCTTGCTACCGGGTTCCGTTACATTGTCCCTTAGGTCCTTTAGTTGCTTCTCCACGGCTAGCCGTTTCTTGATATTTACCATTCTGATTATATTAACAAAGCTTTAAAACCTCTGCTTAGGTAGAGCCTTTATAAGCCCATTAGTGATTATCTCCTTTATCGCTGTCTATTAAAATTATACTTATCTTATTGCGTATTCTTAACACAACTAGTGTTAATAGATGTTGACGTATTAGAGCTTTGTAATCAGCTTTGCCGTGTCTTCTATAATTAGTTATAGTGTCTAGACATTATTACAGTTAATAATTAAGGGCTTGTTTAGCCTTAATATTATTGCTTTAAATAGCCTGCTAATAAAGATTACTTCCTTTACTGTCTATAATAGGGCTAATAACTCGGCTTCTATGCTTAATGTCGTAACTATACCCTACTTATTTGCTCTCTAGGCAATTAGTCCCCTAAATAGCTTTATAATGTATTCTTATAAGCTCTTTCTATTAACGGAGTTGTCCGCAAATAATGCATTACTGGTATAGATAAATAATTGCGCTTTACTTTTACCGTCTCTTCCATCATCTTATCCTTTGTTACGTATTCCTTTGTCTTTCCCTCTACCGTTTATTCCTTCCTTATCTCCTCTATAGCAGATTGCTCTGCTTCTTGTGCTATATAGGTACTAGATTACTCTATCTGCCGCTTAATAATGCTCTTGGCTAGGGTTCTAATTAAACCTTGCCAGCTGTAATACTGTAAAAGCAATATCCAGATGCGTTATAGTGGCTATATAAAGCATTAAACCCAATTTTCTCTAATATAGCATTGTAGAAGCTAGTAGGGATATAGGACAGACTAATAGGTCTGTATTAAGGGATGGAAGCGTTGGACGGATTAATTAGTAATCAGTAGGTAGGAGTTCAGATTCTGCTATGGGAGTGTCTAAAAGACGCCCTTTAAGATCTATCTTATACTAGTTAGCTATCTTCTTAATATAGGCTTCCTGGGATAGCCATAGGAGCCTCTAGCTACAATTGCGTAGCATATAAATTCCTAGGAACCATTTTAGCTCGCCAAGGGTACTTATCTAGTATTCCTTGCTTAGCTCCTTAATTGCTTCTTAAGCTTTCTTTTTATCTATCTTTTTATAGCAGAAGACAATATTATTAACATAGAAGAAGACGACTATTTTACCTTTTAGTATAATATATGGCTCCTAGGGTACCTCTTTAAAGCCTAATTCTGTTAGCAAGCTTATGAGATTCTTCTGCTATAATAGTGGTGATCATTATAGTCTGTAAAGGGCTTCTCTTAAGCGCAGTACTTTGTCTGTCTTTCCTTTACTAAACCTTAGCGGTAGCCTTATATAGACAACCTTATTAAGATTGTAATGGATAAATGTGTTAACTGTATCTATCTGCGTCGTCTCTAGGTCAAATTTTACGGTGATTGCTATTAGGGTCTAGAAGGTTGTACTCGCTAATGTAATAGCTCTTATAGGTAGGTCTCCTAGGGCCTGTTAATTTCTATATACTACTAAGCGTACCTTACATGTTTAAAGGAACCCGTGCTTATCTGTCTTATAGATAAATACCTATATTAAGCTAAGGATCTACTGTCCTATTGCTTACTTCTTGTCTATTTCTTAAAATAACCTTATTTAATAATAAGATTGTAGGTGGGCTTATTAAGCCTCTTGGAACTAATCTTAAAGAGGGTGTGTATTAAGGTTGCGGATTAACTAAGGTGGCGGAGGTAAGTTCCTCCTATATAATCTAATATTATGTGTTCTGCCTAATTTAAGCTTACTGTTGTTAAGTTAACTATTAAGGTTGAACTTCCTTCCTGCTAAGAAGGCGCCTTAATAGGCTGAGGTGATCCTTTTAATAACAAAGTCTTTAAACCTATTATCGCCGGCTTCCTTAAATAAGTCCTTAACTAAGTTGTTAAACATCCCCTAAGTGTAAAACCCATCTCCTACTTAGTTAACAGTATCCTAATTAGTATCTAACTTTATAGGATACTTGACGTAAAAGGTATATAGAGATTCTTTGTCTTCTTCTATTAGAGGTGGCGTATAATACGTATCTTTAAGAGCTCTTGCAAGCTTAAGATCTACTAACTTATTAAAGGCTTAAACTAGCTTATTATTAACGTTGTCGTCTTCCTCTTAAATTAACGGTTTAAATACTTCATTATTATCTTCTAGAAGAACCTCGTTCTTGGTTAGGGTATTAGGGAGTTAAATCTTCTTAATTAGTGTATCTAATTTAGCGTGTAAATCCTTTAAGATGTCCGTTTACTTACCATTAAAGAACATCTTTTTATTAAAGATGATGTCCCTAGTAGAGATAATGATACCTTATATAGGATCTAGATCCTGTAGATATTGGTAGAGTTATAGCCAATAAGGTAGCTGATATGGGCTCGCGGATCTAGCTTGCTTAGTCTTTTCTTCTTTAGCTAGGCATCTAATATTATTACATACGCCCTACAGCCATAGGCTTTTAGGTGCGCTAATTATAGTTTTTTTAATCTCCTATTTTCTAGGTAGGTATGGAACCTTTTATATAGCGATTTCCATCCATAGCTTTCCCGTAGCGTTTAATCTTAAAGGTAGACTGTATAATTAACTATCTCATTCTATATATCATGTGGTAGATTGGCAGCAATTCTTATTGCTTATACTCTCTTAATAATTATACCCCCTAAGCGTTTAGCAGTACTGTTCTAAGCTTAGGTATATGGCGCTAAAGGCTTAAATATAGTCCCTTAAGTCTATAGCCATTTAAGGGTTCTCCTTCTCCCTAGCTTATTGTCTAATCTAATAGTATTAACTTTAAGGTTATACCTTAGATGAATCTATTAGATGAAATCTTTAAGTACTTATAGTATCTCTTTTTTTTTTTACCGTGCGTCGTTATAAAATACAGGAAGGATCTTCCTAAGAAGGTGTTATAGATAAGCATAACTTATACAAATCCGGTATACGCTTCCTTAAGGTTAGTCTAGTTAATATAGAGGTTAAGACAGGGTTTATTAATATTCCGTTTTAAGAACCTTTATAAGACCTAATGCTTAATTTTAGTAAGACTACAGTGCTAACATTCCATTATCTTAGGGCCTTAAAGCTTAACTCCTAGGGCGTTAATACCTAAATAATAAAGGCTTATAGGTCCTGGATAACCTAGACGCAGATGCCATAGTTATATATTACCTTTTACATCTAGACGAATATCTCTTAATAATACTCTATGCTTTTATTAACGGTGTAGCAGTTAGCTTAAATTAAAAGCTAATTTTAGGCTTCCTAATTAGACGTACTTAATAGTCTATTATCCGTAACATTTTTCCATTTAATATAGGATTGTGTTATCCTTCCAAACTAGAAAATTATTGTCTCCTTTATTGTCCTAGTAGTACTCTTATTTTTAAAGTAGACGGAACAATACTAGATTTATATTAAAGTCTATATAAAAGGCAACGTCCTTAAGACGTAGGATTCCCTTACTCTTGTCTAGTTTTGTAATTTAGATAGTAATATTGCCATAGCCTAGTACAGGCACTTCTAAGCTGCCGACGATGATATATTTGTGTCTTAGAGCTTTCCTAAAGTTATAAAAATAAGAGAGGTTATTAAAGATATGGAAAGTGGTTCCTAAGTTAAGATAGTTAATAGCTTTAGTGGATGGAGTTGACCTATATAATACAATTCTAGGAATATTGTATTAGCTTCTCCTATGATTTTAACTATCTCTTTACTCTCATCCTGTTATTGTTAAGCTTTATCAGCCTTTAATTCCTTAAGCTTAAGTTATTTTACTTAGGCAGCTAGATCCTTGTCTTACTCTACCTTTATAAGCACCCTTTTTATATATATACCTACGGCTTTAAATCCCTTAGGCCTTTTACTCTTAAACAGATACTAACAGTTAGGAAGGGTATGTCCTCTTATATTACATGCCAGGCATTTAAGGTTCTTTAACCTTTTAAAAGATATCTTTTTAGTTAAATTTGTACCTGCCCTTTTTTAGCTGTAAGATAAGCTGTTCCCTTTTTCTTTTTGGACTTTAGTAGTAATAGAGATACCCTCTTCGGGCTCTCCTATGAAGTCTACATTAAATGCACTCCCTCTTGCCGTCATAGATACGGCTTTGGAAAGGTTTTGGAATGCTTCTTATAGCTCCATTGCTACTTTATAGTATTCTAATAAGGGAGCCTTTTTGGTATCATTTGCCTGCTTTATATACAGAATAAAATAGGTTTCGCTTATAGATTGTATTGCATTCACAAGGTCTATTAGCCAGATCCCATTAGTTATCTATGGAAAATTGTGCTTCTCTGCTATCTTTATTACATGCTCCCATTGGTTAAGCCACTAGGTAACCTTCGTCTACTTAACTCCCTTAAGTGATTTGGTATATTATAGTTATACCTTCCTTATTATAAAGTTCTTTAAAGGCTCTGTGTCTTCTTTTAACTGAATTAGCCATTCCTTAACTATAAGGGAAGGGTTGAGCAGTAGCTTCTTCTGAATTAATACTGTAAACGTAATTTAGGTGCGTATCTATTGCAGATGCTCTTACTGTTTTAGGAAGTACTTTATGTCCTGGTTGTAGTATCATCTGCTATTCTTATATGCTTTCTGTTGATTCGTCAAGAGCTGTGCATATAAGGTTGCATTCTTATTGAAATCTATGACTTTTGGATAGGGTAGTTCTTAAAGTAGACCTTCTTAAGGTGCTTCCTTAGCAGGGTCAACGTGGGCCCAAATTCGTTTGTCTATGAGGGCTTATAGTTGCCATAGCCATTACTCCTAGTCTTCTGGTTTATTGAAGATGATCGTGTTTAACGAACTTAATATTAGTGGAGTCATTTTACTAATAGGCAAAGGAGGGATTAAGATGGTATTTTGTTGTTAGGATCGTCCTTATTATTAGGATCGTCCTTATGACGATTAAGGTGGAATCTTGTAGAATCTTGTAGAATCTTGTGGAATCTCGTGGAAGGTTCGTATTAGAATCGTCCTGTAACACTTAAGGTAGGATTTCTATCAGAGTCTGCGTCCTTGACGATGAGATGTTAGAGTCTGACGATAAGGTAGAATTTCTTTAAATAATTGAGTAATAGCTAAATAGCTTCTTGAGTTGGCGGACCGGGCTTATAACTATTAGATAATTTAGATAGAGCTGCTCATTGATAAAATGGGTTGATTGATTGATAATCTTGACTTGATTGTTAATTGATGTCTTAAGGCCCTAGGGCTTCGAGCTACAAAGAGATTTCACAGTGCACGTGACCCGTGCACGTGACCCACGCCTTTAGAATACAGATTATCTGACAAATGTATTATTTCGCCATATATTAAGGGTTTGCTATTAAAGCCTTATAGGCCTTAGGGCTTATTAAGTTTCTTTAATTTTAGGCGTTAAGTTTTTATATAGTTTATATTAATAAAGCCTATACTAGTAGCTCCGCTATCTATTAGGATTTATACCTCCTTTTATTTTCTAGGTGTTTAAATTTCGCTAAGTATATTAAGGGAGTTGTGTTATATATTAGCGCTAGAAAAGCCTAGATACTTATACTCTTCCACTTTTTATCCTAAGGCGCGACTTGGCCTTAGGATAATTTATTTTCTAAGTTAACTAAAGGTAAGGTGCTTTATAGCGTCTAAGTACAATTTATAGATTAGGTATAATTTAAGGAATAAGTATAACTTAAAAAATAGATATAATTTAAGGATTGGGTACAACTTAAGGAGCAAGAGAAACTACAGCAGACTTTTTTAAAAGGGTAAGTTCGGCAGTGTCTTTAAATATATCCTTTTTTACTATATCTAAAGCATTCTCTATTTGCGGCTTATATTCTTTATTTATTAGTTCCTAAGAATGTATAGAATTAAGCGGCATTAAGGTCTATAGGGTTGTATATAGGGCTTTTAGGTTTTAGAGACGGATCGCGCTTTAGGGTATATACTAGTTTTATAAAGTTTTAAATATAAGGTATAGTTGGCTTTAGAGAATAAGTCTATTTATTATATTAAAGGTCCTCGTTAATTTGTTAATATATTATAGCAAATTTAGATAGGTTTTTTGGTAGTTCTCTATCCACTAACTAGGCTCTAATCTTATCTAAAATAGCTTATTAAAGAGTAGCAACTCTAGCGGCTTTATTCTAATCTAGCTTACTAATAAGACCTAAAAATTCTAAAAAGAAGCTAGTAAAGTCTTAGTTCCGTTATTATAGGGTTTTAAGTTTGGTTGCAGCTATATATTTATAGCTGGCGTTATTATATATTCGTTCTAGTAGAGAGATAAAGATTTTAAAATTAATAAAAGTGCTATTATAGAAGAATAGATCTATAGTTTATATAATATTCTTACTTAAATAAGACATTCTATAGCTAACTTTGCTAGCCTTAGTAGGGTATTAATTATAGTTTATTAAAAGTTTAAGACAGAGCTTAGTTATAAAGTGATATAGGTTATTTTGGTTTCCATTAAATATTAGAGGATTAGGAAGTTTTTTAGATTTTATAATAAGTGCTAGGTTTATTACGTATATAGGTTAAGCTACTATTATTAGTTTGGTATTCGCGTTTAACAGGCAAGGTTTAGGTACCATTATTTTAATCTTGTTTATAGGTATTGCTATTAGGGTCTATAATATAAGTGCCTTAATATTACGGAGTTCTTTATAGAGTGCTTCCATTAATTACTAATGCTGGGCTTCTAGTATAGCTTACTGCTAAGCTAAGGCGTCTATAAAGGACTGTTGTATTATAGTTAACTATTCCCTAACTAGGGATATAATACTTATAGTTATTAAAGGTAATTTAGGTTTATTTACCATTTTAATAGTAGTTATTTTAATATAATATAATATAAGAGCGTAAAGAGGCTTTAGGGAAGATTTAAAGGAATAATATATATTCTATCTAAATCTAAGGGTATATAGCTCTTACTAAGTATAAGACATTATATAAAGAAGAGAAAGAAATATAGGAAGTTTATAACTAAATATTTAAGGGTCTTAGCAGTAGACGCATAGGCATAAGCGTATATGGATTTTAATAGGTTTAACCAAATTCCATTACATTAATGGAATTTAGTGGAGTTTGGTTAAGTTAGCAGAATTTGGTTGGATTTAATCAACTTAGTAAAATTTAGCAGAATTTAATTAAAGCGTTAGAATTTATCTATTAAGTATTTTACTAAGACATTCCTACTATAACTAAGCTAGTCCCATTACACAACAGAGCTAGGAAGCCTATATAATATTTAGTATAGTTAATTAAAAAGCTTTAATATCGTCGCCATCTATTTAATCCTTAAATTGCTAGTAAAATATCATCCTTATACCGCCTAAAAAAACGTTATATATCTTTAGCTCTAAAGCCTTTAAGGCCTCCAAAGCCTCTAAAAGCACCTCTAGCCTAGGAGTCCCATTTATAATCCTTTTAAGCGACATAGCATACATCTAATAGCTTATTAGTAGTTGTTGCGCAGCCTCTAGAGGCTTTAGGAGCTTTAATAGCTATATAATAGGCAGCGGTGCTAATTAAGGATATTAAGAATACTTGGCTAAGCAGTTAGATTAAGGATATTAAAGATAAATTAGGAGCCTTTTTTAAGGCCTATAGTAAAACTACTAAGGGTAAGGTAGATAAGGTAGATAAAACTAAACTACCAGAGTTATTAGCTAAAGAATTTATAAGAATAGGCATTTTTGCCGTTCCTACTTTATAAGAGCCTATAGCCGCTGTTCCTAAGCTAGATCTTAAAGTTATTAACCATTTAGATAAGTTAATATTCGCCGCTTAGCGTGCTAGTAAACCTATTAGTGGCTTTAATATAGGCGATAAATCTAATAATCTTTCTAACTAAGTTAAGGATAAGCGCTCTGCTTACTATACGCTAGCAAATTAGATTAGTATAATATCTAGTAGATATAGATCTAAATAGGACCTACTAATTAAGGTATTTTACTATTCTTTAGTATTAGTATATTTAAAAGGCTCGCTGTTAATATAAACCTATATATAGTATCTTAAAATGCTAGTAGATATTACTAATTAGGATAATATATAGGTAAATAATTATAGGCGTAAAAGGAGACCTCTACTAGCGAATTAATAATTTAGGTAGGGCTTATTATTTATATAGGCGTCTTTAAAGGTACTTAGGTGCGAGATCTTTATATTAGGAAAAAATTTACTAGCATTAAATTTTACTTTCCTGCTATTTTAGTATTTCTTAGCATTTCCTAGCATTTAGCGGCATTTATAATTAAGTATTAGCATTTAGCTACTAGGTGCTAACTATATAATTACTAAGTATATATAAAAGTATAATTTTATAATTTTAATTGTTTTAAATATTAGTAAGCATGCATAAAAGTATAATTTTATATTTTATATATACTTTATTAGTAAATATTAAAATTACTACCCCTAAAGCTTTGTATAAAACTCTATATAAAGCTCTATATAAAGCTTTATATAAAGCTCTGCATAAAGCTCTATATAAAGCTTTGCATAAGGCTAGGCAGGCAGGCAGATAGATAGACAGATAGGTAGGTAGGTAGGTAGGCAAATAGGTAAGCAGGTAGGTAGATAAATAAATAGATAGGTAGGCAGGCAGGTAAGTAGATAGATAGGTAGGTAGATAGGTAGATAAGCAGGCAGGTAGACAGGTAGGTAAGTAGGTAGATAGATTAGTAGATAGGCAGGTAGAAGAGAACTGTAACAGAACCTTGTAGCAGGAACTACGATGGGTCCTATTATTAGGCTGGGTATATAGGTAAGAACAAATTAACAACATAATAATAACTAGTGGAGTAGTTGCCTAACAGATTAACTCTAATTATATTCTAAGATTTACTATAAGGAGAGAACTATCTACGGTAGGGACTGAGGTCCTTTAAATATATAACTATACTTCTAAGAAATCCTCTCTTGTACATAAGGTACGTGTTATACGTGTTATACACGGACGTACACTACGTATACTCTGTACACTACGTATAACATTATATGACTCGCTTACCATTTCTTGTTATATAGTTCTACTAGATCCATTCTAGACTATACCTATATTAACCAACTAGCTTCCTCCGACTCTTCCCTAAGTAGTTATAATATTATACTTAAAGTGTCTATAATACTATCTCCCTCCTTTTTATCTTTATCCTTAAAGATTCCTAATATCTCTAAATCATCTACTAGAGGTATAATATCTGTTTAATTAGTCTGGTTAATATCCCTGCTTTTTATACCTAAAGCCTCTTCTTCTTTATAAGCGTAACGCTATGCTCGCACTATGTCTTCCATACTGTTACTTAGTAAGATAATGTCATCTCTATATTCTCGTTATGCGAAAGCAGGGTTGGTATATATTATAATAGCAAGTCCCTTATCTTAATAACCCTTATTTTACTCTAAGTGTACTAAAGCAAACGTTTAATTGTTCTATAACGTTTACTCTATATCTAACGCTAAATATGCGCGTCTTATAACTCTTAGTAGTCTTTAAGTTCCCTAAGTAACTTATTATAGGGTCTTGTGTTTAATCTACCACTATAAAGCTAGAGTCTAAGCTGGCTGCCACACGTACCAAACTTCATCGTTCTTCTAAAGAGACCGCTTAGGCCCTTAAGGCTCAGCGTCGCTCCTTTAAGTCTCAATAGACTGCGTTCGCTCGGTTAACCCGTCTTAAGAAGGTTTATAAGAAGGTTTATTCTAAGAAGTGGAAACTTATAGAATAGGGCCTTTAGGAACTTAGTAACAAAAAAACGGACCCTCTTTCCATTAAAAGGGAAATAACTCCAAGTAGCTCGGTAGGTGCTCCTCTTAGGTCCCCCTTAGGTAACTTATTCTTTAGCAATCCTTTTTTATTAATATTACCTAACCCTTTTTCTTCTAATACTCCTTTACCTTTCCTATAGCGTTTTTTAGGTTGCTTAGTGGTTTCTAGGTAGTTTTACTATAGCCTATCCACTTTACTTTATACTACATTTCGTCATCTACATCCTTATAACTAATAATCTTTAAAACTTGCTATTTGTCTTCTTCCTGTCCTTTATACGTGTCTGCCTTATAGACTAGTAGCTCGATATCTCCGTGTGCTAGTTCTAGCATCGCGATATATTATATAGGGTAGATCCTTATCTTAGCTAGTAGGTTTAACTTATATGTAACTAATAAAATTCTTTACTTAATTTTAAAAGGTCCTAGTCTAACATAGTCTAACTTCTTACTTAGTTATTAACTCTTAAAATTTTTGTATAGTAGCTACACTTTATCTCCCTCCTTAAGATCTGGTTCCTTAGATCTTTTAGCATTATAGTACCTTTTTATCCTTTGCTGTACTAGTTTAGCTGTTTCCGTAAGGTCTATATAAAGATTTATTAACGTCTCCGTTCTTTATTTAGCTATGCTACTCGTTTTCTTTGCTTAGTGTGGCAATAACAACGTTCTTAGCTTATATCCATAATTTACCTTAAATGGTAATATCCCTATTCCTTCTTATAGTGTTGCATTGTATGCAAACTATATAGCTGGTAATAACAATACCTAATTATTCTGTATATAATTAATATAATGCCTTAAATACTGTTCTAGTGTCTGGTTTAATCTTTCCGTTTATCCATCCATCTGCAGATAATATGCTATAGAGGTTGCTGCGCAAACTCCTTGTTCTGCTAAAAACACTTCCCAAAATACTATTACAAATCTTGGATCTCTGTTCAATATAATTTTATCTAGTGCTCCGTATCTTATAAACACTTCCTTTATATAGATTCTAGTGACGTCTTCTACTAATATCTCTTTAGTATATACTATAAAGTATCCCCACTTTGTTAGCTTGTCTACTATTACTAAGATTGCGTTGTGATCCTGTCCCGTAATAGGATCTCTTAACTTTGGTAACTTAATAATGAAGTCCTATAATATAACCTCCTATGGTCTTCCTAGTATTTTGACAGGTTATAGCCCTCTATACGGCTTATACCTTGTCGGTTTATTTCTTTGGCAATCTAGACATTTCTTTATAACTTATCTTGCTAGTTCCCAGATTCCTTAAATAATATACTCCTTTTAAAGTTTTAACACTAAGCCTATAGCTCCGTTGTGTCCTTATATTATTCCCTTGTGGAATTCCTTAACAAATTCTTCTATAACAGACTTAGGCATATATATTGCTTCTCTATTTTTGTATTGCTCTAAGTCTGGATCTTCTGCCTATATTTCTTAAATCTTCTGTGTCCAATTACTCTCTAGTAATTTATGGATCTGACTTTCTTTAGTTACTGCGATCTTTGGATAATTATACTTAATTAATCCATCTTAATCCTTTTGTAATAAAGCTCCTAATAGCTTTTCGTTATTTTGTAGTTTAGCCTTTCTACTTAGAGCGTCTGCTCGTGCATTGTCTGTACCCTTAGTATACTGAATTTCGAAATGGTATTCTGTAAGCATTTCCGCCTATCTAACCTATCTTTAGTTGAGTTCCTTCGTTGTTAGGAATCCTATAAGGTTCTTATAGTCTGTTTTAACCATAAACGGTTTCTCTGTGCCTTATAAGAATGCTCTCTATTCCTTAAGTGCTGTAACTATACCTAATAACTCTTTGTTGTAGATGTTATAGTTTAACTCTAGTGGTATTATTTTCCAACTATAATATGCTACTAGGTGCTATACGTCCTAATACTTCTATAGTAAGTATGCTCCTAGTGTAAAGTTTAATACGTCTGTCTTAACAACCGTTTCTAACTTTAGTTAATAGATCTTAAGGATTAGTTCTTAGGTAAACAACTCTTTAAGTTCCTAGAATAGCTTCTTCTACTTACTACCCTAAACCTATGGTTCCTCCTTTTTTATTAACCTTGTGAATGGCTTAATACCTTTTAACTACTATGCTATAAACCTCCTATAGTAGTTGCAAAACCCTAAAAATGACCTTAACTGTATAATGTTCTCTGGTTTATGCCAACTTACTATAGCTTTAACTTTCTTTGGGTCCATACTAATTTTCCCTAGTTTAATAATAAATCCTACAAAATTAGTTTTCCTTATAAAGAACTCGCATTTCTTAATTGCTACTAGCATCTATTCTTCCTATAGTCTCTTTAAGACCTATTTAATATATTCTCTATATTCTTCCTTACTTTCTAAGTAGATAATAATGTTGTTAAGATATGCCATAATAAACTTATCTAGGTATTCTCTTAACACACTATTAATTCGCTTCTAGAACATTACTAGTGCGTTTATAAGCCCGAATTGCATAACTAATTGTTTATACAGCCCTTCCTTTAACCTAAAGGCTGCCTTCTATTTATCGCCTTCCTTAATCCTAATCTAATGGTACGCCTACCTTAGATCTATCTTTGTAAAGATTTTTACGTTACCTATTCTGTCTTAGATTTCGCTAATTAAGGGTAAAAGATACCTATCCTTTCTAGTAATACTGTTTAACTGTCTATAGTCTATACACATCCTGAGTTTTCTGTTTTTCTTTAGGATAAATAGTACTGGATATCTTACTAATAACTATAATGGTCTAATATATCCCTTGCGTAGGTTCTCCTAGACAAACTCCTTAAGCGCTACTAACTCTGTTTTAGTAAGCTTATAGATTGGAAAGAACCTTAAACTTATTCCTTCTTCCAACTCTATCTTATAGTCCCATGCTATATATTCTAACAGCTTTTTACTTTCTAGTAACCATAACTTCTTACTATACTTGTGGTATCTTTTTGGTATATAACTTAAGCCTCGCTCAGTCTCTTTATATATCGCTCCAACTTAGTACCATACTAACTTGGTTTACTGTCGCATCTTATATTATTAAGTATTCTTAATATCGACCTAACCTATAACCCAATTAATCTTTGGATTATACTCCTATAACCAAGGCATTCCTAATATCGCCTCGTCCTGTCCCAACGGTAGGATATCAAAAGATATCTTAACTTGTCTCCCTTTAATAGTTAACTAAATAGGTCCTATTTTGAGATTAATAATGCCCCCTCTATAGGCTATCTAATCTCCTAAAATTATTGTTAGTGGATACGGGTGTTCCTTCTATCTATATAGTAACCCTATCCTTTTTACTGCTTTTAGTAACACGTAGTTCCTTATTACTCTACTATCTACTAATGCTTCGAACTGCTAATCTTGCCATTTAACTCATAAATTTAGGTATTGTCCTTAAATTCCTTTAAGGGTCTAAGGCTCTAATACTAGTTCCCTCTAGTCCTATACGCCTCCCCTTTTCCTAACTATTGGCTAATAGATCCTATTTATACTTAATCCTACTTAGGCCAATACTTAGTTTATTTCTTTTCCTCTACATGCTATAGACAAGTATTCTCTAGGCACTTCTACCACTATTATCCGTCTAGGTATTCTTCCATAAGAAATCTTCCTAGTTAAAGTATTAAGTCTTCTTAACCTTATACTTCTACTAGGTGCCATCTATATATATACTTGGCGTTCTTAAACCGCCTTTCCTTGGGTGCCCAATATATCCTTACTAGGTACTTCTGGTTCTTATCTTTTAGTGCTCTATATATATTGCATATGTCATCCACACAAGCTATCTACAATAGTATATAATACGCTGCATGTTTTGGGTTAACTCTTAGTTTATCTTTATTCTTAAGTTTAAACCTATACCTAGTCGACCTAACTACTGGTATCTCTGCTATAGGTACTAAGATTTATTATTTACTTCTCTAGTCCCTAGATCCCTCTTCTAGGTTCCTTAACGTTATAATTAATACCCCTTTAATATAACTTATGCGTTTCTCCGTAATAGGTTAGTCTTAGACAACTTTTTTATTTAGCTACATATAAAAATCTTCCTATTTATCATTATATCATTGCCTATACCACTTTCCATACAACTGGTTTAGTATATATGGTCTATCTATAAGAAAGTACCTTGTTATTACTGCATTGTAATATCCTTTAGTATGTCTTTCTTTAAACCTGGTTAGGATATTTAGATCCTCTTCTTGTTCTAGTTTATCTAACCACTTTACCCTAGGTGTCCCTGCACTTGGCCTATTAGTAATTCTTTATACGGGTACTCTGTCCCTTATACAACCTAGTATAGCTAACCTCTTGTCTAGCTTTTGCTCTTACTATGCGATAATTCTTATTCTAAACTTATCCATAGTTTCTTGTTTTCTGCGTCTTACAGCTAGATCCTTAAAGTCGTCTTGCTTTTTAATCCTGGTATTAACTATTCGATCTTTAGGCTGAACACTATATTTACCTAGGATTGCTAACGTTCTTATTTATTCCCTAAACTTATAGTTCTTAAACTTGCGTCCTATACTTATTCGTTTATCTGTGAACTAAGTAACTACCCTTTCCCATTAGTTTTTATCCGTTGTGGGTCCTTAGGTGTGTCTTATCTCGTTTTAAGAATCTTAAGCCTATAGCCTTTTACCTTTATTAAGTAATAAGCTAGCACTAGCAGTTGTCTGCTTGCTTAGTTTCTTTTAAATATTACTCCTTTTATCTTGTAAAGCGATGGAAATCGTATTTAATAGTGTTATAATATCCGTTACTAAACCTTGTTCCGTAACGGTCTTAGTTTCTACTTCTGTTTTAACTTCTCTAAGGTTTGTATGCTCCTAGTAAGCTGTCTTTATTACCTTATTGTTAGTAAAGGCTTCACCAGTGTTAAATTTATCGTCTTTAATGTCCGATCTATAAGCTAGTTTGTTGGTTCCTCTAAACTTAAATAATACTGGCTCCTATAGCTAATAGCTTGCGCCGTACTTAGCGTCCTTATAAATTTGGCATGCGTTATTATAACAAAACGTAAAACTGTTAATTAAACATTCTTTTATTCCTTACAATGCACCATTGTCCCTCTGTACGTATATGCCGTCTGTTAGCCTGGTTCCCTTTACCGCGTAGTTACTTTAACCACCTCTATAGTCTCTGGCGAAATGACCTTGTTTTCCACAATTTATACAAGCCCTATCTTTAAACTATTTTTCTTGCTATAGAGTCCGCCTAAACATCTTCTGCTACTAAGATCCCTAGTTTAGCCTCTACTCCTAGGTCCTTTAATTACTAGATCCTTAACCTTTGGGTTTTTATAGTTTCTTTCCCCACCTTTAGGTTTCTTTGGTACCACTTAGGTCTATTAGCTCTGCGCTATTTTATAGTTTTTAACTCTATATCTATTATTGCGTACTCTGCGCCTTATACAACTATAGAACTCTGTCTTGCCCTTTCTTAGCTTGTTCCCTTTAATAGATCCTATTATTAATTTTTATTAACTAATCTATTAACCCCCTTAGAGTATCCGTATCTTCCATTAGGATAATTACATCCTAGACTTTAGCCTTAAGTCCCTATTTATACTATGCTATAAGCGCCCTATTATTCCACTTAACCTATATAGCTAGTGTTTAAAACTGTGTTGTATACTTAATTGCTAAAGTGCGTTATACTAAGTTCTAAAGCTTTTGTTCCGCTGTGGTTGTAGCCTCTAGGTCTTTAAACATCTGCGTTAATTATTCCGCGAACCTGTTCTAACTAGTAAATATATACTATACATCCTAGTTAGTAGTTGTTATGCTATTAGCCTATATTTCCATAAGGTATAGTTTAAACCACTTAAGTACCCTTCCTATTAGGAACAATCCTACATAGGCTACTTAATCTAATAATATTGCTAACTTTGCTCCTTCCTACATTACCTTAAAGTGCATCTGCGTAAGAAATCCCTTAAGCTTTAACTTCTCTCCTAAGAACCGTTTAATTAAAAGTAGTTTAATTTTCGCTGCTCTAATTCCATTAATGCGTTCTTTAAGTATCCTATTATTATCCTATAAGTAATTAACTATTTTCTATAACTAACCTTGCGTAACCACTTCAGAATCCGCCTCTACTATACTGGCGTCTTCTGACCCTAAGGTCGTGGCTACTGTCAACGTTGTTATAACTAGTACTTTGGGTGGCATATTATTTAATTTTATTTAATACTATAACCTTAGTAGTAAATATGTAACGGAACCTTATAGCAGGAACTACAATAGGTCCTATTATTAGGCTAGGTATATAGGTAAGAACAAATTAACAATATAATAACAACTAGTAGAGTAGTTGCCCAATAGATTAACTCTAATTATATTCTAAGATTTACTATAAGGAGAGAACTATCTACGGTAGGGACTAAGGTCCTTTAAATACACAACTATACTCCTAAGAAATCCTCTCTTGTACGTAAGGTACGTATTATACGTGTTATACACAGACATACACTGCGTATACTCCATACACTACGTATAACATCATGTGACTCGCTTACCATTCCTCGTCACATGGTTCCACTGGATCCATCCTAGACCATACCTATATTAACCAACTAGCTTCCTCCAACTCTTCCCTAAGTAGTTATAATATTATACTTAAAGCGTCCGTAACAAGAACCGTTATTATATTGTATTATATTATCTAAAATAGTACAATTTATTTGGCTAGCTACTATTAAGTGCGCGGAAAGAGCAACGCTTATTTATTATTTAAAGTAAGTAAAATATATAGAATGCGCGAGAAGGGCATTATATATTAATTGCGTATTAAGTATAAAAAAAGCTTAATAGAATAAAGGCACTACTTACACAATTAGCTGCACCGCGTTGTTGGTTACTATTGAATACAGCAGTATACCGCTCCTTAGTTGATACCGTACGCTACATATTACAATACGTAAAATGCGCATTTGGCCGCCAAATGCCGCCAAATGCTGCAAAAATGCTGGTAAATTTTTTCCTGACGTAGGCTGTAGATCCTAAATATCCTAGATACTTAATTAGCTTATTTATAGGTTAGAAAAAATAGGAGTAACTTAAGCGCTTCTTCTATGTTTTACTACCTCTACTAAGGGGCGTTAAATATTAGGTCTTTAAGAAAATCAAGCTATTAACAACTCCTTTGGGCGAGGTATTTAGAAAATATATTATACTTAAATTTATAGTTAGCTTTAATAAGCTAATAGTAAGATTTACTAAACAATCTACGGCTATAATTAAATTGCCTAGTAAGTTAATACCTAAGGGCTTTAAGATAATGAGCCTTTATTAATATAGATATTACTATAGCTTTATATTTATCTTACCTGGCTACTTTTTTAGGCTTCCTTTTTAAACAGATTATTAAGATATTATTCTATTAAATATCTTTAAGTATATCCTCTACCATACCTAATAGCTTTCTCTTTAGCCTCGTTAATTTTGCCTATTTTTAGATAACTGCTTATAAATATTCTGTTATTCTAGGTGCTTTAATAACTTAAAATTACTATAGCTAGTATAGCTTAATTAAACTTAAAGGACTATTTAGAGGTGTATAAAAAGGTTAATAAAATAAAGAAAAGGCTACTGTTTAATTTTATTACAGGAATAGTTATTAGCGTAATTAATCTAGTGCTTTTAATTATATGGTAGGATAAGAATTTAGTACAGTTTTTAATAATAGCTTACTTATATAGTGATAAAGACGTTAATAAAGTTAATTGGCATTAACCATAGATATATAATTCCTTTTTTAAGAAGCTGGTAGCTAATATTTAGGGTAATAATTTAGTTAAGAAGGTAATCCTTTCCAGAGTCTTTATTAACTATAATAACTAAATAGGCGGCGTTAATATTTATAATTAGCTTTAAAGCTACTATACTACCCAGATTACTACTATATGCATTTAGTTGCCCTTATTCTTCTAGGCGCTTAATACAGTTATAATTAACGCCTATATTATTAGTAAGATAATCTTCTAAATATTAAGTAGGCTCTTCCTTTAAAACCACCGCCGTTTCCATATATAATTAGTATAGAATCTTATTATTATAGTGTTACGGAACTCTACCGTAGAGGCCTCTATAGGAGAGCCCCGTGCTCTTATATACACCTTGCATATAGCTTATATTAGCTACGCGTAGGTATATTACCTCCTTACGCCCTTAACCCTTACAATTAATTATATAACATCTTATAGACTCCTTAAATACATACGCTCTGCAGCTACTGCCCCCATCCTATAATATTATATTACGCCTTATCACGGGACTCACTCGTTCTTACGCCTCTACGCGTCTTTGACGTTCTTGACCCGTGCTTACGTTCGTCCCGAGACACCTACGCACGTTCCCCTACAACCCCTATTTATACCTTGTACCTGGCACACAAAGACTCTTCTTCTTCATCCAATGTCTTTGTATTAACCACGCATAGTTACGTGTACGTAGCCTTCTCAATTACTACCTTATTTAGTACATTGTATCCCGGTTTGTGCCTACTCCATAACACGTCTTTTTACTACCAACGCTTAGCCTATAACTAATTCTATATCTCTATAAATACTATAAGCGCTACTAAAAGTAGCGTATTTATAAGTTACCTTACTTTATACTTCTAAGGAACCTATAATAATAAGACAATATTCCTTACTAGCCACTATATTAAACCTAAAGAACAATCCAATACCTATACTTAACCTATAACGCCAATTAATCCCAGGAGAATTTAATTTATTAGCCTTAGCCTTAACCCTTAAGGGGAAGCCTAGTGGCTTAAAAGATTACAATAATCCAAATAAGGTGGACACTAATAATATCTTATCTTTTATTAACTATATAATTACAAATAAGTAAGCGGAAGGGCTACTACCTATTAAAATTAAAATATAAGACGCCGAGATATTTGCAAAAATGGTAGTATAAGAACCCAATAAATACTACCGCCTTCTATAGAACTACCACCTAAAGCTTATATAAGCTAAGATACGTACTACCTAAGATTGCGATATTATTTAAGACCTATAAGCTTATAAGGCGCCCGCTAATAACACGCGCTAAGAGACCGAAGATAACCTCTATATATCTAAATATAACGTCTAACGGCTAAAGAACGTCAGGAAAACGGGGAGTGGCGTAGGAAATTTAGTTTCGCTAAAAGTATTTTTGGGGCCCGGGGCTAGCTTTCCGCCATATTAGCTAAACCCTGGAGCTGTACGCCAGGACTACGCTAGCTAAAAGGCCTCCTGGTAGACTCCTAGTAGGACTTTAATTTTCCAAATTATCCAAATTGTCCCAACAGTGCCATCGGGTTCCCACTATATTCCCAATAGCCCCTATACGTGCCTTTGCATACCCCTTGTACACCTAAATGCTATCTTATTTTTTACCCTTTCTTACATCCTCCCTACCTAGGGAGGCACCAGAACGGCAGCCAGCAGAGGACTGTGACCAGAACCAGACAACGGTCGTCAGAGCCAGACGACGGTAGAACCAGACAACGACCATTCAAACAACCAGCCAGCAAACACCACAAACTATTCAATCAATCAATCGAATCCAACCAGAGCCTCGATATCAACCCGTTACCGAATCGAATCGAATCAAGGTCTCCTAAGGAGGCACCCCAGATAATCACCGTTCGAATATACAGCCAGCGAACGCCTATAGAGAACAATTCGAATCAATTAGAGCCTTCAATCAGGCACTAATATAGAAGGCAGGCAGGCAGGCACTAGGCCTAGTTAGGAAATCAGTACATAGCCGGCGAATCATCGGGAAAGCCGCCAATTGACAATTTGGAGTCTCTGCGAGGGCCTTCCCCCTCATCTCTTCAATCGATCACTGGACGCCTAAGCGGTGGTCTCCTAAAAAGACGCAGAGCTCCTATAATAGACACACACACACACACACATAGACAGACGGGTAGACAGGTAGGTAGGTAGGCAGGCAGGCAGGCAGGTAGATAGGTAGGTAGGTAGGTAGGTAGGTAGGTAGGTAGGCACTAGGCCTAGTTAGGAAATTAGTACACGGCCGGCAGATTATTAGGAACACCGCCAATTAAAAAAGCAGTATCACGATATAGATTAAGCTTCTACAATATATACCCCTTATAGCTACTATTAATTTTAAATTTTAAATTTTATTATTTATTTTATAATTATAAATATTGCAGCTATAGGAAATATTATAATTTTAGATATAAAGTTGCTAATATTGCTAATGTGGCCCTAGGCTAGCGTAAAGAAGTATATATAAGCAAATCAGCGGATCTAGCTGAAATGACCCTAGGCTAGCCCCTACTACTCTCCCATTTTCCTAACAAAGGCTTAAATTATACTTATTACTATAGTTACTAAAAAAAGGGCATAATTAAATACCTATAATCTTAGCTTAATAAGTATATTTATAATAACGCTAGATACCTCTTATAACGGTGCTAGGGCACCGCCCCTATAGCTGGCTTAGCGTAATCTCCGGAGTTCGCCTATACCGTGTATATATTACCCCCTAGAGCTTCCTTTCCTCTTCTTCTTCTCCTTAGCTTAGTATTCTTGTATAGTAGCAATCCACAAGCTTTGGTTCAAAAGCATTTATACGAGCCTGTTATACCTCTCTACTATATATAACGCCACCTAAGTCTCTATACCCCCAATAACTTTACCTACTTAATACTTAATAAAGGGCTAGCGCTTAGTAGCTTTGCCTAATAAAAACCCTTACTAAAGCAGTAATAATAAAAGCTATAATAACCGAACCTAAGCTGCTACTATAGGGTCTAATATACGTTACCCTAATTCCCTAGTCTTTTAGGGAAACTATAAGGAATGCCCTAATGCGTTCTATAAGGAAATATATAGCAAACTAAAGATAGATAATTTAATTAGCTACCAAAATTATGCAATAACGCTGTCTATAGTGTTTATATACACCTATAAGTGATAGTGGTATATATAGGCATCTATATTGCTATAAGCGCCGACTATAAATTTAACCACGCGTATATATAAAAAGGTGTAAATACGGTAGTAGAAGTCGTATATTTATCGCGGCTTATATGCTTAGCTTATATAACAACTTTAATTTCTACTCGGATAGATGTAGTATAGCATTATTGCCTAATTACAAAGAGTTGGAATCTAAAGTATGTGTCACGGAGTGAGTACAAGTAGTGATAATATATAGCGAAGTAGATATTATTAAGCTATGTACATAAACTGTGTAATGAGATTAAAATGTTGCGTAAGGGGAGAAGGTAAGGAAACGGGAAGAAAGGATATATATCGTTAGTTTAGTTGCTCGGTCGACACGTGTATGGAGCAGAATAGGATTCGAGGAGCGGTCCTGGCAGAACTTGGCAGAATTCGGTGGACTTTGGCAGAATATGGCAGAATGCGGCAGACTGCCATCAGATTGCTGTAGATTACCAGCAAATTGCCATCGGGTTACCGTCTCGCGTCTCTTCTTACTGCGTCGGTGAAAACAGGTGGACGTGTGTAAGGTGTCACAGAGGTGTCCCGTAACAGTATGCTTATATAACTAGAGCTGCGAATATAAATACGCCAACTAGATAGATTCCCTGGGTATGTTTTAGATTCTATACTAACCTAGCCCCCTCTTAACGTCTTTATTACTAAAAGTAGTTATATTTAAAACTAAAATAGATAAGAAGGCTAGCGAGGCAATATTTAAAAATATTTAAATTAAAGCAAGGTATATATTCTAACTGTACTTAATAGTATAAAACTGTAACTTACTATAGGCAAAATATATTATACTTCCCTTTTAAGTCCAGCTTTGATTATACCTTTACTATATAGCTATATTAAATATACTGCACCAAAGGTAATATTAACGCCCTCCTTAAAGATAGCCGCCTTAAATTACTACACCAATTACTTATCTTCTGTACTATAAAATATTGGGAGGATATACTACTAGCTATCCCAGTAGGTATTAAGGATAAGTAGTAGCTATCCACAGAATGCGAAGTAGAGGTGATAGTTAATAGTCTTAAGAGAAGGACGTACTATATTATCTATTAGGATATTACTAAAGTAATTACTTTTCTAATCGGCCACTAACTATTTAAGGATATATTAGTCTATGCACTAAAGAGGCTATATATAATACTGGTGATTATTAAGTATATAGTAAGCTATATACTAGTAAGTGGTAGTAGGATATATAGTCTAAACTTCTAGATAGGGCAACTATTATACCTATACTAATATCTGTTAATAAAACCCAACTAACTATACACTATAGTAATAAATCTATATAGCTGGTTTATCTTATAATTGACAACCTTAACTAAAAGACTTGCTATTAATAGACTTCCCTTAGAATTATACTTGTAAGCTTTATACCTGTTATAAAAGAGAAGGACAACTATATAAAAAGTAAGGCTTACTATAAAGCTATAAGGCTTATTCTAAAATGTAGGTACTATTTCTACTGTGTAGAGCTATCTATTAATAACTAAGCCATCTATAGCCATTAAAAGCCTTATATATACTGGAACTAACCTATAATATATAGACGGCTAAATACCACAGTGCTTCCTAATTATATATAATATTATAGCTAACTATAAGGAACAAGTCCTCCTTGCTAGAGTTAAAAATTAATAATATTATATAATTTGCTAAGTTCCCTAAGCAAAATAAGAAAACCTAATAGAAAAATACCTACTCTAAATATATAAAGAACCCAGGAGTTAGATTAAGCGCTAAAAACTAAAAAAATATCCACCTAAGCTTTAATAATTGGATTTATCCAGTTAATTGCTTTATAATATCTATAAAGGCATATTATTAGATATTCTTTACCAGCTATTAAAGGATTTTATTATAATACTTATTAAATGGATCCGTCTGTTAGTAGGCAATATTATTTAGCTAAAATAGAAACAAAAATATATAAAGACAACTATTATAGATATATTAGCTAAGGCACAGCTAGACTAGCATTTTAGGCAAATTCCACCATTTATGGATCTAAAGATATTTAGTAATATCTTATTTACTAAGATATTCTAATAAACTAGTAATAAGTAGAAAGCTATTATATATTAACTTATTATAGTTATAGCTCCACTTCTAACTTTAAAGGCACTATTTATAATATATTTTGCTAGAGCTGTTATTAATTTTGTCCTTATAGCGTAGTATTAATATATAATAATAAAACACTGCAATATATAGAGATATTATATAAGGGCGTCTTAGGCAAAAGACGTGGCTTTATATATCCTATATTATAAGACATTGCAGTTAACTAGACTTCTTAAATACAATTATAGTATTTATCTAAGAATATAGGCGGAAGCTATAGGGTAAAGGTGCAACTAATACCAACCTAGACTAAAAAGAGAAAGACCCTTTATAGGCTAAAGACCTTCTTATTTAGATATATCCTTCTATCTATTACTAGATGTGGGATAGAAAAGACCCTACTAATCTTAAAAGATAAACATCTAAATTTGTATAATGCTTACTAAAATGGTAAGGCATAGCAGAGTAGAGGCGTAACTATATCTAGGTTTAGGAGTATACTAATAGTAGTAAGACAGAAGGATTAGGCTAAGCGCCCTTGCGTAGTAAGCTAGTAGGATAACTATAGTTAATTATTATAGTTCTTAACCTAGGAATAGTTAGTAAGATAGGTAGCTATACTTAATATACCGGTGTATTTATATACCTCCTATAACCTATAAATTAAGGTATACCACACCTAGTATATGGTATAGTTAAGTTAAAGAAGTAGCTACAGTTAAGAAACGGGCAAGTACTTAGTAATAGTTAGTTCTACTTAATACCATCTATTCTCTAAAGTGCGCATATTATTCCTGCTGGTAGCTCTTTTTTAGACTTATATTATATTAATAACTATATTAATTGGGACTAGTATAATACTTTATATTCTAAGGACTTTATAGATAAAGATACCTAAGTAGTACTAGTATATAATTTGTAGGGCAAGTGATTGTAAAGCTAAAGTATATAGAGTTTTAGAATAGTAAAAAACTATAAGAAACTAAAATAGGCTACGTAAGGAATAAGAGAGGCTATAGCTAACGGCTAGGCTATAAGGTAATTGCTTACTTAATAGGGAAGCGTAGTAATAATAAGGTTTTAAAGCCACAGCTACGTGTTATACGTTTTGGAAACTATAAGAAACTATATTAAAACTGCTTAATATTCTAACTAGTAAGAAGTATAGCAGGCAGCTATTAGAATTTTATTATTTTAATAAGTTATTAAGTTGGTTATTAAAAGTGTTAAGTTATGTAGGTTGCTTACCAGTTGCGCAAGTTGCTTGTTAATTGCGTAGGTTGCTTATTAATTGCGTAGGTTGCTTATTAATTGCGTAGGTTGCTTATTAATTGCGTAGGTTGCTTGTTAATTGCGTAGGTTGCTTGTTAATTGCGCAGGCAAGGTGCTAATTGCGCTAAATTTTAGTCTCGCTAAGCCCTTAACATAACACCTTGATAATAAATTCTTAATATAGCCTTATAGCTAAAGCGTAGGCGAAAAGTAAGTACTACTACTAAAATATAACCTATACTAAAGTAGAGTAAAGGATATCCTAAGGGATTAAAGAATAAGTAACGCTTATAATAAGAACTGTAGTATATATATAGGGTAAAGCGTGATTTATTAATATCCTATATAAGCTATACTCTAATATAACCTAGCTATGCTAGCGACTTATAAACGACTTATAGGCAAAGCTATAGTATACGCTAATAATAAAGCTTAATTTAGAAAGTACCCTTCTTAGACCTAGTCCGTCACTCTATACTAGCTTAGTAAATTATTATATTAGGTAATAGGTCTAGTTAACTGGGGTCTAAGACCTACTAGTAACCCGCTAGCAGTAATCTATACTAATAACTTATATATTATTTTATATATATGCTATACAGATAATATATAAGGCTAAAGTATAGGTTAGCGGTAGATTTAATAGGTATATAGCCTTACTATCTATAAATCTGGCTGTATATAAGTAACCTATAACCTATCTATAAAGTATATACAGTGCTATACCGGTATAGTATAAGGCTAAAGTATAGGGTTAGTGGTGAATTTAATAGGCATACTACCTTACTACCTATAAGTCTAGCTGTATATAAATAACCTATAACTTACTTATAAGGCACTAGCGACCTACCTATATAAGCGATTTTTTGGAATATTTTTAATAGTCTACTAAATTTAGGCGAGCCCTAAATAAACTAACTAGGATTTTTTATCCTGGGGATAGAAAATTATTATTAGCTTAGTTAAATATAGAGAGTCTAAACAAGGCAAATATAACTGTTAGTTACACAAGGTGATATCACATAGCTACGGTTTATAGATAGTATGATAGTTGTTCTTCTTAATAGGAATGAGGAAAGGGGTAAGGAACTTAAGGTTCCTTACCACGCTAGGGCCACATCAACACATAACAGCAACATGCCTCGCGTGACGGCAACTCGCCTTATTCCCGACACTGGCAACTCTTCTTTTTGTGGTTGCCATCTACATATATATAAATAGACAGGATGCAATAATACCAGACAGTGTACAACAATACCAAACAATATACGACAATATGCGACAATGCGGCAGTTGGTAGAATTTGGCAGATAACATAAAGACGGGTAGGCCGCCAAGGCGCTAGTAGTAAGTAAGCTAATAGCGATTTTCTATCCTAGGGATGGAAAATCCTAATTAGCTGGTTTAAGTCAGGGTTTACAGAATATTATGCTCCTACTCCCTTTTAACCTAACCTTTAACTTATATATGTAGAGTGTTTGTGTTAATAAACGTTTCTAAAGCCTTATTTGGGTTTGCCTTCGTTATTGCGTCTACTGGGTTATCTTAACCGTTAATCCATTAAATCTTAAAGAGTTCTTACTGTTTGTAGGATTAATAAAGTGCCATAATATTAATTATAAGGCGCTTCTCCTTTGTAGTACCAAGCTTAACCAAGCACTTATAGAGGGAGTATAAATCAGTGCATACAATTATAGGGATAATAGAAAGTTTGAGTCAATCTATAATTATCTTTAGGGTAGTTCCAATTGCAATTACCATATTAACTCCGCCAACCATTCCATATATCTCTGACGCTAGAACGCTTTAAGTAACACACTTACTCTTAGTTAAGCTCTAATAGATAAGATTACTATAGATTATAAAGTTATTCTTTCTAGTAAATTTGTTCGCAATAATAATCTTATATCCTAACTAGGAGCTAAAATCTTTATTATTTATAAATAATCTATTAACAAATACAAAGAGCTTAGCGGTAGGAAGATTAATAGATATATAGAGTAGTCCCCAATTAAGATGGTTCATTTGCCAGGAAAGACGCTTATTTAGGGCAAGAACATTATCCTTAGTTAGTTCCTAGTATTGGGCGGCAACAGAGAGATTAAATAAAGCCTTAGGTTAACAGATAGAAGCAACATAAGCTCTACAAGCGCGTTACTCTATATATCCTTACTTTAGGGAATTAATGTTAATAACGTTAATCTTCTTACCTTAACCCTTCTGGCGCAAAGCAATAGAATCCTTATTTAGGGAGAGGATGCATCCATTAAAGAGTAATAGTGTTGTTAAATTAAGCTTTTCTTTTAGCTTTACTATAAGATTTGCCTTTACTAGCTCATCTTCTTTAAGAGCTAAGAATTAGTCGTCCCCCAAGATAATTATATTATTAGTTTATATACCAACAATTCTAAACAGAGTTCCTATAGTTGTAATAAGGAAGCAGGGATTAAATATAGAAGTAGTTATTAAAAGCTTCTCTTTATAGTGCTTGCTGTAGGTAGCCCACTAGTAAGTTCCTACCTCTACAATTCCATATAATAGCTTAAGCACAACCATAATCGTATCTTTAGGATACTGGTGGCAAATTTGCTCCGGAAGGTATACTAATATTAAGCGCTAAAGGTGCGTCTCTAATTAGGTGTAGGCTTAAGTGATATCTTATAAATAAACCGCTATTCCATTCTTTATTAAGGAGGGAGCTAGCGTAACAATAACTCGCTAACTAGCTTATTAAATTATAGGAGATTGCGTAAAAATCACCTCCTTACCATTATTATTATAACCTTAGATAACAAGCCTTAATTTCTTAAATAGGGCGTTAGTAGCTTTGCCTTTAATCTTATTAACCATTCTTAACTTAAAGATGCGAACTTTATTAAACTTAGTAGGGTTATACTTCTCAAATTTAAAAACTCCTCTTGTAATAAGACTGTTAATCTCCTGCTTATCAGATGCTTAGAAAGGAGCTCCTAGGGTTATAATACAACCTTTCTTTTAGAGCTGTTTTGCGAGCTTAAAGTTAACCTTCTCTTTAGCTGTTATAAAGGCCATTAATAACTTAACTCCATTCTTAATAGCAGCAACAAATTATTCTTCAAAATTAACAAGATGTTGGCGATTTTGTAATCCCTTCAGGCGACCTCTACCGCGTTATAGTTATAGCACATCTACTACAATTGTATTAGGATTGTAGTTATCTTCTAAAGCATATTAATTATGGTTCTCTTTTAGGGCATCTTCTAGGGCATCCTATAAAGGCTCAGAATTGTTATCTTTATAGTAAGGCTTAATAATAGTTAAATGGAATTAAGTGGGTCTATAAGGCATCTAAATAGTATAAGTTTAACTATTAATTGTAATAAGTTAATATAGGCCTAACCATCCTCCCTTTTTACGCCATACACGTACTTTAGACTGGAGTGGCAGATTAAGCGTAGTTAAGGTATTTAGGCCATTTCTTATTCCTAGTGCGTTATTAACCTGGCGTATAGCATAGAGACATCGCACCTCCTTTATTGCCTTGCGAATAGCCTTGGCTCGTTACACAACGGAGGGAGATAGTAGAGAATTATTAGTTATTTAAGGGTAGGCGCCAAAGACTAGCAATATAGGTACAAGTCTATCCAGGCCAGCGGAATTGTTAATAGCTTTAACAGCCATTTACAAGGTAAGTTCTTCACTAGCATCCTTTAGTTCTAAAAAAATAATCTTATATACGCGGCGTAATAGCATATAATATCGCTCCACTTTTCTAATACTATTATACGCCTTAATGGGGACTTCCTTAACCTTAATTGCTATTGCCTTTATCTATTATTGGAACTCTATAGATAAGAAGTTCTTTCCTATATTATAGACAATTTAATTAGGGGGTCCTAGGTAGATATTAATCTAGTACAACTAAAGGGTATCCCATATATTCCTAGCTAACATATCCTTTAAAAATCGTGTAGCTTGGAAGAAGGTTAAAAAGTTAACAACTTAGAGTACTAGCTTGCTGCTAAGATACATAATGTTAATAATAATACAGAAGTTAAAGTTATAGTTATCTTTAAGGGTAAACTTAAATCGGCTAGGGGACTTCTGGTTTATTTAGTAGTAATAGCAGTACTTTATAAGATGCTTAATTGCCTTAACCTTAACTTTATAGCCTGC
>Ga0307507_10002017_pt1 | contig 44025 bp, 13 predicted proteins | sample 7_EM_MG_FD_207223 | JGI IMG/M metagenome (GOLD analysis project Ga0307507, IMG submission 207223) | Populus trichocarpa ectomycorrhiza microbial communities from riparian zone in the Pacific Northwest, United States - 7_EM | ecosystem: Host-associated > Plants > Roots > Unclassified | place... | reverse complement strand
TAGCATATAACTTTACCTTAATTGCATGTCAAGAAATATATAGTTACCTTTTAAAGTTGCTAAGTAGGTTAACTGCGTGTCAAGGAACATACAGTTAGCTTTTAAAGTTGTTAAGTAGGTCAACTGCATATTATTTAACTTTTAAAGTTATTAAGTTAGTTAATTGCATATTAAGTTAGTTAAATTATATATTAAGTTAGTTAATTACGTATTAAGTTAGTTAATTGTATATTAAGTTAGTTAAATTGCGTGTTAAGTTAGTTAATTATATATTAAGTTAGTCGAATTGCGTGTTAAGTTAGTTAATTGCATATTAAGTTAGTTAAATTGCGTATTAAGTTAGTTAATTGCATATTAAGTTAGTTAAATTGCGTGTTAAGTTAGTTAATTATATATTAAGTTAGTCAAATTGCGTGTTAAGTTAGTTAATTATATATTAAGTTAGTTAAATTGCGTGTTAAGTTAGTTAATTACATATTAAGTTAGTTAAATTATGTGTTAAGTTAGTTAATTACGTGTTAAGTTAGTTAATTGCGTGTTAAGTTAGTTAAATTGCATATTAATTACGTGAAACGCGAAAATTAAAGTCTACTTAAATCTTATTCTGCGAATATTTTCCCGATGTACCAACCTACTAAAGCTATGTTATATCTAAAACTAAAGGCGGAAATTAAGCTACGCTTAGTTTAAAGAGTAGAGATTAAATATTAGACTATAAATTCTAAGCTATACCTAATTTAGAAGGCGGGAATTAAATATTAGTATATAAATTTTAAACTGCGCCTAGTTTAAAGGGCGGAGATTAAGTATTAGTCTATAAACCCTAAGCCTTAAAGTTTCCTAGGAGTGGAGATCTGGTATTATAATTTAAATTCTAAGCCTTAGGATTTTCCAAGGGCGGAGATCTAATACTATATTACAAATTCTAAATTTCCGGATTTCCTACTACCTAAGAACTAGTACTACCCTATAAATTTTAAACTTTAGAATTTTTTGTAATTAGAGATTTAGTACTATATTATAAATATTAAACCTTAGGCTTATCTAAAAGTTAAGACTTAGTATTATACTATAAGCTCTAATATTTAAATTACCCTAAATGTAACGAAGCCTTGTGGGAAATACCACGGTGGACTTGTTATTGGGCTAGGTTATATAGGTAAATAGGAAGTTAATAATATAATAAGTACAAATAATAACTGGTAGAGTGGTTGCCTAATAGATTGACTCTAATTATATTCTAAGATTTACTATAAAGAAAGGAACTATCTAGGTAGGGACTGTAGGTCCTTAAATACACAACTATACGCCTAAGAAAGTCATTGCTCCGCCTGCTCTGTCTGCTCTACTTGCTCTATTATAGATCTTATAAATTATATAGATTATATAGATTACATTACGTGACCTTAGTTACTATTCTTTATTATATAGTGTAATGGAACAAAGAGGCTTTAGGGAAGATTTGAAGGAACAATAAAAATTCTATCTAAATCTATGGGTATATAGCTCTTGCAGAGTATAAGACGTTATATAAAGAAGAGAAAGGAACATAGGAAACGTGTAACTAAATATTTAAGGGTCTTGACAGCAGACGCGTAGATATAAGCGCACACGAGTTTCAATAGGGTTTAACCAAATTCTATTATATTAGTGGAATTTAGTGGAAAATGGTAGATTACGGTAGACAATTATAAATAGTTGTAGACAGTTATAGACAGTTTTATAGTTATCTATTAAGTGTTTCACTAAGACATTCCTGCTATAACTGGGCTAGTCCCATTATAGTACCCCCCCTTTAGCCAAAGGTCTAAAATAATTTAATTTAGTTAAGAATTTATAACTTATTATATTATAAGCGTCATAATATATTTTAAGTTCTTTTTAATTTTAAGTTTCCTGCTATTATATTTTATGTCTTTATATTAGGTAGCAGTTATTTACCTTTATATTATATCTATTTAGCTAAAGTAGGCCGCAAAGGATGGTCTTTATAGAATTCTTTTACTAGGGAAGGCGCGTTGGCCTTAATCTGTTTATAGGTTTTCTAGGTTTATATTTTATATCCTTCCTACTTAATAAAAAGTTTAAATTGTTTAGATTATGTTTTCCATTATATATTATTAATTAAGTTAATAAAGTATAAATTGTTGCCGTTGTTAATAATTATAGAAGGTAGTGGCGGAATTTTATAAATTATAGGATTATCTTTTAAAGGTTATAGCAAGCTTATATAAAATATTAGGTGTATTTTTATTTTAGTTGGTAGCTTAAGCTTATAGGTATATAGGCTTAGTTTTTTCTTAATTTAGTATAGGCCTATAAACTTCCAATTAAGTTTCTTTAAGGGGCGTTAAGTCTTTAGGTTTTGTATACTTAGGTAAGCTATATTACCTTCCTTAAAGTCCTATACAGGAGCTCGTCCTTTATTTATATACCATTCTTATAATATTTAAGCGTATGTTAATTTACTTTATAATAGTTCCGTTAACTACTTTATTTAATTAGCGAAGTTATATATATTAATTAACTAAATTTGTTTAATCATGGGTCCTATTATATTAATTTTAGGTTATAGTTTAAATCTAAGTTAAGGGTTTTATCTGTAGGTTATATAGAACGGCGTTACGCCCGTTAATACGTTTATTATATTATTTATGGTAAACTTAGCTAAAGGCAGCCATTTTTCCTAGTTATCTTATAGGTAGGAGTAGTACATTTATAAATATTGTTCTATAATTATGTTTATAATTTTAGTTTAACTATCTGTTTTTAGATAAAATGCAGTTAAAAGTTATATTTAAATGCTTAATTATTTGTATAAAGCTTGCTAGAAGTCTAAAATAAACTAGCTTCTGCGGTTAGATATTATTATATTAGGAAGTCTATATAGCTTAATGTTTGTATCAACTTAATGATACAAGTGAGTCATATCCAGGGGCACGAAATACATATAGTATCGTATGCTCGTTTGGATGGTGGTGACTGTCGATTCTATTGAAATAGACTACGTAGTTTATATACTGACGCGCCCTCCCCCTGATTAGTCAGCACTTTATAAACAAGTGGTTGGTGCACCAAACGCGTAAGTACGCGTTTGGTACACCAGGTGCTGTAATCATACACTGGCGGTACCTAAAAATAGACCCACTTGTATATAGCCTCCGTAATTGCTTTAATAGAACCATAAAGCACAAAAGAAATCCATAAGAAGTCCCTCCCGAAGTGCCTTTTAGGCTGCCTTCCGAACAGTGCTTTAAGCTGGCCATGAGCTTTACTTACGGTCCGTAAAATGAACCGTACGGCCTTCTAACGGGCCGTAAATAAACCATACAGTCTCCTAACGGACCGTAGATGAACCGCAAGTGCTCCATTAGTCTTATTCTACCCATTCTATAACCTTTAGATTGAGATTATTTGTGTTAATTAGGGTTTTAAGAGCTTAACACGGCTTTGCCTTAGTTATAGCGTCTACTGGGTTGTCTCCGCCATTAATCCATTTAACCTCCATAATCTTATGTCGTTTGTAGGCCTGACGTAAGCATATTAGGTCAACCATAAGCCTTTTCTCCTATATCATACCTAGTTTAACTAGGCAGTTATAAAGGGACTTTAAATCGGTGTATAGAACCAAGGGTAATTGCTCCAATTGTAGGATCTTCTGGATTATTAATTTAATTGCGGCTACTATATTAAAGCCAAAAGCTAGTACATATAGTTCAGAAGCTAGTACACTGCAGGTTACTCATTTGCATTTAATTAAGGACCAGTGCAGTATATTTACATCCTAATTATAGTCTATAAGTATAATTACGAAGCCAATTTGTGATAATAGGTCCCTATTATTGGCGAAAGATGCGTCTGTAAATACCAGTAAGCTAAGGGAATTCAGGTCTAGTGGTATAAAAGTAAGTCCTCTTATTGCATTATCAATTTACTACTAAATACGCTTATTAAGCTGCTTAACATTTTCCTCTTATGGATTTGTTACCTGGGCCGCAAAGGACAGATTATAGGTAGATTTGGGTTAACAGACTATGGCAATATAGGCGCCTCTTGCACGCTATGCAACGTATTGGTCCTTTATATTTATGGTCTTACAGGTCTCTCCGCGGGAGCTAGTAAGGTCTATAGGCTTTACTATAACGGGCTTTAGGTTTTAAGCTTGGCGTTCCTAAGTCAACCTAACTAGGTTGCCCTTTTATATAATTAGGCCTCTATTAAACTTAATTAGAGTCTACTTAGTTAACTGCTCTTACGGCTTTACTAAGAACTTGGCCTTTTATAGTTTAGTTTCTTTAGTGTCCGCAAAGGTCTAGTCTGCTAGGAAGAGGGTATTGTCTATTTAGAGTCTAATAATATCAAGGCCGTTTAATGGGGTATATAGGAGGCAGGGGTCGTACGTTAACTATTCCATTTTAAGTTTACTAACGTGGTGCTAGTAATATGTCTTAAACTAATAGTTTCTAGCTTCCGGCACTTTATAAAGGGGTTTTATAACCTATAAAATTGTTCCTGGTTATAGGTTAAGCTCATAGGGTAGTCATATAAAGATGTCCCTACTTAGGTAGGTATTAGACTGTACATAGGCTTATAAGATGTCCTGTAAGTAGAGGGCTACGGGTTTAGTTTGCTGTAGTCCCGGTATAAGTATAAGTATAATCCGTTGGCTGACTTGTTAAATTATAGGCGATTGCATAAGGACTAAGTCCTTTCCTTGGTCATTATAAGCTTATATAATAAGCCTTAATTTTTTAAAGGCTTTATTAGTACCAGGGTGCTTAATTTTGTTAACAAAGCATAAGTTAAATATACGGACGCCTTATGGAACGTCTCTCTCCATTATAACTGCAAAGACGCCCTTTTTAAGTAGTCCATTAATCTCTTTGCGTTATAAGTCTATAAAAGGGGTTTCCTGCACTAGAACTGATATATCCGCAGGTAGGGGTTGTCTTACGGATATGCCTATAAAGGTCAGGTAATTCTCCGTTATAGGGTTCTTAGTTATGGGGTGCTTTCAGGGGTGTCCTTAACTACACTTTATGGCAGGTTTAGTAGGTTTGGTGGGTTTTTGGGGGACTTCTAGGGTAGGCAGGGGTGCTTCTAGTTCGTCTAGTTTAACATCACAGGTATTTTTAGGCCGAAAGTAGGGTTTTATAGACGTGCTTCTAAAGCTAGTTAGTCCGCTAGGGAGTTATACGTAGCACATTTCGTCTTCTACAGCCAGTAAATAATAAGGTCCAGTCCAGTTGCCGCTCTTACGCTATACAAGGACTTTAGAATTAAGCGGGAGGTTATAAACCAAGGTCGTGTTAGGTCCGTTCCGGTAATACAGGGCGTTATTAATAGCTTATTTGGCCCGTAATTTAACTATTTTAGCCATTACCTTCCGTATTATAGCTGCTCGTTCCGTAATAGACAGGGCAGGAGGGTCTAGGTTGCTTATCCTTAGGTAGGCTCCGTAAACCAAGAGGGTAGGTACTAGTCCGTTAGGGTCGGTAGTATTATTAATGGCTTTTACAGCTATCTGTAAAGCCAGTTCCTTTTAGATATCCCTATACTTATCCATAATAATCTAGTAAGCTCTCTATAGAGCTAGGTAAGCTCGCTTAATAAGCCTAATAGACCAATACGCCTTAACTGGAACAGCTTTTGTTAATATAGCCATAGCCATAGCATACTGTTAGAATTCCTTACTAATAAAGTTCCTACTGGCGTCGTGGATAATATACTCAGGGGGTCCAACATATGTGTCAATCTAGTAGGTCCATAAAATATCCCAAGTATGCTTTATAGATATATTTTACAACCAACGGGCGGCTTAATAGCGGGTTGCCTTATTAATTATATGTAATACTAGGCTGCCGTTAATATACATAATATCTATATACACTAAGTGGTTAAAATTAAGATCCTTATAAAGGGTAAACTTAAATTGGCCTAGGGAACGTCTGTGTTTCTGGCAAAAGAAACAGTATTTAGTTAGGTAGTTAATTGCCTTCTTATTAACGTCATGTCTAGAGCGTTTAAGGACTCTATAAAGCTTTTCGGCTAATAGGTGGCCAAAACGGCGGTACAGGCGGTAGATCTTAGTATTGGTAAGGTAGCACGGGTTATAGTCAAAAGATTCCTAAATATAGGTCCGTAAAGTCTCTCCCTATATAAGGAACGGGTGTCCAAATCGTCATATAATTAGTAGGGTAATATACTTACTTCCTGGGGCAGTTATGGGGCCAATTAAGGTATCCATAACATTGTTATAGTAGACCTATAACCTATCTATATCCGCAAGGCAGAGTAGGAAAGGGATGTCCGCTTTTACCACATGGAAGTTAACTAGGCCAATTAGGGTCTTAACTATAACTAATTTAATTAATGCGGTTAAGCCAATGCCAAATTGGATGTTTATAGCCCCAGTTTACATAGCATCAATGTCCATATTATTATTTGCGGTAGTCTTATATGCAAGGTATTGTCTATAACCTATAGTAGACTTCTTAGAGGCACCTATATCAATCATAACGCTATAGAATTCTTTAGGGGTATAGTGTTCTGTGGTAATATATGCAAATAGGTCCTGTTTATAGTCCGTAATATCTATAACGGGTCTAATAGGTGTGCTTATAGGTTGGTTTTTAGGTACAATTAAGTGTATAAAGGAGCGGTCAGCTAATACGGTTGTAATATTAAAGGCTTAGCTGTCCGTAAAAAGTCCAAAAGTAGTTAGGAACGTCTCTAAGGTCTTCTATTCCTAGGTGTTTAAGTTAAAGTCAATTATAAGGGCTTCTATTAACTCATTAAGAGACTCCTCCGCTTCCTCTCCTTTATAGTCTAAGATAAACTGGTTAATCTGGCTGTTAAATCTCTTCTTAGACTTGTCACGCTCTTCCTAGGTGTGCCTTAGCAGTTTGGCTTTAAATTCTTCCAGTTTTTAAAGGTCCTTCTTAGCAAATAAAATAGTGATATTATTTATATAGAAGAAGACAATAAGTCGTCTATTAGTATAAAGACAGTTAGTACCTAAGACAGGCTTTAATCCGAATTTGGCTGGTGTACTAGTAAGCTCTTTATACTAAGGTAGTGGTAAGACTTTTAATCTGTATAGCGCTATAAGTAGCTTTAGAATATGTCCGTTTTAATTAAAGCCTTCTAGGTAGTAATAGTAGACTAGCTTATCTAGTCTTGTATTTATAAATGCGTTCACAGCGTTATACTATTAAATTTCCAAATTGAATACGGCTGCTATAGCTATAAGGGCACGGAATATTTAAGCAGCTAGGGTTACTGCATAGGTCTCTTCCTTAGTAACCTGCAGGTCTCCACAGACGCACAGTTAAGCTTTTAGCTTTTGTAAGTAGCCATTGCTATTAAACTTGTATTTAAAGACCCATTTTAGTAAAAGGATTTGGTTATTGGTTGCTTCTTCCTTTAGGACAGTCTTAAGTGTCCTTTAGCGTTTCAGGTCGTTGTATTCTTTTTCTATAGCCTTTTAAAAGCCGGCAGTTAAAGGGTGCTTTTTTAGCTCTTTAAGGTTCCTTAGTTTAGGAGGAAGATTATCCTAATATAAGGATGAGGATCTAGTTTGGTTAATATCCCTTACTAGTCCTGTGGCAAATCCAGCGTAGTAACCAAATAGGGTAGGTATATTGGCTAGTGCTGCTGCGTACGCTTAACGTCGAATTTGTTTGGAACCTTCTAGTAGGATAAGGTTGGTAGAAGGATCGGCCAAGACCTCGTTAGCTCGTGGAGCTATATTAGTTACTCTATTAGATAGTTCTGGTGAGCTTAGCTAGGTAGAACCTGTTTTAATTATATCTATAATATTGTCTTAAGGTCCTCCTAGTATAGTATTTGTTTCTAGCAGATCTGGAGATACCGTTCTACTAGGAGTCGGTAACTACTTAATATCCTTTATAGGAAGCTCTGTCAAATTACTTAATGTAGTTATTTAATTTGCATTTAAGGTAGGTCTATATAAGATAGATTTGTCCTTAGATTTATCTTTAAGAGGTTCTGGTAGACTAATTGTCTAAATAGTATCTTCTAATACTTCCCTTAGTAGGTAGTTAATATTCTAACCCTTAGGGTTATAGAATAAGGTCTTGTTAAATATAACATCTTTAGTTTAAATGACTTTGTAAAGGCTTAGTATCCAGATTTAATAGATATTTATTAAATTATAGCTAACTAGGTGTCTAATTACTGCACAAGGAGCTAGCTTGTCTCCCTTTCTAACCTATTTATTTAGCATATAGGTCTTGCAACCGTATTTGTGCCTATAGGTAAGTGATGGCGGCTTGCCGTAGACGATCTTATATGGAGTTTTCCACCCTAGTTACTTATTTGGTGTATGATTAAGTGTATAGCTAGTAGTAAGGAAAGCCTCTGGTCCTAGAGATAGGGGTAAAAATGCTTCTAGCTATATAGATCTTAATTGTTCCATAAGGGTTCTTCTAGATCGTTTAGCTCTGCCATTTTGTTCCTGAGTATATAGTGCTTGGTATTTAAAGGTAATGCCCTCTTCTGTATACTATACTTATAGGGTATCTTCTGTTTATCTAAATGCTTATTTATTATTACTCTAGAAGAAGATAATATCTTAGCAAAATTGTATTTTAATTAAACGATAAGTCTTATAAATAGTAGGTAGGACAGTAGCTTTATTCTTATTCTTATAGGTAAATATAAAGTTAAATTTGGAATATATATAATAGAAATGCATAATATATCTATTGCCGTTGTACCCTGGTACTTTAAGGTAGAAAATATTAAATGCTAGCCGTTTAAATAGTTAAGTAGCTGAAGATTTATATTCTTGTCTTTAAGAGATCTGCTATATATGCTTTGCTAATAAGCAAGTTTTATATTTAATTTTAAGCGGTGCTTATTTAGTAGTTAATTTGGTTAGCTCTACGCCAATAACATATTTAGGAAGCTGCGTAATAGCATTAGGTCCTATATGGCTGAGAATTTTATGCCATCTTATAGCTGTAGCTCTAATTAGTTTATAGGCCATTTGGCTTGGCTAAAATCTTCCTATTAAGAAGGTCGATTAAGTTATTAAATCTAGGGTATTTATAGGCTCTCTGTACATCAGTACCCAGTGGCCCCCTAGTTATTTTATATAGCATACTGTTTCGCCAGTTACTAGACGGTATAGCAAGTTTCATCCTAAGTTAAAATAGATATTATTATTAGTAGCTCTTAATAGCGCTATAATATTTATAAATATGGTGGGTACTAGTGCTATATAGGATAGCTTTACTTTTAACTTCCTAGTAGGTGTATTAATAGTAATAGTTACTGTTCTATAGGCTTAAAATTTCTTAAAATTTCTGTTAGCAATTAGGTAGTTATCTTCTGCTACTAGGTAGGAGAAGGTAAAGTCTTCTTTATTATTGCAGACATAAGTATCTATACTAGGGTTAAGTATCTAGGTATTCTGGAGTTTAAAAGGAATTTGACCAGTACTAAACGCGGTAGCATAGCTAGTCGGTTTAGTAGAAGGTGGGGTTTTGGAATTAAAATTAATTATAGATTCTATATTCTAATTATTCTCCTTTACTTCCTGTCCTCTTTTTTAGATTTAGCTAACAATGCGTTTAATCTAAGGCGTAGATAAGATAGTTTTATCTACTTTCTTCTAGATATCTGCCCTTGGTTTCCATCCTTAAGGGCGCTTATACTTAGCGATGTAGTAGCAGTTACTAAATCAATGTATAAGGCCGCATATGCATTCCTTGTTCTATCTTAAATTTAAATTTAAATTGCTGTTGGAGTCTAAATTGTAATTGGAATTAGAATTTCCTTAAAGAGTTGCAAATGCAGAGTTATTTGTAGTTAAGGTAGACGATGCTTGCTGCATGCGGTAGTGCTCCTTAAATTCCTTAATGAGGTTAATAATGGATAGGGCCTCTTTGTCCTTCTATTTTTTTTTAAAATAAGATCTACTTCTAGTGCTTCTGCAAAGCTAGAAGAGATAGGTTTAATTACTTATATAAAATTGTAGTGTGGCCTAAAACCTTATATATCTAGAAGCTCCAATTATTCTGTAAGCTTATAGACATTCCTCTAGTTATTTAACCATTTTTTAACGCTCTGCTTTTTGTTATAGGCTTTAAGAGCTATATATATTAGTTAAGGATATTATACTTTTAACCTAACGTAGTAGGGGCTAGTGCTTTCTTAAGTGCTTATAGCCGTTTATATACTGTGTTAAGGTCGTTAATAAGAGGGAGGTAGGATACTAATGTTATGTAAATAATATAATTGCTGATATCGCTTATAGCCTACTCTTTCTTCTGGTGTATGTGTTAATTGTCCTTATACTCTATATAGATTTAGTTATATATAGTAAGCTAAGTTTAGTCTAGCTGTGCTATTAATATAGCTGTAGGAAGTACGTCTATAGGTATAGGTTATTTTGGAGGTTCTAGCTTTAGGAGCTTATCTTTCTTCTTTAATAGGTTGATGTACTGCCGTACCTTATTAGTTTTAGCAGTATCTTAAATAACAAAGAACCATAGAAGCTAATTAGATGGCTTATTAAAAATAAAGTTAATTTTAGATAAAAATTTATTCGTATTGGTCGTCATTTTTAGAATTTTAATAGTTTAGGTAGGGTTTAGGTTAGCATCTTGGCAAAACCTTATTTTAACGATTTAATTCATCTGTTTGTTCTAGAAATTTCTAGTATATTTATTGGTTAGGTTTAATCGTCTATTTATTTAATAGGTAAAGAAGCTCAAGACACTATAAAGGTAGTAAAAGTAGTGACTTTTTAAATAAGATAATAGATTAATTGGTTAGCAGGTAGTACTGTGGAAGGGTACGGTGTCTCTTAGATAGGAAGTCAGAATGCTGTCAGTCAGTCAGTCAGTCAGTCTGTCTGTCGGTCGGTCGGTCATAATCAGTCAAAAGTAATCAGTAAAGCAGTCTGTAAGAAAGGAAAGAAAAGAATGTATTCCGGTAGGTTTGTCATGTCTGTGAGATAAGGAGGAAAGGAGGAAAGCCGAAGCTCAATAAATACAGGAAAATGCCAAGACAGTAGGCGACGTCCAATCTACACCACCACAGTACAAGCTGGGGTTATAACTATAAGCTTACAGTATGGGAGAATTAAGTAAACGACTTAATTGTAAAATGTAGCTTTAGAGCCTCTCTATATATATAAGGAAGGTATAGAAATAAATGAAAGGGGAGACTAATATGTAACTAAAACAGCGTGATACGTAAGTGACACGTAGTCGATACGCAGACAATACGTAGGCAAAACAGTGGTGGTTTGGCAGGGTACCGTAGTCGGTTACATTTAGGCGATATTAATTTTATAAAATTACTAATTAGCAAAGCCTTAATTGCAATTAAAAAGCTTACCTTTAACCGCTTAAAGTGTTTAATAAGTATATCTATAGTATATAGCGTCTAGTTAATTGATAAGAAGTCATCTTAGTTTATTATTATAATCTTATAAAACGTATTATTAATAATATTCTAATCCTCTAGCAAGAGGTAGTTATCTTTTACTTTCTTATATTAGCTCTAAGAGTACATATTAATTACTATTTAAACTTACTTATTCTTAATAATATTAAGTACTATAAACTATAAGCTCTACTAAGTATTATTATCTAAAGGAATTAATTGCCTGACTAAGGTTTTAAACTTATTATAGCAAGCTTCTAATGCCTAAATATATATAATAAGATTATAAACTTTACTAAGCGTACTAATCTCACTCTAGCTTGCGGCCTTTGCATCCTTTATCCTTTATATAAGCTTCTTATTAATTATTAAATTCTTATTAAGCTAAACTTGCTAAAGAGCTTTATTAATTACGTCTCTGTTTTTAAGGTAGAGAAAGGCTTAGAGGGTAAGGTTAATAATATAGCTGCTATATCTAATTTAATGGTAAACTAGGTCCTAATAAGGACGTCCTTTTACCTAAAGGCCCGTAGATATAAAGCGACACATCTTATTATTTAAGCCGTAATTGTCGCCATATATATAGCCAATTTTATTAAGAATTCCATAGCGCTTAGCAATAAGAAAAAAGGCTATAGCTTAGTTCTTACTACTATATAAAGGAAGTTTTGGTAGAGTAAGTGGAGTCTTTTACAACTGCCCTATTTCTGCTTTAATAAAATAAGTAATAATTGCTTAAAAGGAATAGTGGTTCAGTAACGTCTATATATTAATTAAGAAGTGGATTTTTAAAAGAGAGCTTTAAAGCTTTAACTTTAGAATATCGCGGTATACTATATACGATTACTTAATTGGCTTTAGTTTGGTTAATTTTGCATTAATTATAACTTCCTTTATAGTGTAATTAACTATTATAAGTAATGCATATAGCTTTAGCCAGGTAGCTGCATTATATAGTAGATTTTATATAGTAATAAGCTATCCCTTAGCACGTTAGGGTTTAATAAGTAAGTGGTCCGTGTGGGAACCCCGTTTTTAAAACAACGTGTGCATCTATATAAATTCCAGTAATTAAATACCTACTGTAATGCCTTCTAATTGCGCTAGAATTAATACAGATCTTATTTAACCTACTTAGTATAATATTTGGCCGGATAGGAAAGCTAAAAAACTATGTCCTAAGCCCTAGCTATTGCCTAAATTTAAACCCTTCCACGTTAATAATTAGGACAACTATAGCTTACTAAACCTCCCCCCTAGCGTCGATAGTTACAATCTATTTAAGCTATTTAGTCTTTTCTTTATAGATAAGATTATAGATAAGCTTATAGCTTAGACAAATAAGCATATAGAGCTCTACTCGCTAAATAAGGAGATAGAGCACCTATGTACGTAGCAGCCAATATATAAGCAGGAATTGTACGTATATTTTACTATACTAATTTATATAGGTATTACTATAGAATTGAGTATTAAGGACTATTGGAAGGATTTAAAAATATATAGGGTAGAGCATATTGTTAAACAGTATATAGAAATTATTAGATTTTAGTAGCTTAATTGTTACTTTTAAGCCTTACTATTCTAGCCAAAATCTAATAAAACACCTAGATTTACGTTTAATAGAGTTTAGGAGCTTTCTAAGTATATCTAGCTTACTTATAGGAAGCTTTATATACTTAGTACCTACCTTGCCGTTAATAAGACGATCTAATGCTTTATAGGCCGTGCCCCTAAAATTATTAATATTCTATTAAAACCAACACCAGAAGGCTTTAAAATATAGGTGCTGGCTAATAAGGGCAATATATTAGACTAGCTATGGCACGCTAAAGGTAATAAGAAGGGGCTAGTTAACCTTAATCTAAGCTTTATAGAAAATAAAGGTTTTTTAAAGATATAGGTAGTAGTTTTAGACCTCCTTATATAATAAGATAGTAAGACTAATAAGCGGCTCTATCCTCTAAGAAAGTATATTGTTTAGCTTAATAACCTTTTTACTAGCGTTAAACTTCTTATATAACTATAAGGCCTTAGAATTAGAGGTGCTGAAACTGTCTAAATAACTAGAATAAAGTGTAAGGAATAGGGGGACCTAGAAGGCGATATTAAGGAGGCTATAACTATAGTAGGAAAGGTAAAGAAGAAGGTGCCTATTAAGTAAATTAACTAGAGGCTTGTAGAGCTTAAATTAACCCACATAGCTTAAATTCCATAGGGTATATTATATAGAGAGCTTTCTAGTAATAAGTAAGTAATAGAGTTTACTTAGAAGGACGCTAATATAGTGCTTTTTATGAGTACTATTAACAACAGTAAGTTTTATACTTTAACACTAAGGCTTAAAAGCTAATAACGTTATATATCGCCAGGTTGCCACACTATTAAAATTATATAAAAAAGTCCTCCCCTTACTACTAGCAGTGCTAGACAGACTTAAAAGGTCTTTAGTAATATAGATAAGAAGAAATTACCTATTCCTACCCTTATATTCTGGTATAATTACTATATATATAGTATAGATATTGCGGATTAATTGCGTTTATATTTTAATATATAGAGAACTTATATAAGGACCTAGAAGCCTCTGCTCCACTTTCTACTAAATATAATACTTAGCAACTACTTTCTACTGTCTTCCTATACCCCTATTAACTATTAAGTAAGCCGTTATAATGGCTATAAATAGTTTTAGAACGACCTCCGCGACGCCTTATTTAAACGTTTAATTTATAAGTAAAAGGCACCTATACTAGAATACACTCCTTAACGCTCTATAAACCAGATTATATAGGTGCCTATAGAGCTGCATAAGCTAGAGAAGATATTAGAAAAGGCTACCTTTTGCTCGGCTTGCATAGAGGCTAGTAGGAAGTCTTAGGTGCGCTATATAAAGGCTAGGAAACCTCTAGTAGATCTATTACTAAATATAATAAGAAAAGCTTGTGATAGTGAGGAATAGGGGAGGCAAGAGTGTGCTCTAAGGACTCTATTTGGCTGTAGTATATATAAAATACTATTCTGTAGAAAGGATGAGTGCTAGAAACCTTATATTAAGCGACTTAACTCTAGAGAATAAGCTTATATATTAAAATACTATAGTATTTAGCCTCTATTAAAAGCTTCGTATTCCTAAGCACGGGCATTAGATGCAGCTTAATTAATTGGCTAGATCTTATTGATAATAGTTAGACCCGAATTGACGTGTTAAGGGATATAAAATCTTTATTAAAGGCGTTATAATTAATAGTAGCTTAAAGAACTTACTTTTCTTAAGCTTTATGTTTAACTTATCTAGAGGCTTATAAGCTGTTTAGTATATTTAAGAGACGCTCCTCTTATAATTGCTTTGCTTAAACCTCTCTAGCTTAAATCTCTATACTATACTTTTTAGCTAAGTGGACGTAAATAGGTATTAAGGAGGTAGAATTCCATTTGTATATTAAGCAGTACTATATCCAATTCTTGCTATTATAAATAGCTTTATAAGGGAGAGGATCGCGGGTAAGCTTCTATATAGAAATAACTAACTTACGCCTTTTATAAGACGACTTTAGGATAGCTACAGTTGGTATATTTAGTGTGGAGTTGCTTAATATGTTATTATTACCGCTAAAGTAGGTAAACCAATTAGAATTAAGCTTGGAAATGGTATAAGAGGATATATTATTATTATTAATTATAATAGTAGATAAGGGAGGTATAGCGTTAATTAAGGGTAGAGTATAGGAGGTGATAAAAATTGGTAAAATTAATAATATTGTGTACGATATCTTACAAGACTTAATTTAATATTTGGTAATTTCTACTTTCTATAGGTTTACCTAATAAATTTAAAATGTGTATGTATTATAAGAAGGCCCAAGAGTTATTTACCGATATTTTTACCACCTTAACTTTAAAATCTTTAATATTTAATATCTTTTAGTATTAAATATTTTATATTAATATTAATAAGCATTTTTCAATACTGATGGAAGCCCCAATTCTGGTTATACTACTACCCCCTATTCCTGTTACGTACTCCCCTTTATTTCCCCTTATTTTCTGACACTTTCCTTGTATATGTATAGTTTCTTTTTCTTTACAGTTTGAATAGATAGAGTCTTCCTGATCTTCTCCTGATCTGCACTAGATCGACAAATGCCGTAGCGGCGCGTCTGGTTCATATCCTTTTCTGGCCATTTTCCCCACTCATTTGGAGCGCGCAGCTCTTCAAACAACAACGATTGTACAGAGCCATGTGCTGAGGCGACGGCGACCTGGTGGCGGGTCGTGGCGAGGGTCTCTTCGTCCTGCTTGAATTCGATGGTCAGATAAGGGCAAAAGGCTCGCTTCCGTCTAATTTGATCGTGGCGAGAGGCTGTGCTCGAACCTCTTTGGCGCCCACCGCACCGCCTAATATCATGCTATTAGTGGCAACCACACGCCCCAGCCTCTTTCTTCATTCACGTCCTAAACCGATTTTGACGCCTCTCACGCAAGGATGTGGCTAGAGCACGTCGTCCGCCCTCCCTGCTAGTGGTGGCGACATTTCATGCCAAATCACATTTATTACCGTTAGACATCACTGGTAGGCATGCTTACGCAGCCTGACTTATTCTGCATTTGCATAAGCTTTAGCCTACTGCTGTGAATAAAGAAAACTGATTTCCTAGGGCCTTTGCTAGCTATATTTACCGGATAATTCCTGCCAAACGATGCCGAGAAGACGAGTTTATTACCTCCAAAACAAACTCATTTCAAAGTCTAATCTTAAGGTTTTCTATCCGCCTATTATTTAGAGCTTTAAGAAATGATAGTATATGAGGATACTACTGGAAGTAGAAGGTTGAGGAGAAGCTTGCTTTGTTACTATTCACGTGCGGGGAAAATTATATACATACCACACTTAGCACACGTGACAGATGGCTGCATTGAGAACCTTCTAATAGATACTGAGGGCCAAAGGTCTGCTTCCCTAGTTGAAGGCCTTTTCCCATAAGTCCAATAGCCTCGTCTTTGCGGCCTTGGGACTAGAAGGTAAATGCGAGAATTTTCATGCTACTCAGCGTATCTATATGCTCCTCCCTAAGCACCCTCTTTCTCGTCTCCATTACTTACACCCCCAGCTCGTCCGCCTCGTTTGACCGCCTTTGATTTCCGTACGCCAACGCCAGGTTGTTCATGCTGGTCAGCGTGTCTTGATGCTACCCCCCAAACCCCCCAATAAAGCGCTCTTCTTCGTATGTCAGACGCTTGCACAAGTAACATTTTAGTTGTCTTCCACTTCCACTGATACAGAAAAGGCCCAGCAACACAATGCCGAAGAGATGCTATAGCTACTTCATGATGTTGCTCGGCAAGTATTAACCCCTTAGACTGGAGTGGTTAACAATGAGGGGTCGATTGTGCATTCTTCGACAAGAGACTGGTAATCCGAGTCGTGGAATGACGAATCTCTTCGAATCTGGATATCTGGAGGTGACATCAAGTTCGTAAAATCAGCTGTACTAAATGGCAAAATGCCTTTCTGGTTCACAGTAGGGCTAGGTTCCGGATATTTTCCACGCTGGTCCTGTTCAGGTTCAGGTTTGTGTAACTTGTGCTTCTCGAGACAATAGTCGTAATCAGTGTCTAAAGTCAGTACATTGAGAAACAGTTCGTTATGTAAGGGAACGCACATGGGCTGATGATGGCGCCGTTGGGATCGTCTGGCCAAAGGTGTTGATACATTCCCCGCCACCTCTCTGGCTCCGGCGTGCCGACATCGAATCGCCTATCAAACACTCTTTCCTGCTCTGGAGTCATCCATTCAGCGTCTCTCAAGCTCTCTCCCCGTTCCTTGCAGTTATTCGAGGATTGATGCTTAACTAATGATTGAGCATCATAGAACCTTTTACGACACGTTTCGCAGCAATGCTCCGGAGAATGTACCTTGTGTAGGTGTTCACTGTCTCCAATCAATCACTGTCCGGGGTCGGAAAGGAGGTTTCTTACTTCACTCTTTTCAATTCTTTGAATCCTGGTCGATTCGTACACGCGTTGTACACCTCCTCATACCGTTCAGGATTGTGTTTAGGGAATGGACACGCCCAATAGCAGTCGCGTTTAGTTTCGGGCGATCCGGAGTTGCCATTTCTCCCACGTTTGCTACTGAAAAATCCTCCCGACTGACCTTTTCTCTTCGAAGCGCCATAAGTGTCCGGATGCTTCGCAACACCGTCTGGTTGCACTGGACTAGAATACTCTCCATTACAGCCGAGAATTTTATCTTCTAACGAAAGGTTGAAAGGCGCAATCTCAGATATTTCGGCATCACAAACGGTAAGTGTCGATGCTTTTACGACAGTAACGGTATTAGGCTCGATACGAATATCCTTTTCCGTTGAAACAGAAGAAGTGGATACTGAAAAAGAGGTTTTCTTGCAAGATCTGGACTTGGTGAGTAGGGTACCAAGTAAGGTACAACTGACGAAACTGACGATATCAGCAACGGAGCTCTTCTTGGGTTAGATGCAGTGAAGTTGATATGCAATGCCTTTACGGATTCAGTGCTGCACTCTTCTGGCCTGAGTCTACACCAAGCCCCTTGGAGGGTCTTAAATTCGAAAGCAGGAAATGGATCTTCCTTTCCTAGGTAACAAAACCATCTCTCAAATGGCGAGTAAGTCTCCATTTTGCAGATTGTGATATATCGATATGAACTTCTCAGTCCGATGAGGGTGCGATGGAGGCCACAGTAACTGCCGGGTCGAGCTTGGAGATCTGGTCGCAAACGCGACCAAATGTGGCTTGGCGACGTCGGGCGCACGAACCTGATGCCGACCCATGCACGAGCACGAAGTGGTCCGTTACACGGAGCTCTCATTCTCAACTTCAGGACCTAGAAGGAATTATGTGCTGGGATAATGTTGGAAAGGCTTCACAAATACCGGATTAGGATTGAGACACAAAAATGCCATATTTCAACGCTCCAGCTGAAAGCCTAGGTGGGCAAAGGCTCGATGCACCTAGAATCCATATAAGCAGTCGCACTTGCGACTTAGGCTTCAAACTCGACCCGGTCCATAGCATAAAATGCCGGCCTTGATTATGGCTCTTCGCCTATGAAACTGCTAACGGCTTCGACCCAAAGATGGAAGAGCCTCCAGAGCGTATTCTATCGGACAACCAAGCCCAAGCTCGGCGGGAGGGCTCAATTGCAAGATGGAAGATACTCACAAGGAGTAAAAAGGGAACGTTTAAACTTGGCACTTTTACGCTTCCTATTGAGAGTAGTGGCCAGCAGGTTATGAAAAAGGCCAATTACGTTGGCCGCGCGAATAGGCTTCCACAGCGCATGGACTTACGACGACCTGCGGTATACATCGCAACAGTCTCTAGTGTTGGTAACGTCTGTCATTGACCGTTCCAATTTACTGATTAAATATAGCTCTCAACTCCAAATTCAGAAGCCCAACTTCCTCAAGAGGTCATAGTCAGTACTATGTCATTCCATCCTGCTCTCACATCCGCCTTCCGATATCCACACCTGGTTGCGCACGTCCCGAATTTTGCTTCAACGTTTGCCCAGTTTCTCGAGGCTTCTCTTCTAGGGAATGATCTGGTAATGCAAAAGGGATTGCTTATTAAGTGGAACGTTGATGTATTTATATTTTTGGTCTTCTCCATCCTTGCGGTCATGGCCTCTCTTATACTTGGGTTGGCGGTTGGTTTAGCGTCTCGACGTGCTGATATTGGTATTGCGTTGGCAGGGTGCTTATTCACTGTAATTCAGATTTTCCAGGTCATTTCGTTGTGGGCTTTCAACGGATAAGGGTCAAAGGTGTATCAGTCTTGCGAATAGAGCATTAGGTTTTAGGGTTAAGGAAGTTGTGAACGGTGATCTTTTTGGACTGGAGTGGAGTGGATCTGAGCTCAAATCCACTCCATCCAGCTAGTAAATTGTTTGACTCCAGGAGCTTCATGGAGCTCCAGTGCATTTATATACTAAATATAGAAAGACTTAGCGTTAGCGTGGTGTTGCAAAAGGAAGGGTAGATGTAGAATAACTCACTAAAAGCTACCTATATTATACCTTACCAATAACCTTATTCTTGTAGTTAATTTTAATAGCCGCATATAGCTTATCTAGCTTCTCTTCCTCCTTATTAGTCACGTCGTTCTCTACCTAAGCAGCGGCCTCTGCGGTAGAAGAACGTTCGGCAATCCGTAGAGGATTTTAATTGGATGTCCTCCCCCTACTTCTAAATATATAAGGATCGTTGCTTAGTGTTCTTTGGGGTTTTAGTAAGAGCTTTATACCGGACGTATTAATTGTTTTTAACTTATCTGCTTTTAGGTTAAAGCTCTTAGGCGTAAGGATTACATCGTCGGATGCAGAAGGAAATTAGGTTAATAAATATCGATCTATAGTAGCAGTAAGAAAAAATATCAGGATAAGTTAATTAACAACGACAACGACGATAATGATGACGACGGAGGTAATAGGAACGACGCTTGTATACACCAGAGTTTTAGATTATATGGTTATCCTTAGTTGCTGATTGGTTTACCCTTATATTACACCTACCCGAATCGGGTTAGAGGATTGGAACTCTAAGAGCTCCACGGCTTTAAATCCACTCCATCCAACCAATAAAATTGATAGGATCCAGTCCAGTTAGACTACGGCTCCACCATGGAGATCCAAGATTAACCCAGACCAAAAAGATCACTGGTTGTGAAACAGAGGATTTCTATTGGTCGTTAATTAGATTATTTTTAGGAAGACTTTGTCGTCTGATGTCGACCGGATATCCGTGCACCGATCATAAGAATTGAATGAGGACTCTGTCTATTGAAATGTGGTTCTAAGACCTCTATATATACATGTAGGAAAGGTGTAGGAAAGGAAAGACAAGGGGGGTAAGGGGAGTCAATGAAACTCGGGGTAGGTGACCGAGTCGATGACCGAGTCGGTGACCGAGTCAATGAGTAAGTAGCTGAGTCGGGGTAAGATAACCTGATTCAGGTCGACATCTGATTCTGTTGTACTCTACCTCAAGCCTACATCTACTGTAATAACATTCCTATTTGCAAATCCTCTGGCTCGAGAAGTTAAGAATAAGACCGGCCCAGCGACGTCCTAATGCCGAATCAGCGTCCCTTCCCTTTTCGACTGCAATTCGATCAATAGTTCACCCCAGTCCTTTTCGTCGGAATCTGCTCTTTCGGTAGGCTACTCCGATTATTCGTTTCCTGCGAAAGGTGAGTCATCTCAGTATCAAACAACCTCAGCGCAATACTATTCGCCCTAATGCCATACTGTTAGCACCATGGACAGCCTTCCCTACAACGGGTCTACCACAGACAGCCTTCCCTACAACGGGTCTACCACAGACAGCCTTCCCTACAACGGGTCTACTACAGACGACCTTCCGCTACAGCTAGTCTATCGCAGACAGCCAATCTACCGCACGGCAAGGGCGCCGCAGATGCACCGCAGACGCCACCGCAGACAGACTTGCTGATAAACAAACCCCGTTTGCTAGTTTGTTTACTTGTTTGCTTTATAATCAAACAACCAATTAAGCCTAGAGGTATAATTTTAGCAGTCAATCAAGCCTTATATCGTCCCGTTTGATTGAGTTGGTTTGCTTATTTGATATATAAGATATCGGTATTATTTTTAGTTAAGGGGGGATTCTTAGTGGTTGAGTTTTGGGTAGTTCTATAATATACCACGGTCGTAATATAATAATATACGCGCTGAAAATAAACATCCAAACGCGCCTTTCTGACTTAACCGTCTAAAATCTCCTCTTTTACCCACCAATTCCTATTATTATACTGCCTATATTATGTTTTCCCATCTTTCTAAAGCTAGCCCTATTAATTTAGTAGAGAATGTGCCTGCAATCGCACCTAGCGAAGCCTAAAAAATTAACCCCCCCAGGACAAATATAAAGGCCTTAATTGGGACTGTGTAGAGAGATATTAACGGCCTTATTAAGACCTCCTTAGAACTCTGAGCTTGGTAATATACTTAAGCCTTATCGCTTACAAATGCGGCCTAATATTATCTTAGTCTTACAGTATACGCGAAGCTGGAACTATAACGGCTTTATTAAATATAGAAAATAACTTTTCCTAATAAGGAAATTGTGTACTGGTTTAGAGTTAACCGGAAAGTCCGCCATTTATTTTACTGACTTTTAAATAGAGCGACAAGTCCTATCTAAATGTTTAATTTTAGCTTTTAACTTTAGTGCTATTAAGAGGGGCGATCCCCCACCCTAAGAGCTAATTTATATATATATATAATAATGTATAGGAAGGATTGGCTATATAGCTAGATTAATATTGCTGCCGTTATAGCAAGCAATTAATTTTTTAGGCATCCTTTATATAGGAAAACTCTGTATTAAAGTTAGAGTTATATAACCTTCTCTAGGAACAGCTAGAGCAACAACAAGGTTTAATTTATACTTTAGTAAGCTATCCTTATATAACGTTTAGACACTATTATAGTAACTAATATTAATAGATTTGTTACTTTAGATTAATGGAATTAAACCTTACTGTTGTTAATACTGGAGGTAATTAATTATATTCCCTTTTAACTTTAAGCTTAGCGCGAGTATTATAACACCAAACGCCTATCACTAAATTGTAGCGTAAAGCTCCTAAATCCTCCTACCGTTGTGCAAAAATGTATATAAATCTATCCAAACAGTCAAATCTATCCAAACCGTTTACTAGTTTGATTAACCAAACGAAATAAACAAGCTTAAAGCTTTAAAATATCCAATTAACCAAACCGAAGATCGATGGTTTGAATTGTTTGTTTATCAGCAAGTCTGACCGCAGACGACCTCACTACAACTAGTCTATAGCTATCGCGCTGCAGACGACCTCTACCACAACTAGTCTATAGCCATTACGCTGCAGACGACCTCTACCACAACCACTACTACCACTACCACCACAATATACCATATAACACCGCACTATAGGCGTACCGCAGATGCACTTAAGGGTAGCTATAGTAGGGGTAAAGGGGCCAGTCCGTGTTACTTTAGCACGTAAAATATAAGGTGTATAGGCGAATTGGTGTTTATACCCTATACAAGACAACCTCGTAAAAAATTTCCTATGGGGGTGGGTTTGCGTAACGAGGTTCGCCCTTATAAAATACCATTAGTAGCCTACTTTTAGGGAGAGTAGCTATTAATTACTAATTCCCTACCTAGTTCTTTAGTAAGGAGGAGAAATAGGGTATTAAATTAAAAGTTATATAGGGGTAATTAGTAGCTGCTTTTAAGCTAGCAAGCTATATAGAGCCTCTTATTTTTGTATATAAACCTATTTTATTAAAGTCTATCTTTTAGAGCGCTTTTTTTACTTTAGAAACGGCAAAATATGGCAGAAATAGATAAAAGAGCTAGGATTTTCTTAGTGTGATTTTCTTAGTGCGAACTAAACTATAGTGAGCAAAATACTAGAATAGAAAACACTAATAGCTATAGCTAGAACTCTCCTAGTATTTTAAAAACGGGCTAGAGTGTCTACTTAGCTATAGTATATATTAAGCTGCCTAAGAAGGATTTATATATAGAAAACTATAGCGCTATAACCTATAGGCTATATGTGTAGTATTATACGTAGTATAATATAACAGATAAAAAAATAAAATAAATAAATAAAGTACTATGCGATTATAGTTGTTAGTGACTTAGTTAATCGAGGCATAAGAACAGCAAGAGGGTCGCGCAAGCCTATATGATTGGATTGTCTATAAACGAGGATCTAAAGCTAGAGGAAGGAAAGGAGAAGAATAGCAGTGCCGCTTAAGGTTTTATAAGGCCCTTAAGTTATATAACTGTAACTATCTAAAACTATCTACAACTATCTGTAACTATCTACAACTATCTACAATTGTTTATAATTGTCTACCATTTTCTACTAGCGCTATAATATTACCCCCCCTTCTAAAAAAGCCTGCCCTTAGGCTTTATATATCCATATTATATCTATAGGGTATTTTTATCTTTATGCTTAATAGACAGCTTATTATCTTTACTATACTAGTACTCCATTTACTTATTAAGGTACTTTAGGGGTCTGGGCTTATTAGGGTATTAGTTATAGAATTCTTTAAGCTTATAGGGACTATCTATAAAGTTCTATATAGGGTACTAAGTGGGGTCTAAATTATATCCTTTCTAATTAATATAATACTTTAGCGTTCCCCTTATAAGTTTATAGGCTAATATTTCTTTAATTTCCTATTTATTATTACTATTAACTTAAATTAGCAGGGGTGGTTTATTCTTTTATCTAGGTAATAGGTTATTTATAGCTTTTTATAGCTTATCTAGTAAGAATTTAGGGTAGACCTTAATTAAATCTGGGAGCTTTACTTTATATAAGTTGCCTCTCTTCTTAAGAACCTTATATAGTCTCGCTATTTAATAGTCTAGCTTATAGCTAGGCCGTTCTATCTTTTAGTTTTTTATTATAACTTAGACCTTATTGCCTATAGCAAAGTTAGGCTTACGCCTATACTTATTTACCTACTATTTTATTAACTTTTAGGCCTTTTTTAGGTTTATATAGGCTACTTTCTAGGCCTCTTTTAAGCGTTTAGTATAATACTGTACTTCCTTATAAGATAGTTTTTCGCGTATAGTCTATAGCCCTTCTAGTGTAAGGGCGCTAAGAGGCTTTGGGGAAGATTTAAAGGAATAATATAAATTCTATCTAATCTAAGGGTATATAGCTCTTACTAAGTACAAGACGTTGTGTAAAGAAGAGAAAGGAATATAGGAAACTTGTAACTAAATATTTGGGGTCTTAGCAGTAGATATATAGGCACAAGCCTACGTGGGTTTTAATAGGTTTCGACTAAATTCCATTATATTAGTGGAATTTGGTGGAATTTAATTAACTTAACAGAATTTAATTAAAGCGTTAGAAATTATCTGTTAAGTGTTTTATTAAGACATTCCTACTATAACTAGGCTAGTCCCATTATAGTACCCCCCCTTTTAGCTAAAGGTCCAAAATAATTTAATTTAGTTAAGAATTTATAACTTATTACGTTATAAGCGTTATAATGTATTTTAAGTTCTTTTTAATTTTAAGTTTCCTACTATTATTTTCCGTATATACGTGTTAGGTAGCAGTTGTTTGTCTTTATATTATATCTATCTAGCTAAAGTAGGCCGCGAAAGATGGTCTTTATAAAATTCTTTTATTAGGGAAGGCGCGTTAGTCTTAATCTATTTATAGGTTTCCTAGGTTTATATTTTATATCCTTCCCACTTAATAAGAAGTTTAAATTGTTTAGATTATATTTTCTATTGCATATTATTAATTAAGTTAATAAAGTATAAACCGTTGCCATTGTTAATAATTATAGAAGGTAGCAGCAGAATTTTATAAGTTATAGGATTATCTCTTAAAGGTTGTAGCAAGCTTATATAAAATATTAGGTATATTTTTATTTTAGTTAGCAGTTTAAGCTTATAGGTATATAGGCTTGGTTTCTTCTTAATTTAATATAGACCTATAAACTTCCAATTAAGTTTTTTTAAGGGCCGTTAAGTCTTTAGGTTTTATATATTTAGGTAAGCTATATTACCTTCCTTAAAGTTCTATATAGGAGCTCGTCTTTTATTTATATACCATTTCTATAATATTTAAGCATATATTAATTTACTTTGTAATAGTTCCGTTAACTGCTTTATTTAATTAGCGAAGTTATATATATTAATTAACTAGATCCGTTTAATTATAGGTCCTATTATATTAATATTAGGTTATAGCTTAAATCTAAGTTAAGGGTCTTGTCTGTAGGTCGCGTAAAATAGTATTACGCCTATTAATACATTTATTATATTATTCGCAGTAAACTTAGCTAAAGGCAGCCATTTTTCCTAGTTGTCTTACAGGTAGAAGCAGTATATTTATAAGTATTATTCTATAATTGCTTTTATAATTTTAGGTTGGCTATCTATCTCTAAATAAAATGCAGTTAAGAATTGTGTTTAAATATTTAAATATTTATATAGAGCTTGCTAGAAGTCTAAAATGAACTAGCTTCCATAGTTAGATATTATTAAGTTAGAAAGTCTGTATAGCTTAAAGATATATTTAATAAAATATTTAGCTACTAATATTGTATTAATTAAGTCTATAGGTGTTGGTTACATAAGGTAATATCATATAGCTACGGTTTGTAGATAGTATGATGATTGTTCTATTGATTCTTTTTAATAGGAATGAGAAAAGGGGTGAGGAACTTAAGGTTCCTTACTACACTGGGGCCACGTCAACACGTGACGGCAATATGCCTGGCGTGACGGCAACTTGCCTTATTCCCGACACTGGCAACTCTTCTTTTTGTGGTTGCTATCTATATATATACAAACAGACAGGATGCGATAATACCAGATAGTATATAATAATACCAAACAATATGCAACAATATGCGACAATGCGGCAGTTGGCAGAATTTAGCGGATAATATAAAGACAGGTAGGCCGCTAAGGCGCTAGTAGTAAGTAAGCTAATAGCGATTTTCTATCCTAGGGATGGAAAATCCTAATTGGCTGGTTTAAGTTAGGGTCTATAAAATGTTATACTTCTACTCCCTTTTAACCTAACCTTTAACTTATATACGTAGAGTGTTTGTGTTAATAAACGTTTCTAGAGCCTTGTTTAGGTTTGCCTTTATTATTGCGTCTACTAGGTTATCTTAACCGTTAATTTATTAAATCTTAAAGAGTTCTTGCCGTTTGTAGGATTAATAAAGTGCCATAATATTAATTATAAAGCGCTTCTCCTTTATAGTACCAAGCTTAACCAAGCACTTATAGAGGGAGTATGAATTAGTGTATATAATTATAGGGATAATAGGAAGTTCGAGTTAATCTATAATTATCTTTAGGGTAGTTCTAATTGCAATTACTATATTAACTCCGCCAACTATTCTATATATCTCTAACGCTAGAACGCTTTAAGTAATATACTTACTCTTAGTTAAGCTCTAATGGATAAAATTGCTATAGATTATAAAGTCATTCTCTCTAGTAAATTTGTTTATAATAATAATCTTATATTCTAACTAGAAGCTAAAATCTTTATTATTTATAAATAATCTATTAATAAATACAAAGAGCTTAGCGGTAGGAAGATTAATAGGCATATAAAGTAGTCCCTAATTAAGATAGTTTATTTGCCAGAAAAAGCGTTTATTTAGGGCAAGAATATTATCCTTAGTTAGTTCCTGGTATTAGGTGGTAATAGAGAAATTAAATAAAGCCTTAGGTTAATAGATAGAAGCAATATAAGCTCTATAAGCGCGTTACTCTATATATCCTTGCTTTAGAGAATTAGCATTAATAATATTAATCTTCTTACCTTAACCCTTCTAGCGCAGAGCAATAGAATCCTTATTTAGGGAGAGGATGCATCTATTAAAGAGTAATGGTATTATTAAACTAAGCTTTTCCTTTAGCTTTACTATAAGATTTGCCTTTACTAGCTTATCTTCTTTAAGAGCTAAGAATTGGTTGTCTCCTAAAATAATTATATTATTAGTTTATATGCTAATAATTCTAAATAAAGTTCCTATAGTTGTAATAAGAAAGCAGGGATTAAATATAGAAGTAGTTATCAAAAGCTTCTCTTTATAGTACTTACTGTAGGTAGCCCACTAGTAAGTTCCTACCTCTGCGATCCTATATAATAGCTTAAGCATAACCATAATTGTAACGGAACCTTGTAGCAGGAACTATGGTGGGTTCTATTAATAGGCTAGGTATGTAGGTACAACAAATTAACAACGTAATAACAACTGGTAGAGTGGTTGCCCAACAGATTAACTCCAATTATATTCTAAAATTCACTATAAGGAGAGAACTATCTACAGTAGGGACTGAGGTCCTTTAAATACATAACCATACTCCTAAGAAACCCTCTCTTATACATAAGGTACGTGTTATACGTATTATACATAGACATACACTGCGTATACTCCGTACACTGTGTATAACATTATGTAACTCGCTTACTATTCCTTATTATATAGTTCCACCGGATCTATCCTAGACCGTACCTATATTAACCAACTAGCTTCCTCTAACTCTTCTCCAAGTAGTTGTAACATTATACTTAAAGCGTCTGTAATACTATCTCCCTCCTCTTTATCTTCGTCCTTAAAGATTCCTAACATCTCCAAGTTGTCTACTAGAGGTATAATGTCTGTTTAATTAGTCTAGTTAATATCCTTACTTATTATACCTAAGGCTTCTTCTTTTTCATAAGCGCAACGTTGTGCTCGCACTATGGCTGCCATACTATCGCTTAGTGAGATAATAGCGTCTCCATATTCTCATTATGCGAAAGCGGGGTTAGTAGGTGTTGTAATAGCAAGTCCCTTATCTTAACAACCCTTATCTTGCTTGGAGTGTACTAAAGCAAACATTTAATTATCCTATAATGTTTGCTCTGTTTTTAACGCTAAGTATACATATCCTATAACTCTTAACAGTCTTTAAGTTCCCTAAGTAACTTGTTATAGGGTCTCGTGTTTAATCTACTGCTATAAAACTTAAGTTTAAGTTGGCCGCCATACGCGCCAAACTCTACCGTTCTGCTAAAGAAACCGCTTGGGCCCTTAAGGCTTAACGTTACTCCTTTAAGTCTTAGTAGGTTGCGTTCGCTCGGTTAACCTATCTTAAGAAGGTTTATAAGAAGGTCTGTTTTAAGGAGTAGAAACTGGTTTAATAGGGTCTTAACAAACTAAGTAATAAAAGGGCTGGCTTTTCTCCTACAAGGGAAACAACTCCAAGTAGCTTAGTAATTGCTCCTCTTAGGTCCCCCTTAGGCGACTCATTTTTTAGCGATTTTTCTTTGTTAATATTGCCTGACCTACTCTCTTCTAATACTCCTATACCTTTCCTATAGCTTTCTCTAGGTTGCTTAGTAGTTCCTAGGTAGTCTTACTGTAGCCTATCCACTTTACTTTATACTATGTTTTGTTGTCTATATCCTCGTAACTAACAATCTTTAAAACTTACTATTTGTCTTCCTCTTATCCTCTATACGTATCTGCCTTATAGACTAGTGGCTTAATATTCCCGTATGCTAGCTCTAGCATTGCGATATGCTGTATAGGGTAGATTTTTATTTTGGCTAGTAGGTTTAACTTATACGTAACTAATGAAATTCTTTACTTAACTTTAAAAGGTCCTAGTCTAATATAGTCTAATTTCTTGCTTAGTTGTTAACTCTTAAAGTTTTTATATAGTAGCTATACTTTATCCCCCTCCTTAAGATCTGGTCCCTTAGATCTCTTAGTATTGTAGTACCTTTTTATTCATTCTTATACTAGTTTAGCTATTTCTTTGAGGTCTATATAAAGATTCATTAACGTCTCCATTCTTTGCTTAGCTGTGCTACTCGTCTTTTTTGCTTAATATAGTGATAATGATGTTCTTAGCTTATACCCGTAATTCGCCTTAAATAGTAATGTCCCTATTCCTTCTTATAGTGTTACATTGTATGTAAACTGTGTAACTGGTAATAATAATACCCAATTATTTTATGCGTAATTAATATAATACCTTAGATACTGCTCTAGTGTCTAGTTTAGTCTTTCCGTTTATCTATCCGTCTGCGGATAATACGCTATAGATATTGCTACGCAAACTCCTTATTCTGCCAGAAACACTTCCTAAAATACTGCTATAAATCTTGGATCTCTATCTAATATAATCTTATCTAGTGCTCCATATCTCGCGAATACTTCTTTTATATAGATTCTAGCAATATCCTCTACTGATATCTCTTTAGTGCATGCTATAAAGTATCCCTACTTTATTAGCTTATCCACTATTACTAAAATCGCGTTATAATCTTGTCCTGTAATAGGATCTCTTAACTTTAGTAACTTAACAATAAAGTCCTATAATATAACCTCCTATAGTCTTCCTAGTGTCTTAACAGGTTGTAGCCCTCCATACGGCTTATACCTTGTCGGTTTATTCCTTTAGCAATCTAGATATTCCCTTATAACTTGTCTTACTAGTCCCTAGATTCCTTAAACAATGTACTCTTTTTAAAGTCTTAACACTAAACCTATAGCTCCGTTGTGTCCTTATATTATTCCCTTATGGAATTCCTTAATAAATTCTTCTATAATAGACTTAGGCATATACGTTGCTTCTCTATTTTCGTATTGCTCTAAGTCTAGATCCTCTACCTATACTTCTTAGATCTTCTATATCTATTTACTTTCTAGTAATTTATGGATCTAACTTTCCTTAGTTGCTATAATCTTTAAATAATTATACCTAATTAATCCATCTTAATCCTTTCGCAACAAAGCTCCCGATAGCTTTTCACTACTCTATAGTTCAGCCTTTCTACTTAAAGCGTCTACTCGTGCATTGTCTGTACCTTTGGTATACTGAATTTTAAAATAGTATTCTATAAGCATTTCCGCCCATCTAACCTATCTTCAGTTGAGCTCCTTTATTATTAGGAATCCTATAAGGTTCTTATAGTCTATCTTTACCATAAATGGTTTCTCTGTGCCTTATAAGAATGCTCTCTATTTCTTAAGTGCTGTAACTATACCTAACAACTCCTTGTTGTAGATGTCATAGTTTAACTCTAGTGGTGTCATCTTCTAACTATAGTATGCCACTGGGTGCCATCTATCTTAATATTTCTATAGGAAGCACGCCCCTAGTATAAAGTCTAATATATCCATTTCTATAACCATCTCTAGACCTAGTTGATAGATCTTAAGAACTGGCTCCTAGGTAAACAACTCTTTAACTCTCTTAAATAGTTCTTATTGTTCCTTTCCCCATGCCTACAGTTCTTCTTTCTTTATTAACCGCGTAAACGGCTTAATGTCCTATAACCATTATACTATAAACCTTCTGCAGTAATTATAAAACCCTAGGAACAATCTTAACTATATAACGTTCTCTGGTTCCTGCCAATTCACTATAGCCTTAATCTTCTTTAGATCTATACTAAGTTGGCCTAGTTTAATAATAAATCTAACGAAATCAGTCTTCCTGGTAAAGAACTTGTATTTCTTAATTGCTACTAGCATCTTTTCTTCTTATAGTCTCTTTAAGACCTACTTAATATATTCTTCGTGCTCTTCCTTACTCTTTAAGTAGATAATAATATTGTTAAGGTATACCATAATAAATTCATCTAGGTGTTCTCCTAATACACTATTAATTTACTTCTGAAACGTTACTGGTGCGTTTGTAAGCCTAAACTATATAACTAATAGCTTATATAGTCCTTCCTTTAACCTAAAGGCTGCCTTCTATTTGTTACCTTCCTTAATTCTAATCTAATAGTACGCCTATCTCAGATCTATCTTTATAAAGATCTTTGCATTGCCTATCCTGTCTTAGATTTCGCTAATTAAGGGTAAAGAATACCTATCCTTCCTAGTGATACTGTTTAACTATCTATAGTCTATACACATCCTAAGCTTTCCGTTTTTCTTTGGGATGAATAATACTAGATATCCCGCTGATAACTATAACGGTCTAATATATCCCTTTTATAAGTTCTCCTAGATAAACTCCTTAAGCGCTACTAACTCTATTTTAGTAAGCTTATAGATTGGAAAGAACTTTAGACTTATTCCCTCTTCTAGTTCTATCTTGTGGTCCTAAGCTATATGCTTTAACAGCTTTTTACTTTCTAGTAACCATAACTTTTTACCATACTTGTGGTATCTCTTTGGTATATAACTTAAGCCTCACTTAGTCTCTTTATATGTCGCTCCAACTTGGTACTATACCAACTTGGTTTACTATCGCACTTTACACTGTTATATATTCTTAATATCGACTTAACCTATAACCCAATTAATCTTTAGATTATACTCCTATAACTAAGGCATTCCTAGTATTACCTCATCCTATCCTAATGGTAGGATATTAAAAGACATTCTAACTGGTCTCCCTTTAATAGTTATTTAAATAGGTCCTATTTTAAGATTAATAATGCCTCCTCTATAGGCTATCTAGTCTCCTAAAATTGTTATAAGTGGATATAGGTGTTTCTTCTGTCTGTGTAGTAACCTTATCCTTTCTACTGCCTTTGGTGATATGTGGTTCCTTATTACTCTACTATCTACTAATGCTTTAAATTGCTAATCTTGCCACTTAGCTCTTAAATTCAGGTATTATTCTTAAATTCCTTTAAGGGTCTAAGGCTCTAATACTAGTTCCCTCTAGTCCTATACGCCTCCCCTTTTCCTAACTATTGGCTGCTTAATCCTACCTATACTTGGTCTAACTTTAGCTAATACTTAGTTTGTTTCTTTTCCTCTATATACTATAGACAAGTATTCTCTAGGCACTCCCACTACTATTATCCGTCTAGGCATTCTTCCATAAGGAATCTTCCTAGTTAAAGTATTAAGTCCCCTTAACCTTATACTTTTACTGGGTACCAACTATGTATATACTTAGCATTCCTAAACTGCTTTTCCTCTGGTGCCCAATATATCTTTACTAGGTACTTCCGGTTCTTATCTTTAGGTGCTTTATATATGTTATATATATTATCCATATAAGCTATCCACAATAGTATATAATACGCTGCATGTTTTAGGTTAACTCTTGGTTTGTCTTTATTCTTAAGTTTAAACCTATACCTAGTCAACCTAACCACTGGTATTTCTGCTATAGGTACTAAGACTTATTACTTACTTCTCTAGTCCCTGGACCTCTTTTCTAGGTTCCTTAACGTTATAATTAATGCTCCTTTAATATAACTTATGCGTTTCTCTATAATGGGTTAGTCTTAGACAACTTTTTTGTCTAGCCATATATAAAAATCTTTCTATTTATCGTTGTGTCGTTGCCTATACCACTTTCCGTATAACTAGTTTAGTATGTATAGTCTATCCGTTAGAAAGTACCTTATTATTACTATATTATAACATCCTTTAGTATGTCTTTCTTTAAACCTAGTTAGAATACCTAGATCCTCTTCTTATTCTAGTTTATCTAACCACTTTACCCTAAGTGTCCCTATACTTGGCCTATTGGTAACTCTTTATATAGGTGCTCTATCCCTTATATAACCTAGCATAGCTAATCTCTTGTCTAGCTTTTGCTCTTGCTATATAATAATTCCTGTCCTAAACTTATCTATAGTTTCTTATTTTCTGTGTCTTATAGCTGGATCCTTATAGTCATCTTACTTTTTAATCCTAGTATTAACTTTTTAATCTTTAGGCTAAATACTGCGTTTACCTAGGATTACTAACGTTCTTATTTATTCCCCAAACTTGTAGTTCTTAAACTTGCGTCCTATACTTATTTGTTTGTTACTAAACTAAGTTACTGCCCTTTCCCATCGGTTTTCGTCTATTATGGGTCCTTGGGTGTATCTTATCTTACTTTAAAAATCTTAAGCTTCTCTTATCTCTTCTTAAAAATCTTGAGCCTATAGCCTTTTACCTTTACTAAGTAATAAGCTAGCACTAGCAGTTGTCTACTTGCTTAGTTTCTTCTAAATATTACTCCTATTATCTCGTAAAGCGATAGAAATCATATCCAACGGTATTACTATACCTGTTACTAAACCTTGTTTGGTAATAGTCTTAGTCTCTGCTTCTGTTGCGTTATTAAGGTTTAAGTGCTCCTAGTTAGCCTCCTTTTCGTCCTTATTGCTGTTAATTAATAAGTACTCTAACTCTATTATTATTACTGCTAATCTTCGTCTGCACGTTGCTGTGACATCTTAATTTAGCTTATAGAGTTAATCTTATTCTTTGTCTAACTCTCTGGTTCCTTGGAGTCCTTTTAACTCTAGCTCTTATAGCTAATAGCTTACGCCATACTTAGCGTCCTTATAAATTCGGCATGCGTTATTGTAACAATACGCAAAACTATTAATTAAACACTCTTTTGTTCCCCATAGTACACCGTCGTCCCTCTGTACGTATGTGCTGTCTGCTGGTCTAGTTCCCTTTACCGCGTAGTTACTCTAACTACCTCTGTAGTCTCTGGCGAAATAACCCTGTTTTCCGTAATTTATATAAGCTCTATCTTTAAACCATTTTTCTTGTTATAGAGTCCGCCTAAACATCTTCTACTACTAAGATCCCTAGTTTGGCCTCTACTTCTTAGTCCTTTAATTACTTAATCCTCAACCTCTAGGTTTCCATAGTTTCTTTTCTTATCTTTAGGTTTCTTTGGTACTGCTTAGGTCTATTAGCTTTGCGCTATTCCATAGTTTTTAACTCTATATCTGCCGTTACGTATTCTGCACCTTATATAACTATAGAACTCTGTCTTACCCTCTCTTGGCTTGTTCCCTTTAATAGATTCTATTATTAATCTTTATTAACTAATCTATTAACTCTCTTAGAGTATCCGCATCTTTTATTAGGATAATTGCGTCCTAGACTTTAGCCTTAAGTCCCTGTTTATACTATGCTATAAGCGCCCTGTTGTTCCACTTAACCTGCGTGGCTAGTATTTAAAACTATGTTGTATACTTAATTGCTAAAGTACGTTGTACTAAGTTCTAAAGCTTTCGTTTCGCTGTGGTTGTGGCTTCTAGGTCTCCAAATATCTACGTTAGTTACTCTGCGAACCCATTCTAACTGGCAAATATATACCGTACATCTTAGTTAGTAGTTGTTATACCATTAGCCTATATTTCCGTGAGATACGGCTTAAACTACTTAAGTGCCCTCCCTGTTAGGAACAATCCTATATAGGCTACTTGATCCAACAATATTGCTAACTTTACTCCTTCCTATACTACCTTAAAGTGTATCTGCGTAAGAAATCCTTTAAGCTTTAACTTTTCTCCTAAGAATCGTTTAATTAATAGTAACTTAATCTTTGCTGCTCTAATTCCATTAATGCGTTCTTTAAGTATCCTATTATTATCTTATAAGTGATTAACCATTTCCTATAACTGACCTTGTGTAACTACTTAAGAATCCCTATTGTCTATACTAGTATCACCTGGCCCTAAGGTTGTGGCTCCTGTTAACGCCGTCATAACTAGTGCTGCTCTTAGTGGTATATTATTTAATTTGTTCCAATACCGTAACCTTAGTAGTGAATGTATAACGGAACCTTGTAGCAGGAACTACGGTAGGTTCTGTCAATGGGCTAGGTATATAGGTACGACAAATCAACAACGTAATAATAACTGGTGGAGTAGTTGCCTAATAGATTAACTCCAATTATATTCTGAAATTTACTATAAGGAGAGAACTATCTACGGTAGGGACTGAGGTCCTTTAAATACACAACCATACTCCTAAGAAACCCTCTCTTATATATAAAGTACGTGTTATACGTGTTATATATAGACGTACACTGCGTATACTCCGTACACCGCGTATAACATTATGTGACTCGCTTACCATTCCTCGTTATATAGTTCCACCGGATCTATCCTGGACCGTGCCTATATCAACCAACTAGCTTCCTCCGACTCTTCTCCAAGTAGTTATAACATCGTACTTAAAGCGTCCGTAACAATAATCGTATCCTTAGGATACTAGTGGCGAATTTGCTCTAGAAGGTATGCCAATATTAAGCGCTAAAGGTGTGTCTCTAATTAGGTATAGGCTTAAGTAATATCTTATAAATAAACCGCCATTCTATTCTTTATTAAGGAGGGAGCTAGTGTAATAATAACTCGCTAACTAGCTTGTTAAATTATAGGAGACTATATAAAAATTACCTCCTTACCATTATTATTATAGCCTTAGATGACAAGCCTTAATTTCTTAAATAGGGCGTTAGTAGCTTTGCCCTTAATTTTATTAACTATTCTTAACTTAAAAATGCGAACTCTATTAAACTTAGTAGGGTTATACTTCTTAAATTTAAAAACTCCTTTTATAATAAGACCCTTAATCTCCTACTTATTAGATGCTTAGAAAGGAGCTCCTAGAGTTATAATATAACCTTCCTTTTAGAGCTGTTTTGCGAGTTTAAAGTTATCCTTCTCCTTAGCTGTTATAAAGGCCATTAATAACTCAACTCCATTTTTAATAGCGGCAATAAATTACTCTTTAAAATCAACAAGATGTTGGTAATTTTGTAATCCCTTTAGGCGACCTCTACCGCGTTATAGTTGTGGCGCATCTACTAATATTATATTGGGATTGTAGTCGCCTTCTAAAGCACATTAATTATAGTTCTCCTCTAGGGCATCTTCTAGGGCATTCTACAAAGGCTCAGAATTGTTATCTTTATAGTAAGGCTTAATAACAGTTAAACGGAATTAAGTGGGTCCGTAAGGCATCTAAATAGTGCAAGTTTAACCATTAATTGTAATAAGTTAGTGTAGGCCTAACCATCCTCCCTTTTTATACTATACGCGTACTTTAGACTAGAGTGGCAGATTAAGTGTAGTTAAAGTATTTAGGCCATTTCTTATTCCTAGTGCGTTATTGACCTGGTGTATAGTATAGAGACGTCGCACCTCCTTTATTACCTTGTAAATAGCCTTAGCTTATTACACAATGGAGGAAGATAGTAGAGAGTTATTAGTTATTTAAGGGTAGGCGCCAAAGACTAGTAATATAAGTACAAGTCCATCTAGGCCAGCGGAATCATTAACAGCTTTAATAGCTATTTATAAGGTAAGTTTTTCGCTAGCATCCTTTAGTTCTAAAGAGATAATCTTATATACGCGGCATAATGGCGCGTAATATCGCTCCACTTTTCTAATACTATTATGTACCTTAATGGGGACTTCTTTAACCTTAATTACCATCGCCTTTATCTATTGTCGGAACTTTATAGATAAAAAGTTCTTTCCTATATTATAGATAATTTAATTAGGGGGTCCTAAATAGACATTAATCTAGTATAACTAAAGGGTATCCCATGTATTTCTAGCTAATATATCTTTTAAGAAACGCGCGGCTTAAAAGGAGGTTAAAAAGTTAATAACTTAGAGCACTAGCTTGCCGCTAAGATATATAACGTTAATAATAATACAGAAGTTAAATTTATAGTTATCTTTAAGGGTAAACTTAAATCGGCTAGGGGACTTCTAGTTTATTTAGCAGTAATAGTAGTACTTTATAAGATACTTAATTACCTTAACCTTAACTTTATAGCCTACTTGCTGAAGAACCCTAAGCAATTAATAAACAGATAGGTGGCCAAAACAATAGTATAGTTGGCGTAATTCTAACTTAGTTAAGTGGCTTTAAGCAACACTCTTTTCTAGTTAATAAAGGAGCAACTAGGGGTAACCCTACTTGCATATAATAGGCACCCAATTGTCTCCCTAAATAAGTATATTCTTAAGGTTGTTAAGCCTAACGCCTAACTTATCCATATCTTTAATGCAAAATAGAAACGGAGTATTTATAGGAATAATATAGAAAGTAATATATCCTAAAGGGGTTTAGACCCTAATTGTGCTAAGAGAAATTGCAGTACCTTTACTAAAGCGAATTGTATGTTGGCCTGCCGTTAATTAGTTAATCTAAATAGAGCTATTAAGCTGCTAAAGAGCTCGAACTTAAGATTCTCCTACTATAGATACTCCTGCGGCTCCTATATCCGGCATAATACTATAGAAGACGTACGCCGAGTATCTATTATTAAAGGAAAACGCGGAACTCTCCTTTAGCTTATTAAAAATATCTAATTTCGTAATAGAATGGAGCGTAGATTAGTTGTTAAGAATAGTAACAGTTTATATGCTATCTACCTTACCATACTCTATAAAGTATTGGTTAGGAGAGTAGTCCTTAATTTCTATATCTATAAGGAGCTGTTCGGTTTTATTAACCTTACCCTTAAGGTCTTCTACGCCTTTGTATTAAACCAGGAAGCTTTGGAAGTAGGCTATAGTAACCTTATAATTTCTAACGTTTCTTACACTCTAATGGAACTTATTATATACCTCTTTTCGCTTATTAAGGGAGTGTCTAGTTAACTAGCACTTTAGCTTCTTATAAACGTAGCACTTCTTCTAGCGATTACTTTAAAATAAACCTCTATAAGGACCTCTACGGTTGCCTTATAGTTAATATTAATTATACCCTCTTCTATATTCCCTACCACGGCCACTATATATTCGATTAGTCCAGTTATAATTGTGTTAGTCAGGAATACTTATTTGGGTAGAATTTTCAGTATAGAGCTGTTAAAATTCTTATGTTCGCATTATAGTACCTATAGTAGAGCGTAGCTTAGCATATACTCCTTTAAACGTATCTATAGGTTTGTATAGCGCCAAGTTATACTTAGGAACGCTATAGTATGCTAAGATAACCTAGTCCCTTAGGCTGTTCTCGTTTTAGTAGGTTTTAATAAGGCTATATTAGATTTTCTAGAGTTTATTAAAGAGTAGTTAAAGGCACTCTAAATAAGTCTTTGTTAGGTTAGAAGTAATAACTCTCTAAAACATAATCTCTTACTATTTAGACATATAAAGTTAGTAATTCTTATTAGTCTTAAAATAGGCTCTAGTAAGCTAAAGCATTATATTAAAGCTATAGTTTTTACCCGCAATATAGTTGTAATAGAATGTTACTGCCCGTCCCTTTAATATAATAGAGAAAGCGTGATGGTACTAGTGGCGTTAAATTCCGACCTTATTGCAATAGTTATAAAAGACCTGTAGTTTTGCTCTAAGCATGTTGTATAGTTCTCCTCTAAACTTCTTCTCTTTGTCCAAATATACCTTTATTAGATTCGTGACTTCTTGTGGTAAAGGCTCACCGGTTAGCTAGAGTAGAGGAGGTGGAGGCGGAGTAACTCTAAGTAGGAGAGTACTTCTAGGTAGGAAAGCAGCTTTAGGTAGGGGGTTAGCATTCTAGGGGTTTTAATATAAATTAAAGTTGCCTTCTAAAGAATATAGGTTATTTTTAGGTTTCCGTAGTTAACGTATAATCTCAGCTTCCATCCATATTGGTTCTTCTGTACTAATAATAACGGCCTAAATATTGCTAGTAATTGGGTTACTGTTCTTAGCAACGTATACCCTATTCCTATAAAGGAAGTCTTAAAAATCCTAAATAATATTAACGTTGCCAAGTGCCTAGGTATTAGCAGTCTATCCTATAAAATCCTCCCTAAAATACTCCTATAGTTATAAGTCGGCGTAGCATCTATTTTGGTAGAATATAATATAGTATAGGAGAAAGCTATTAACTTATTTTGCGGTATAAGTTATTGTATTAAAGGCAAATTCGTCCTAATCTTTATTAATAAGTTTCGCGTGCTTAGCTACCCCTAGTAGTAAGGAGTCTTTCCAGTTATTTAAAGTAGGCGTAGCCATGTTTTCGGAGGGAGGGAAGTGTTATTGGTATAGGGATTGTTGTTTGGTACGCGTTTGTAATATGTATTTGTTATTTAGTACGCGTTTATTATTTGGTACGCGTTCGTGATGTGTATTTGCTGTTATGGGGCTTAGGACCAGTTCTGGCCTTAAATCACGAAGACTCGTAAAGCGTGTTATTCTGTGTAATGGACACAAGAATCTATAATCTTGGAAAGGCTTAGGACCAGTTCTAGCCTTTAAATCCTTAGATTCGTGGAAGAGTTTTATTTAAGGTTCAGGACCAGTTCTAACCTTAAAAGACAGCTTCCTCTAGTACGAGTAGCACTGGTATAGTGGCTCGTCTCTTCTTAGTGATACCTAGCTGTTCTATGGTATAATAGTGAAGTTAACCACTAATCAGTGTTGGTTACACAAGGTGATATTACGTAGCTACGGTTCGTAGATAGTATAATGATTGTTCTATTAATTCTTTTTAATAGGAATAAGGAAAGGGGTGAGGAACTTAAGGTTCCTCACCACACTGGGGCCACGTTAACACGTGACGGCAATATGCCTGGCGTGACGGCAACTTGCCTCATTCCCGACAATAGGAATTATATATCGTATTTTTATAAAGCGGTTAATAACTACTATAATATTTATAAATCTATTGCTATTAGGTAAATTAACTATAAAGTTAATTAAGATATTATGCCATCTTTATATTGGAATTAGTAGTGGTTAAAGTACTCCTTACTTCTTTATATAAGAGGTCTTTCTACGCACGCATATTCTATATACTTAAACGTATTTTTATATATAGTTGTGTATTATAGGCTAGTAATATACTTATTAAATAATTTTATAAGTTTTTGCATGGCTAGGATGTCCTACTATAGGGAAGTTGTGTATAAATTTAAGTATTTGGAATTATAAGGATTTGGAATTCGGAACCACTATCTTTTATTAATAGCACAGTTAATTGTTTTAAATTTCGCATTTAGTAAGTATAATATCCTTACACTATTATTTTCCAGTTTAAATTGCCTTTATTATATTTACTATCTATATATTGTTCTTATATTTATATTTTATTAGCTTATTAATTTTTATTTCCTATTTATTAACTTCCAATTTATTTATATTAAGTTCTATATCTAGAAATATAGAATATAGTTTTTTAAAATATTTAGGGGGCAGTAAGATCTATAATTAATTTATAATCCATTTATCTAAAGCGTTTACAGGTAAGTTCTGTAATTATTATATTATTATATTAGGCTTTTAATTAAGTTTGCCTAGTTAATATATAATCTTAAAGTTAAATTATAAGAGGTATTTAGCCCAACGAATTTAACACTGTGTTAATTATTTTGTAGTTATAAAGTATTATAGGTTCTTATAGTCCATTAATACGCGTATTAGAAATAACAATCCTTTTAGCTTAGGACGCTATTATTTAAAGCATTTAATAATTATAAGTAGTTCCTTATTATATATCTTATAGTTTAATTTAGTAGGGGCGAGTTTTTAGGAGAGAAAGGCTACTAGATATAGTTCGCCATTCTTATTATATTGCGACAACACTCCCCCTAGCACATAATTAGATAAGTTAGTTTTAACAGTATATTTAAGGTTAGGGTTAAAGTAAGTAAGAATCAGAGTAGTTATAAAGCAATATTTTAAATTATTAAAAGCTTATTTATATCTAGTAGTTTATTTAAATTTTATATTCTTCCTTATTAGGTTTACTAACGGCTAGGTAATTTCTAAGAAGTAGTTAATAAATTAATAATAAAAATTTGTAAATCTTAAGAATTTTTAAATGTCTTATATGTTGCTAGGGCTTTTCTAGTTTATAATTGCAGCAACTTTCTTAGGGTCTATTTTAATTCTATTACGGGATATAATTAAGCCTAAGTATATAACCTTAAACGCGTGGAATATATATTTTTTAATATTGTATTATAAGCCCACGTCTTATAAGCGTTTAAGGACCATTTTAATATATTTCCAAATCCTAAGAGTGATCTTAATAACGTCTTATAAATTAAGCTTAGAAGCGCTTGCTATACCCAGCCTAAGAGACTAAACCATTTAGAAGAACCCTAAAAAACACCTAAAGGACCCCCCTAAGATGTATGCATTATAAAGAAGGCACTTGTTAAATAACAGTAATATACAGTTACGCGTAACCGCCAGAACCACACCCAATAATAGCTCCCTATAATAAGAAGGACGGGCAAATACCATACTATAAAGCGGAAAGACCTCTATTAAGAAGGCATTGGACAAAATATAAAGCCTATTAGACGCGTCTAGTATCTAGAACTATAGGGGAGTAACTATTAGCCATAACAAACTAATACAGCTAGTAGAATGGCTCCGCCAGTCTAGCAACCCCTAGAAGCCTCTCTAGCAATCCCTTAATTAAATACTCTAATAGCTAAGTAAAATTAAAAACAATTAAAAACCCTCCCTATAAGTAAACCGCACCTAGGCTACTATAGCTATACTCCTACAGTATAGGGAACCTGCCCCCCTTAAGATAATAACCGGGTATATAATTATAATATAACCAAATATAGAAAAAGTAGAGGGGCTTAGAGGATAATTAGAAATAAAAGTGCTTATAGAGATTTATAAAGAGGTCTACAACGCTGTTATAGTCCATTACCTTAGGAGTAAAGATATTAGAGTCACCCTAAAGAATTAATAGGTAAAGGAATAAGCTATAAAAGCAGGCAATAGGCTAGGAGAACGTATTAGCATAAAAGTGCTTTATAAAGATTACCTAGTTAAAGTACTGGCGGTTTCTATAAGCCTTAGGGTAGAAAAGGGCCGCTAGGTAGATAACATAGCAACTATATAGGAGATAGTAAAACAAACGGAACGCCTTATACTAGGACTTACGATTACCTGGATTCAATAGCTCTAATAGGAAAATATAAACTAAGTATATAATAAAAACAATAAGAGGATATAAGGGTCGCTAAAGACTTACTAGGAAGACGCTAGATGTATACATAGCTCCCTTATTATTAGCATACTTACACTAGAAATATAAAAACTCCTTATCTAAAAAGGGATAATTATAAATGGTCTTATATATAATATAAGGCTCTATAACTATAGACTACGGCTAAAATAATGCTATTAATGTGTATAATGGGGATATACCTAATCCATATACACAGCATAGGTATGCTGCGGCCACTATGCAGGCCCCTATAATATAAGACATTATATAAACCAAGACTAAAAAAAATGTGTAAACTGCCACTAAAGCACATATAGGGTATAGGAGAAAGTAGACTATATTAAATACAGAAGATAGAAGGCAAGAGCTTAATAGCTGCGGGAATAACTACATGCTAGGTTATATAAATGGAAATAATAGGCGATAAGCTAGGGGGACGTAGGTGCCTTCCTAGCATTCCCTACTTTTAATATTAGAGGGCTAAGCCAGCTAACCTAAGCCTTAATAGGCCAAAAGCGATGCTATGTAATATTGCTAGACTAAGTAGGGATATAAGGGATATAGGGGATATAAGGGAGAGGACGCCCTATAGGAAGACCCTTATAGATAGATATAGTAAGCTTAAGGCCAGGATAATTAAGAATTAGACTTAACGTGGCAAATATAATATACTTAGCCAGCTTATAAGGGGCTTATAATTAACTAGCAAGTATAAAGAAAGAACCTAAGATAATAATAGATTTAGATATAAAAGGACTAGTAGGAATATAAGATATAGAAATAGAAAGCTTTATATAAAATAAGTAGCGGCTAGGAAGTAAATATAGAAGACAGAAGTTCTAAATATTTTAGAGAAAGTGGAAATAGAAGAAGTAAGGAATAAAGGAGAGTTAAAGGACCCTTACTAGGGGTCTGCCACCTAACCATTATATAGTATAACTACGGCAATATAAACCACTGTTTTATAAGGCCCCTACTAAATAGTCTAGACCTAGAGAAACACTATATCCTTACTATACAAGAACTATACTATAATACCTACACAAAATTAATATACTGCCCCTAAGGATTCTAGCTCCTATATAAACTAAAAGCAGCTATATATATATGCTTTATAATTAGCAAGACTATTAGCCTAGCCTTATAGTTATAGCAGGCAGTTAACCTAAATATTATAGTTATAACAATCTAGACATATAGGGGACTAGTATAAATTATTAATATTTACAGCCTAAGGGTTAAAGAGGTACCATAAACAGAGAATATAATATTGGTAATAAGCATACTAGAAACAAAAGGCATAGAGTCTATCCTATTAGGAGATATAAACCTCTACTACCTATAGTAGGGGGGCATTTATATTACTGCTAAATAACAAACTGAGTGCCTACTAAAGGCTATGGACATCTAGGGCCTTAAACTAGCCACCCCCCTAGGAGTAATTATATGGCAATAAGGTACCGCTAAAAGTATAATTGACCTTATATTTATAGACAATGGCCTATACTAGAGACTTAAAAGGTGCAACCCTAAAGAAGAATAGGCACTTACCTTAGACTATATCCCTATTTAAATACAGCTAGATCTAGATATTAAAGCATATCTAAATAGCAAAAGATACGCAATAAGGAAGCTTAAGATTAATAGCTTCCTTAATACAGTTAAGCAATAACTCTAAGACTTAAAAGAAATCCACCTAATACTAAACAAGTAAGGCTTACTAGCTACCCCTAAGGAAATTAACTAAAGACTAAAAAGGATCTAGGCAGCAATTAAAAATAGGTTAGAAGAGCACTGCCTAGTCTTATAACTAGGCCCCTACGCGTAATATATGTGGTCCGTATAATGCATAGCCCTTATAGCTAGCCAATAACAAGTAAGAAGGAAATACATAAGTAGCTATAACCCTAAAGATAAGAGATAATATAAGGACACAAGAAACCAGTTAAAGAATACCCCATCGGGAAAATATTCGCAGGATAAGATTTAAGTAGACTTTGATTTTCGCGTTTCGCGTAATTAACATACAATTTAACTAACTCGACACGCAATTAACTAACTTAACACGCAATTAACCAACTTAACACATAATTTAACTAACTTAACATGCAATTAACTAACTTAACACGTAATTCAACTAACTTAATACGCAATTAACTAACTTAACACGCAATTTAACTAACTTAACATATAATTAACCAACTTAATACGTAATTTAACTAACTTAATATATAATTAACTAACTTAACACGCAATTTAACTAACTTAATATGCAATTAACTAACTTAACAACTTTAAAAGCTAACTATATATTTCTTAACACGCAATTAACCTACTTA
>Ga0307507_10002016_pt1 | contig 44039 bp, 61 predicted proteins | sample 7_EM_MG_FD_207223 | JGI IMG/M metagenome (GOLD analysis project Ga0307507, IMG submission 207223) | Populus trichocarpa ectomycorrhiza microbial communities from riparian zone in the Pacific Northwest, United States - 7_EM | ecosystem: Host-associated > Plants > Roots > Unclassified | place... | reverse complement strand
TTTTTTTTTTTTTGTGATATGATAATAATATAGTTTTGTATTTTCTTTTTTTATTATCCTCTTTGCTCAATTCCTGTCTGCTGGGTTCCTGAACGAATCGGTTTATGATAATATGGGGTACCGTAGTCTAGTCTAGCCGGTGCTGTGCTGCGTGGGAAGTCGTCATTTCCCCTATAATACCGGTTTATTAGTTCATACATGCTGTAGATCATGATCCACCGTATGTTGAACCTGTGCCCGGTACACAAACCACCGTCTCGACTATAAAAATTTTCTCCCCCTGACGGTAGAGTCAATGTCATTCCTTTTTTGTTTTTCTTTCTTTTTTCTCACTTTTTACCGCCGGACTGGCCGCCCGCCTGTCAAATAAACTCCCGCGTTTCTTCTGACTGTAATGTAGGTACAGTAGCGCAGTCCGTTCATCGCTTGGGTGCAAAAAATGGTTGGGATTGGGGGGGGGAGGTAAGGGTACGAGTACCGCAGAAGTGCCAGACAGTTAGCGAACAGGGATGTTAGTAAGTATTTTTAGAAGGAAAAAAAAAAAGGCACTTGGACCTTAGGGAATCTGATCATAAATCTACGATCAACTAAAACTTGGCTTAGACTACCAGTACTGTACCGGTACAGATGTGGCTATATGAACTAGGTTCCCCAATTACAGTACTGTAAAAAATAAAATTTAATATAAAAATTTAATAAAACTACCCGGTCAGATTAGATCAGATCAGGTACTTATCATAGCTTGGTGCCGCTATGATGATGGGTGATGATGCGAGTAAACAACTCCCCGCGCGAAGGACGGCGAAGGGGAATGGATATATTGGAGAACTGGAGGGTGCTAAGGTCGGGGAGGGGGGGAGGTTGGGAGTTTGGCGAATAAGGATTGAAGCGAAGTGAAGGAAAGTGAAGTAACGTGCACGTATCAGAATGCTGAGACTGGGAAAGGCGGGGGAAGGGGGAGTGGGGACTGACTAACTTAGACTAATTTGGAACCCAAACACCCGCTGGCGAACTCGTTGCCGCACCGCATGTTCGTTATGAGTTCCCCGTCCGCTCGTTAACCCACAGTGCTGTGCGGTACAGTACCTGTTTCCTGTTTCTTGTTTCCTATACGGTACTATACCTGTACGATACCATAACACTCCAACCCCTCCCCTCCTTGACCCCGGAAAAAACAATTCTTTTCCCTTCCTTCCTCCCCTCCCGCCCACTCACGCTCTCACACCTCACTTGAACGAACAAGAGGAAAAGAGAGGGGGGGGGGTGTGGGAAACGTCCGGACTGGGCAGGTAAGTCTGGTACGGTACAAGCACTGTACCGTACAGACGTTCATATTCCCACCACAGCAACAACCCCTGTCTCTTTTTTACTCCAGATTTGGGACAACCGTACTGTGCCCACAGACGTGGTGTTACATTTCCAATTTTGGAATAAGCGTGCGTGTATGGATGGATGATGGATGGATGGGCGCACAACAGAAACTGAAAGAGGTAGTACGTCCCCATCACAAAAGCAAATGTCCAAGACAAGACAAAACACAAAAAAAACCCCCCGAAGGAAAAAGAAAAGAAGAGAGGGAAAGCAAGTGACAGGTTGTGGTATGGGTAGGTAAGTAGATTGAGGTATAGTACCGTACAGTATTGTACATGCTGTTGAGAAAGGATAAGTGCAAGCACCAAAGCGCCAGATGCAGGAGTCAGTCGACCCAGATCCACGGAAGCATGCACAATTTTGTGAGATGGATGGATGCGATGTGATGGCGGACTATACTTAACTCACGTTTGCCATAATAACTAACTTGACTATTATAACAAACACAAACAGAAAGTTTGTCGCTGAGCGGAAGGGAAGGAGGAGGCAAAGGTGAGGTAAGAGGTAAGAAAGAGGTAAGAGGTAAGAGGTAAGAGGCTAAGGTAAGTAAGGTAAGGTAAGAAAGGGAGAAGGTATATTGAGCGGGTATCATATCAACCATCACTAGGACTAGAACTGTATGTATGTATGCAAATGGGTAAAAATAATACTATTGTCTACGGCGGTTCGCTAGCTATTAATGTTTATTTTTTCATTATCATCATCATCATCATTATCATATGGGTAGTGGTTGAGTGAGTGGGAAGAGGGCACTTCTTTAGTTGTCGTTGTAACATAGTTAAACATACCGCACAGAATGTCATTTCCACCCCTAGTCTCAATCCGTAGACTACGCTAAATGCAAGCAGCCCGGAGGAAGGGAACTTTTGCACCAAACGGGATTATTTGGTCGGATTTGGTGCGGTCTAACTTTTCTCTCCATCTCTCTCTTTCCAAATCACGGTAGGTAGGTAGAGAAAGAGAGAGGAGGCAAGAGAGAGAGACATGCACATGGTCAATGTTACGATCGTAGGGAGTGAGCCTCCTCAGCCTCCTCCCGCTGGTAATTTTCCGTTTTGGGAGCCATGACAATAGAGTCGATGGTTTTGAATGACCGGAGGGCTTTCTTTTTTGGTAACATTTTTGTTTCCTTCTTCCTCTTCTCCCGCATGTTCCTGGTTTGGGGGGTTTTTGGACCCTGCACCACCATCTCACACCCATTGGCCCTGCCAAGCTTACTCCCTGCGGCATCGAAATGCACCTGCGTTTTCGCGATTGTTTCGGGTTGGTCTCAAACTAACCTTCAACTCACCATCCATTCGGCTTTCCTGTGTTTTGGGTTGCGAAGCGGGCTGTGGGGTGAGTGAGAAGGGGCAGGGGAAGAGGGGGGTGAGAGCGAGTGAGGAGAGGTGCAAGGGGAATCTCCGTTCTCGTTTCATGTGGGTATCAGTCGATGCAACCCGAGATGTTCACACTACACAACAGACGATCCCGTGAGACTGTGCTGCTTCCGGAATCTCAAATGTTTTCCTTTTTTTTTCTTCCCTCTTTCCTATTTTCTTGTCTGGCTCTTTTTCCTTTTTTCTTGTCGTTGTCACGGCGCAAATTGGCTTTTTTGGATGGGGACTAAGGCGAGTTAAGTGAAGCGGCTGAATGGTTCAGGATCGTGTTTCGTGGAGGATGTTGTGGGGCTCCCTTTTCCTTTCTATCATACCTCGATTCATTATTTTTTATTTCATTCTTCCAAATAATTCGTTGCTAGAGTAGGGTAGCCTTACCGGGCTAGAACGGGTAAGATTGGTTCGATCTGGGATATTTCCCCGTAAACACTCTTCGTTGTCATCCCATTAGTTCAGTTGCGGGAGATGCCTTGGTGGGAGGAGCATCAGTATTAGCATCGGTAGAGAAGAGGTTGAGATGTGAGTGTGCTGCTCCACCCGGTTATTCTGACGTTGCGAATGAACTATGGCATCCTAGTGCGATGGGGCGGGACTTCTGACGCTACAGTCTGTGTGTGGCTGCTTTCGTCAAAACTGCTAATTCTGCTATCCTACTACAAAATTGCACTGCTTCTGTCTAGGGTAATGTCCAACCCCCCCCCCCTCTCCTACCTCTCCAGAGTAAAGGTAAGAGAGACGAAATACTAAAAAATAAAAAAAATGTAATCATCCTTGGTCATTGAGGAGGCTCCTGCAGATCGGGCTGGGTGCCAGAGCCTCGATTGAACCTTCCAGCGGCTCCAGAAAATTCGGTTGACAGGGGAGGCACGGTATTGTAGACGCTGAACCGAATTTAAACTCTTTTTCGGAGTAAAGTGAGGGGGGGGAGGGGAAAGTGATATGGAACATGTACGAGAACAATACAGGACCTACTGAGAGCGCTTCGACCAGGTACCGAAAAGGACACTAGGAAGCCTAGAGGAAGGACCCTCGTTTGTGCTTACAATATAATCTTTTGACATCCTAACTACTTCTTCTTACCTCCTCTACTTTCTCACCTCTTTCTCTTGTCCTCCATCGCTAACTCTGTCGCTCTTTCCACAAACCAGCCCACCGGTTGGATTTTGTTTAGTTTTTTCTTTTTTTTCTTTTTTTCCTTCTTCGTTCTTTTAGTCCGTTATTTTTTTTTCGACCACTACTAGTATATTATCTTTTTAATTGTCCTCCGAGAGCTGGTCCTCTTTCTTCCGCATCCGTGCTTCCGTTCCTGCTTCCCTTCACCTTGGTCAACAGGTTGACGACGTTCTTTGAACCCTTTAATATATCTTGCCTTCCTCCCTCAGAGGTCGCACGTTTACATTCTCTCCGGCCGGTCCGATCATTTGGCTCTGGGTTTCCTTCAGTATATACATCTACTACTTCCACTACCACTACTTGCTACGGCAACGACGACAGGTACTGCTACTACTACTTATTAAACTACCATTATTACTACTACTGCTTGCAATTACTACAACTATTATACTACTACTACTACTGCTACTACTACTACACTGCTACTACATACCCACGCACAACACATAAATATTCGTACATACATACACATACATACATTTGCAACAGCTTTTTCTTTTTTTTCTTTTTAGTTTTACTGTACGAGTAAGTAGTTTGATCATTCCCCCATAAGCTCTCCTTGCTTCCTCGGCCTATGGTTCTGCTTTAGGGTGCTGTAGCCCGGCGGGATGGGCAGACGGAGACTTGGGATACAGATTGAGATTGAAATTACGATCGTGCTAACGGGTGTCTGCATTTTCAGTTATTGTCTTTGTACTACTTCTAGAGGCTGAACATAGATGAACGCGCTCGCCATGGATTCAATTCTTGCACAGTGAGTTGGAATTGAGAAAGATTCCCCAAGAGAGATAGAGAAAGGAACTCTTGCGATTGCTCTATTTCACTTTGCTGCTGCCCAGATGGCTAACGATAAACTTTTTTCCTTCCCTAAGTAGCCAACGAAGTGCTCCCAAAAACCCTTTTGCCATCTCTCAGCCTCCACAATTCAGGCTCTCAAACCTGGCAGATACTTTCCCTCGGACATTCCACCCAGCTATGGGCTCTCCTCTCCCAGAGTCCTTTGCCCTGTGGCCGCCAACTCCTCGCACAAATGGAAACAGACCTGCGACGGTTCATGAGGCTAGCTTTTCGTATTCTCTTCCTGAAGACTGCTCAGCTGCCACTACGTCTTGGGATCCAAATTGCCTGTCTATGGGGTTGCCCTCTGAGAACCATAATATGGAATCCAGTGGGGCGGACATGTCCCAACAATATGAAGACAGTTCGTTAAATAGTAGGTTGCATCCAGGGAGGGAAGGAAAGAAAGAAGAAAGATTTATATGACTTTCAAAGTGAATGGTAACTGATATTAAAGCTTGTAGATAATGATTGGAATCGCCCCCGTGGAGGCGACTATAGTTCAGTGTTGCGTAACCTAGACAATGATGTGGACCGTCTGGGGTCTAGCTATGGGAGCAGCAGCAATGGTACAAGCCTACTCGATCCTCACTACCCATACTCCACACAGCCTAGAGACGGTGAGGGTTTGAGTCTGAACACCAACTTCCCTCGCCGTTTATCAGATGCCGCTTCACTGTCGAGTGCAGATGCGCTAGTATCAGCATCGGACATGCCCTACGACGATTACTCTTCGTACGATGGATCAGCCGTGACCGACTACACCCATAGAACACCACTAACAATGTCCACTACCACCACGCCGCTTTCACCTGTAATGTCACCACGCCAGGCTGGCCAGATGTCGGCTCGTAGTGGTAGTAGAGGCCGGGCTTCACCTTCCCCATCTCGCGCCCTAAATGTTCGATCTGCGCCGTATCCTACTGGAGGCAGGGACGCAGCGAACAAGAGGTGGTCCACCGGATCCTTCATACCGGGGTCGCAAGCTTCGTCTCCGTACGTCGGCCACGTAGATCCGCACTTGCAATCGCACTTCAACTCCCACCACTCCTCGCCAACATGTTCCTCCGCACACCCCGCCCCGCAGCAGCTCCTCCTCTCCCACAGCCATGGTTTCCCCCGAGCAAACGGTTTGCTGCCTAGCTCATACATAGATGCTTCATCATCACCGCACGACTGTCACTCGCAGATGCCGAACAACCTCTTCGTCAAGATGCTCCAATCCAACGCAGCAGAGCACTACCGCAGCCACTACACTGACCTCACTGAGCCCCCAGATCTCTACGCTTCCCTGAACGAGGAGCAGATCCCGCCTCCTCCGGAAGACATGGACCCCGAGGACCCGGATCTCAAGCCCCACGAACAGGAACTCAGATTCGAGGGGGACCTTTACACACCTAGATGGGTCCGCGGTCACGGGAACAAGCGCGAGGGATGGTGCGGGATCTGCAAGCCCGGGCGCTGGCTGGTGCTCAAGAACTCTGCGTTCTGGTATGACAAGTCCTTCACCCACGGCATCAGCGCGGCTACCGGGCAGAGGTTCATGGAGCCCGAGTCGGTGAGGAGGATGGAGGGGAATCCGGACGTTTGGGAGGGTCTATGCCATTCATGCAAAGATTGGGTTGCCTTGGTTAGCAATAAGAAGAAAGGAACCACTTGGTTTAGACATGCTTATAAGGTTTGTTTTGCTAAAGAGATTAAAAAATTAGAAATTAATTAAAGGCGAGATGCTAACTATTCGGTCAATCAATTTAGTGCCATACACATCCTAAGATCAAAGATGCGCCAAAGCGGAGGAGAGAGAGTAGTCAAGGCAAAGCCGCTGCAGCCGCTGCAGCCGCCAAAGCAAAGGTGGACGCCATAAATATAAACGGGATGCATCACGAGTTGATGGGATGAAATGTCCTTCTCTTCCCTACCTTCTTTGCAATCTCCCAGTTCAATGATATTTTCCACCTCTTTTTTTGCACCTTCCCCTTCGCCAATGTTATTTTTTTTTACGAACTCTCTTGCTTTTTATAACGGCCCTTCTTCTACTTTCTTTCCCTCTAATGAGATGGATACGCAGCCTGGTTCCTTTTTTTTTTTTTCCCTTTCAATTCCTTTTCTTTTCTTCCTGCTTTATAACTGGTTCGGAGTGTTCGTTTTTGGAGATATTTTTCTTTTCTTTTCTTTTCTTTCTTTTCTTTATTATTTTATTATTTTATATTTTGTTTACGGCAAGAGGGGGGCATTTTATGTTATGTGGAAAAGGAAGGAAGAGTCGTGTTTCATCATAACTGTTTCTTTTGTCTCCTGGTTTGCATATGGTTTTGCGTCCTAGTATCCATTTCTTCGTCGAGTGGTTTTCGTCGCCATACCCAAACCCCCTCTCCTGGGGGGGGGATGGCTTTTTCTCTCTTCCAAATAAATTAAAAAAATACGTATTTCCCACGAATTTGTTTTTATCTCTCTCTATGTGTGCATGTTTTGCGTGATCGTTTGCGTTTCGTTTCACTTCTGTTTCCAAACAACCCGTGCTCAGAGCCCTTTCATCTCTACTCTTGCGAGATATTGGTTCAGGGTCAAGTTGGAAGGTCACGGCACGGCATTTTTCTGAAGCGGTTGCCGGTCCGGGTCATCGGGTCATTGGCGGGGTTTCGGGGTTTATTGATTTTTGTGTTCGCGTCTTTTTCTTCTCTAGTCTTCCTATTTGTTCTGTAGAGTCGGCTTTTATGATGGACGGTTCTTCTCTTTCTGAATTCTGAGCTCTGATTGTTTTGGTTGATTTTTCTTTACCCAATAGTTCACCTGTATTTTCCCCATCCATTCTTCCATTTTCCTTAAAGTCAATTGTCCATTTTCTCTCCAGTTCTTTGTTCCTTTTTATCTATGATAGACAGAATTTAACGGGATAAAAGTCAAAAGAAAGAAAGAAAGAAAGAAAGAAAGAAAGAGAGCGTCATGGGCTCCCATTATGTTTTTAAGGATTTTTATGGAGTTTCGTTTAGTTCGAGTAATTCGTCTGTGTTTCGTTGCTAGGTTATAACGTGAAGACTAGGCGGTGTCAGCTTGGGAGAAATTGTTGCTAGAACCTTCTATCAAGCGGGCTGGTTTTTTTTTTCCTCCACGGGCAAAGCCTCAAGCCAAAAAAAGTCAAGGTTCAAAGCGGCCGCTGAGCTTCTTTTCCACTCAAACCCCCCTCTTCCGCTTGTTCTCTTGTTTTCCTGTCTTCTTGTCACCACCACTCCCTCTTCTCCTTCCCCGCCCCACGAAATCTGTACTCTTGTTTTCCAGGTTGATCTACTAGCCGAACCCTATCTAATTTTGCCATTGTACTCGGTTTCTTCAACCTTTCAGTTTGGGTAGTAGTATTTATTTCATTCCACCGTCGTCGCCTCCTACTCAGGACAACTCGAAACTTTCTCAACGGTTTTTTTCTTCCGCTTTCCTTTTCCTTCCTCCCTCTTTCCTTTTTGCCTTACACACCTTGGTCAATAAAACCGCACACACACTAAAACAGCACCTATGTCTTCTATGGACATCGATTCTGGACCTTCAATAACCCCAGGAACACCAACATCTCCGTCCCCAGCCCCGGAGACCCCAGCCAAGACAAACGGCGTAAATGGCACACATTCGCTCCCCCCGGACCCACCGAGGGAAGAGCTCGACGGGGAGGCATACAAACAAGCAGGCAACAAATTCTTCAAGCAAAAAGAATACGGAAGGGCTGTCGAGCAGTATTCTAAAGCCATAGAGAAGGAACCCGAGAATGCCACATTCCTATCTAATCGTGCGGCTGCCTACATGTCAGCGGGAAAGTTTAACTTCGCTCTGGATGATTGCGTACAGGCCGATCGTTACGCCCCGGACAACGCAAAGACATTGTTGAGAATGGCGAGAATCCAGGTGGCTTTGGGGAGGCCGGAGGACGCTCTGGAGACGTATGACAGGATGAATCCCCCAGCTAGCAGCAGGGACAAGGCTCCCGCATCTCAGATGAAGCAACACATCAAGACTGCCGAGGCCTCGGTAGCCAATGGGACCGCGAGCTCTATGACGCTGTTCGCTATTAATCAAGCGGAGGAGTTACTGGGCGCTGGTGTCGAACCCCCGAAGAAGTGGAAACTCCTTCGAGGGGAAGCAAATCTCAAGATGAACACCGCGAATTCACTTGGGGAAGCTCAGAACGTCGCAATGTCTCTTCTTAGGCAGAACGCACAGGATCCCGATGCCCTAGTTCTTAGAGGCCGAATCTTATATGCTCAAGGCGAAAATCAGAAGGCTGCTCTTCATTTCCAGGAAGCTCTCAGATGTGATCCCGATATGAAGCAGGCCAGGATATACTTGAAACGGGCGCGGGAGCTTGAGAAGAAAAAGGAAGCTGGAAATGAGGCGTTCAAAAAGGGTGATTACAAAATTGCCAGGGAACTCTACTCTGAGGCTTTGGCTGTTGATCCTTCGAATAAAGGGACTAATGCCAAGCTGTACCAAAATCGTGCCGTCGCCAACACCAAGGTCTGTTAACTTATTACCCCAATGACTGGTATTAGACTAAAGTGCCTTGCCAGCTTCAACATTGGGAAGAAGCTCTCTCGGACTCTGATGAGGCTATTAAGCTCGATCCGACTTATACTAAGGCCCGCAAGACCCGGGCAAAAGCCCTAGGACAGATGGGCAATTGGGAAGAGGCAGTTCGCGAACTAAAGGCGGTAGCCGAGGCCAACCCAGGAGATAGCAGCATCCGAAAAGAGATCAAGGAAGCCGAACTGGAGTTGAAGAAAAGCAAGAGGAAGGATTACTACAAGATTCTTGGTGTGGACAAGACAGCTACCGACACAGAAATCAAGAAGGCCTACAGGAAGATGGCCATGTTACACCATCCTGATAAGAATCCCGATAACGCATCTGCGGCCGAAAAGTTCAAAGGTATGTAGTTACAGTCACGTGATTGTACAACTGCCACAAAGCTCACACTGACCTGAGTGATTACCCTATAGATGTCGGTGAAGCCTATGAGACTTTGTCCGATTCACAGAAACGGGAAATGTATGATTCTGGTGTTGATCTACAAGATGATGATATTTTCTCCGGGGGTGGTGGAATGGGTCCGGGGATGGGTGGCGGTGCGATGAATATTGACCCCAGTAAGCTAACACCTGATTGATTGCTTATTTCGTCCATTTCAACTGATATTTTTCGCCCTTAGACCTATTTTTCAACATGATGGGTAATATGGGAGGCGTGGGAAGCGGTAACGGCGGAGGCTTCTTCCCCGCCGGCGGCTTCCCAGGTAGCGCAGGAGGAGGGAGAAGAGGGCCACGAGGTGCCCCAGGTTTCCCGAATTCGTTCACATTTTAAAGGGGTGGAGCCTAGATTATTGCGGTGCAGGGCAATTTGCATGGAACAAATGGTGTTGTCAAAAAACGTTCTTCAAATGCTGAACAGGATTTGTTTTTTTTACCATTCATCCCTCTCTTCCTCTTTTGTGGGTTCTCAATGTATTTCAAACACGATTCTTGCTATTGAGTCTTAGGTGGCGCTAGTTTCTTACTCGATATTCCTTTTGTTGTCGTTGTCCATTCACCATCTTCATCTTCCTTCTCTTCCTCCCTCTCCACCCTGCGACTTCCGTACGTCGTTTGTCTACTCCTCTTCTCTTTACCATTGTGTGTTCAGCATTATTATTATTTTTCCCCCTCATCTTTTCTTTCTTTTTCTCGTGTCTTCATCATAGGGTGTTCTTTTGATATAAACATTGGCGGGTTTTGCTATGATTGGTTGGTCTGGTACTAGTATGGCAACTATGATATGTCAGATGGCTTTTAAACGCGGAGGGGGGAAACGATCAATATTGTGAAATTTCTTGCCGCCGTTGTTACTGTTGTTGACTGGCTATGGTATTCGAAAGGCTGGCCCTCCCTTCGTATCATACAAAATTCAATGGTGATAAGTAAATAATACTTTAAGCGTCTGACTGACTGACCAAAGAGTAACCTAATTTCTCACGTAACCCGCGCCTCCGCCAATTCAAATGTCCTCCTTGTTTAGGCCTGTTTCACCTTGTTTCTCTATCTCTCTACCACTTCTTCCCTATGCTGCACATCTGCAGGGTTAGGGTCCATCATAACATACGGTATTTCTGAGCGCCAATCCAATCTGCTGCAACTTTGCCAGGCGTCCGGGCGGCATCTAAGGAGACCAGTACCGGGAGGCGAGGTCAACAAGAAAAAGAAAAAAAAGAAAGAAAAAAGCGGCTAGCGGCTCGGGCTCCTTTCGGACCAGACGCCTCCCCTCCTGCTCCCTTCCTTTCTTTCCTGCTCTCCCTCCCTCCTGGCATCCTGACATTCTGTTCTCTTGTATTCTTGGGGGCTGTGTAGAAACGGAACTACATCATAACTAATTAACACGTAACTAACTTTTTTTCCTTCTCTCTTACACCTTCCTTGCCTTACGGGGTAATCTTCTGCTCTTTTCAAACACTCTCCATTTTTACCCTATCATTTATTTCATTTTTCGACGGCCCACACTACACTACGGTCAACAATGTCGATTCAAGATCGCACGGGGGAGTTCCACGCTCTCACAACGTCGGCCTCTAAGCGGCTCAACAGGAATAATCCGAGTGGAGCGCATCAACGATTGCTCGGGCCGAAGGATAGGAATGGGGGAAGAGATGAGCAGATCGGGAACGGCGGGGGCGGTGGGAGGGGTGAGTTCGCTAGGAAGGCGAGGGATATTGGAAGGGCTATTACGGATACTATGGGGAAATTAGAGAAGCTTGCGATGCGTGGGTATCCTCCGGGTGGGAAAAAAGGGGGTTGATGCGATGTGATGCTAATGTGGGCTGGGTGAACAGTGGCCAAACGCAAAGCACTCTTCGATGACAAACCGGTCGAGATTGCAGAACTCACGTACATCATCAAGCAGGACCTCTCGGCGATAAACCAGAATATAGGAGCCCTGCAGGCGCTCTCGCGCCAGAAGAATAACGGCCGCAACGAGGAGGGCGAGCACAGCAAGAACGTTGTCGTCATGCTCCAGGGAAAGTTAGCCGATGTGTCGGTTGGGTTTAAGGAGGTTCTTGAGGTGCGGACGAAGAATATCCAAGCTTCTAGACATCGGACGGACCAGTTTGTGTCGAACGTTAGGCCGAGCTCTGCTGATCGTTTGTCTCACCCGACCCCCGACCCCGACCCCCGACCCTCCCCCACTTTCGAGTGCATTGTTGGTGTGGATGTAATGTTAACATAAGTCGTGGTGATGACAGCAACGGTTTTGCAAACTTCACATTCGCCATTGTATTCTACGCCGTCTAGTACCCCCCGGCCTAACCATCAGCCTGATTTATTGTCCCTAGACCCGAACCCTTCCTCGTCAGCGCTATCGGGTCCCGCATCGGCGCAGCAGTTGGCACTGATGGAGGAAGGGTCCTCGGCAAACTCTTACATTTCCGCTCGATCAGAAGCTATTGAAGCTATTGAGAAGACTATCACGGAGCTAGGCGGGATATTCAGCCAGTTGGCACAGATGGTGGGTGAACAGAGTGAGATGATTCAGCGTATCGACCACGAAACCGAGGACGTTGTAGCGAATGTAGAAGGCGGGCAGAGGGAATTGCTCAAGTACTGGTCTAGAGTGAGCAGTAATCGGTGGCTAGTGGTGAAGATGTTTGGAGGTATGTATACATACCCCTAGCCCATTGCTACATGTTAAAAGCTTCGAAACTAACATCCCACATAGTTCTCATGATATTCTTCCTTCTTTGGGTATTGATTAGCTAAACTTCTCTTTTCCTTTATTTTATTTTTCTTCCCTTTATTCACTCTTGACCCTCAACCTTACTTTACTTTATTACTCTCCGTCGGGCGTTCTTTTTGTTTTAGAGAAAAGAAGGAACAAAACTAAAGAAAAACTAGCGAAACTGCCTGTTTGCCTACTAGGTTGCATAACTCAATATTAATAATACCTGGGGTATATATATAATTGCCGTTTTTTCTCTTTTTTTCTTTTCTTTCCTCCCTACCTTTCTCTCTCTCTTCCCCTCCTCTCTTCGCGTCTCCACCATACTTTAGGTTTCTCATAGGTTCGTGGCTTTAGTTAGATGGCGTAGTTCCTCTTTTTTTCCCCTTTTATTTTTTTCTACTTCTCGTCGAACTAGTAGGGAGCGGTATGGATGGATGGGCGTGGTACTAAACGGATGTGTGTATGTATGCATGTACATACCTATGATGGCTACAGCAAGTATTCCCGCCCATAGAGTTAGGTATGGGGGGGCAGTTAGCCTATATCCTACGCAATCGTAGACGTTCTATAGAATTTTCTAGCTCTGTAAAGTAGTGAGTTTTCCCGCGAACAGAGAGTGGCCCCAAACACGATTACTTATCATACTTTCGGTCAATCTTGACAATCCCTATGTTAAAGCCCAATCCACCCGAACCTCCAGCACAGTATAGCATCAGAGAGGACGTATAGTAGGTACCGTAACTCTTTCTTCCGCCTACGATCCCATCACAACACTCCACCCCGCTGCTGCAGATGCGCCAAGTCACGCTAAAGTCGAGTGAGACTCTGTGACTGCAGTTAATGAATAAATTTATGAATGAAAAATGGGGGGGGGGCATGGTGCTGTGCTGTGCTTTTTGATATGTTATTAGAGATTTACTTTTTCAGGCCATCTGTCTCCTACTCGTGTCTCCGCGCCAAGGATAGGCACCTGTTTTGGAATAGCCACCACCAACCCATAAAAAGTATATGAAATGACCTCACGATTCACCACAATACCGGTATTGGAGATTTTGTGGACTCCCGTGGGCTGGTTTCGATTTTTCCTTGGGATAAGCATTCAGCATTGAGAGAATATTAGAACTCAAGAGTTTGAATTCATGACGAAGCTCTGGGATCAGAAGATATTAACCTCACTTATTGACTCGTGCAATAAGTTTGGGGTTTATACACATAGTGCTTCTCCAGAAAGGCAGCCTCAAAGCTATCCCCTCCATATGGGCCCGCGGTAGCCATTCCAAAAGAGGTGCCTATTCTCGGTGCGGAGACACGAGTAGACGTTAGGGCATTTACCACCCTCACCGGCAACAAAAGTAGTTCGCCGAGCATTTTTCAATGCTCGACTACATCTACTCGTTCTCACCGGGGGGTTCGAACTCGCGCTGGTTGTCGTTTCGGATCGATGCGGACCAGTTCCTTAGCCGTTAGACCATCGGAACTGGTCGAAATAGCCCCCCCCTCTCGAATTTTAAGCATAGTGCTTCCCCAAAAAAGCAGCATACGGGCCCGCGGTGGCTGTTCCAAAACAGGTGCCTATTCTTGGCGCGGAGACACGAGCACAGTGTGATATCAGAGAAAAGGGAACATTCCATGAAGGTCAAGTTATGATGGTATCATACAAACCCTTTTTTTTTTCCATCAATAAGAGGACTAAGCCTATTATGAGGGTCAGTTACGATATGATTATATAATACTAGGTGTTGTGAGGGAATCCACTTGTCCGTATTTGCTATGACTGTAACCAAGAGTTGGAGTCATGTGATGGATAGCATTACTCCTTTATGAGCGTGGAATCTGCTAATCGAGGAAATAGGCTAGTTTTGCTAGTGTCTCTTTAGTGTGGTGTAAGTTAGGGGATATTTGGTAGGTGCCTGCGGGCGGAAATTGGTTGGAAGAGGAAGTGTTGTGAGTGTCACGGTATGGCAGAGCTGATATGAAGTGTTTGATATCGTGACGATATTAGTTGTCGGTAGATGGAGTCAGTAATCATTATTATATTGTTAATCTCTGAACATGGTTTATCAACTATTTTTTTTTTTACCAAAGTAAGCAGTTTTATATCATGAGTTTTTGATGGGATTTTGGCACCCCGTATTATGGAAATTTTTAATGGGCATTTTTTGTTGCATCGTGAAGTTAGTATGCAGGGGTATTGCCTGGTCTAATGTTGTCTCAGTGGTTTTTGAGGCCAAGACAGTTTTACGAGTAGAGTATCCCGATACAGTCGTCCAAAACATTATCAGGATATTTTTCTACCCAAATATTTAGCTCAACCTCGAGTTCGGATCCCACTTTAGACACAAACCTGCAGAGCCATTAGACTTTCCACTTCTGGAGGTTAATCTTCGTATCTAGTTTTTTAAACAGGTCATAAGGTCATTAACTCCTTCATTGCTGATCCATCGTTCTTTCAGACCTAACAACCGGATCTCGCTAGAGAGGGAACATTGCACATTGTAGGAGTTAAAGCAAACCAGGAATAGTCTCTACCCTCAACCACCACCCTAGCTCAGGGTACCAATGGCGAATTATTCTCCCAATCTATCAAACACCACGCATCACTCTCCATCCACAAGCCCAGGCATGTAATGAAACTGCCGACACATCGCCAGGATCCCCCCCCTCCCCCCAAACACATGAAAAATACCAAAACCAGAGCTTGATGTTGGTAAGACATAGTCTCAAGAAAACACGAGACAAACCCATTAACAGAAATCCAATCCAGGAGCACAGGCTTCATCATCCTCAATTGACTCAATGGATATGAACCCAGAGCAGCAGGTTGATATCTTCATACATCCCTACTGCCGTTTTCAACCCACTTTACTCGTCTAAACAGCTAATGCCAGTTCGCCCCACTGCAAATTTGTACCCCTGTGACGGGCATATGTCTCTCCCCCGACCTCGTCCCGTCCCTCATAGACTCCACGTCCGGACCTTGTTCATGGTGTATCTCTTGCTTTAACCCCGTTTGAGGAGGAGGTCAGGAGGTCCTGCAAGCACCTCAGATAGTTCCCCCTCCCTACTATTTAGTGACTTTATCTCCGATTGGAGTTTTCTCTCGTGTCCGTCTACAGTTTACTCATCTCAAGCACGTCCGTCCCAGCCAAGATAAAGTGAAGCTTACTCATGGGAAGAGAATCCAACTGTTGCATTTAATTTCCGGCTAAGGTAACATAGACCTCTAGTTTATGATTAATAAAGTCCAACCTCGGGACGCAGGGAGAAAGGGGGGGTACCATATGCACCAGAAAGATCGGCGCCAATTTAAACCTCTTCTTCCAGATTGGTGCCTCCGGCGCCTGTTTCGATATCTCTGTTCACATGCTGGGGGCAACTGCATATCACGTGAGACGAGCGATCCGAGTGATCCTTCCTGATTCTCTGAACTGCGTTGGTTGGACCAGAAATTGAAGACGGGGGACGCCGGGACACGGATAGGCCAGTCAACAGTGTGCCGAGTATGATAGGGTAGCTAGCACCACCGCCTCCATCGGAGGGCATATTGTGCTTAATAAAATAAAAAACGCTGACTTATTCTCACTTCTCACCACCCTATTACGTTCAGTGCATTATCGACTAGTCTACCAGGCCGAGGTCAAACCCGAGTACGTAAGGTGAGGCGAGCAACCACTGAATTAGGTGCATTAGAGTAGGAGATATAATTAAAGCGGACCGACAGACAAGGACATTAAATCCTGTGGGGTGGTCGATGGAGGGTGAGGAAAGGAGTACATATAAGACGGAGAGAGCACAATAGCAAAGGCAGTGGGAAGTAAACTTCACAAAAAATTACGACCACAATATGCACGTGACCATATACGTGGTGACGATAGCAAGCAATTGACATGAACACACCCCGAAAGTTAGCCAAACCTATATTCCTCCTTCTTCCAGCCCCAAAAAACCTATGCCTTTTAGTGGCGTCTAACTTAGGACGTTATATTCGGTCTAAGACCTGTTACTAAAATATAATGTCTATGAACATACCCCATCCCGTAGTACATGGGTAATAACTCTTATGGCCTAGTATCTTCGGCAATAGAGTGATGGAATTTTGCATCCCGTCTGCTCTATAGCAAGCAAGCGTCATTACACTGTCTGGATAGTACTCGAGTACTACAATGGGCGGTCATTTTGTTTTTTCTACTTGGTAGCAACCACCTTTGGGAAATAGCTAATCTCTTCTCCTCTCTCGATCGAGTGAGTCTCCATGTTTATTGGGGGCTGTGTTCCTGGATTGGAATATACCGGAAGAACCCAAATAGACAGACCTTATGTTAGGATGTCAGAGCTACCTCTCCTAGCATGGCCCGGCTTTTTTTTCTCTTTTATTTGTCTCGGAAAGCAGGTATTTTATCGCTTTTTCCGCCCCTTCCCAGTGGAGGAGATTTTAGGCTACTTAGGCCATGACCCCTCGCGAAGTTCCTGCGGTGCTCCTTACCCAGGAAGAAAAGAAGAGAGGGAAACTAAATATTCAGCAATGGATACAAAACAATACCTATAACCTATCTTCAACAAACAGCCCTTCACGACCACTACACCCGTCAACACCAAGCCGGGGAAAATTCCCCATCCAGGCCCACGCTGAGAACATCGATATCACCTTGGGGCCTTACTTCTGCACAACGAGTCCTAAATAGCAACACGATGCGTCCTTCTCCTAAACAGTCATGCTCACAATGCTTACTGCAACCGCGCATACCGGTACATCCCTTCTCTATGCTAAGCATACCATACTCTCCAATATGTTGTAATTAATCCTGTCAGGCTAGATATCTAGCACGCATACGCTTACTACTCTTTAGAGGATTATATAATAAAGCGCTGTTTAGCGTAACATAATATTACGGTGGTTACAAACCATGGCTTGCAGCCAGGCTAGTATTATAGATTGACCAATCATAATGCTTAGATTAGAAATATAGATTACATAAAGAAGTTTAGGCTCTGATTGGCCACTTTGCAAACTTGTTTGCAAACCATGGTTTTGTAACCACCGTAGCATGTCGCGCCAAACAGCACCTAAGTTACCGGTATCGGTAGTCGAGGTTCATGGCCTTATCAGATTGGGCAGTGGCGAACGGAAAGAGTAGTTAGGGAAGGTGGGGGCTGTCTGAGGCCTAAAGGCAGTGCTCGAATTTATCATTGCCAAGGAGGGCTAGGATAGAGGCTAGGATCATCTGGCATCACTCGGTATTGAGGGATTTAGGAGGTCAGAGGAAGCCTAGCTGCTAGAATTCGACGGCAATATTGAAATCAAAAGTGATCTAGGCGATTGCCTGCCTATCCCTATTCAGGGAATTGTAGATCCCAACGTGCCAAACTTCCTTAGGCGCTGTGTCATAACTTACCGGTAGCCATTTGCCAGGTGTCTGAGCGGGATACCGGTACTACAAATTCTGGAGTCCTCATACGCGATGATGCTTCCCGCGTGGGGCCATACGCTGAACACGTGAGCTTCAGGCAGCCCAGTTATGAGAGTCAGAGAGGCTCTCAGCACTGTACTGTAGAGTACAGGGACCCGCGGGCTCGCGGGGAATGTGAGGATACCGTATTGCTCAAGTACCCGCTACCAAACCCCCGTCACCCCCATCACCCCCACCCGTGCACGGACCCCACTGCTCCTCCTCCTCCTCCGCCTCCTCCTCAAGAGGCCCCCCCCCCTTCATGCAAAACTGTGGTCCTCCAGTACCAAGATTTCAACCAGCAACCCACATCCACTAGCCCACATCCACTAGCCCACATCCACGCTCCCTCCCTCCCCCGAGCAAGTAAATACCAGTACATAAAATGATAAACCCCAACAACACAAAACTATGCACGATCCGCAGGGCGCAACATGGGGGCTAAAAGTGCACTATTATATTTCAAACACTTCTAGAACGTGTAAAGAAGTTATTTCGTTACTTTTTCATTTTTACTTTTTTAGATGGGGAGTGGAGGATGGCTTTTGTCAAGATGGATCTTACCTTTTAGTTTAGATTAGATTTGGCGGGGGGGAGGAGGGATGGATAGATGGGAGGAAGAATGTGTCACGTAATTTAGCTTATTACATCGAATGTCGAAAACAAGGTCGCGTGAGTGATTAACTTATGGTGGTAACGTACCGTAGTTTGATTCCCGAGTTAGTCGCGAGAATCGCGGGAGTCTTCTCGCTTGCTTAGTATTTGCTTGTTTGCTTGCTTGGGAAGAGGCGGGAGATAGCGTGGCCACGTTTTCCAGGCCTGTGCGGGTTTGTTGATATATTGGTATCTGGTTGGTATGATAAGATTGCGGGGAGATGTTCTGTGTGAGAGATGAGCCCGAGAGAGGTTATGAATTGGAGTAATCTTATAACGTAATGGAGTACCGGTAGCCACCGGTTCAAAGGATATCCTCCATATACTTGAGCACGTTGCTATCGTAGCAAGTATAATACTTCACGTTTGTGAATATTACATCTCGATGGTATGGAGTCTTTGGTAACCACGCCCTCGAGGGTAGAGGATAGTCGCTTGAATAAATAAGTGAGCGAGGGAAGTACCATAGATTCATAGGAGAGTAAACGTTGAGAAGGTACTATGTTTCACAGACTTGGATGGCTATGACCAGAATCACAAAAACAAAAACTCGGCAGGACACTCAGCTTCCAAAGAAACCAAACTACATGGCATGATACAACGACCTACCTACCCATAACCCAAGCAAAGTTCTAGTTATGCCATGAATAAATAAATAAAGACCACGCCAAACACTACTCTTAGGGTCGCGACGTTTTTCAAAACCGGACTGCCGATTCTTTGCTATACGCGATGGCAGTCCTTCTTACAAATATGATGACATTGCAACTAACTACCTTCCTCATTCTCCACAACTCAATCACTACCACACTGCCTACGGTAACCCCAACAAAACCTAGCTAGCAGCCAAATACAGCAAACTGATAACAACCAGCCTAGTCACACAGAAAGTACCCCACAATATCACCATAAATACGCACCACTACCACCACCACCACACCCAAACCTTCGGAATCAAGCCCGAGTGACGACTCGTGCTCTGCTGCTGCTCCTTTCTCACCGTAGCTTATTTCCCAAGGCGGAGCCTTACCCAACTCAATGACACATAGCTTATCACAGCCGGGGCGATAGGTTCTTTGGATACAAGTAGAAGGCAGGCAGCGAAGGGCTGGTGATAAGGCTAATCTGTACGCCTGCCAGAGCACGTGCAGAGTGGATAGGGTAGGGGTATTTGGGAAGATTTGTCGGGGATATCCCATCCACTTTGCTCTCGATATTATATTATGGCCGAACCAAGAGTGATTGCCATCTGATGTGCTGTGCTCGAGTACCGTGGTTGGGGGAGGGAAGGGGGTTAACTGACCTGCCGGTAGCAGCCTGTAACAGTAAAATAAAAATTGGATTGGAAGGGAAAGCTCGCCCGTGACTAGACTAACGTCATCACCATGCTTCCTCCACAGTACGGTACTTGGCCGATCCAGCGCGTGGAAGCTACTCCCCCCCTCCCCCCGTGTGTTTCGAATCGTACCGGAGTAGAATGGAGTAGAAACATAAGGCGAATATTGTACTCGTAAGTGCCGGGAGATTCGCAATCGTACCGCCCCCAAATCCCTAGGGCCAAACCCGCCCGTGCAGAACCCACAACCAGCTTCGCCTAACGCACGTCATTCATGATCACTCGTTACTTCATTGCGGCATGGTATCGCCATTGGCTCCCGAGACAGATGCCGAATCGCACCAAACTTTGGGAACCTCCGGGCCAACATAATATGACAATTCATCATAAAATTCAATGAAAAAACCAGTAGAGGGCGAGAGGAACGCATTGTCCCAAGCCTGCCAAGAAAAGAAAAAAAGAGGACTTGTCGGATCGCTCTTCTCGCTCATAGCAGACTGGTCTTCAATGCTCTGTTTGAGAGCTCAGGGTAGTACTCGAGCACTTGCCAAGAAAAGGGTTTTTGTGCTGTGCTTGAGTACTAGTACTTGTGCAGTGCCGGTATCACAATATTATGCAACAGATAAATCGCGACTAGCCCCAACTCCAAATTGCTGCCATTTCATCCATCTGCACTCAAGATAAAAAACTGGTATCATATATATTATTATTTCAGGCACTTGGCTATCTTTTTTACCGGTACCTTTCCGTTTTTTTTTTTTTAAAAAAAAAACCTCACCCCAAAGCCTACCGTAAGGAAACCCTTGAATGACAGTGGTTTGAAAGCCCTTATTTTTTGGTACGATTTGGCTTCTGTCCCATAACCCAATAGAGGACACTGGGAGATCCTCCTCGTCCCCGCATTTCAGCTTGAGAATGGGGAGTAGCACAAGATTCCTGAGTTAACTGTGGTACCTACCGCATTAAATAAAAAAAAGAAAGAGAAAAAGAAAAAAGAAAAGAGTCCATCACGCGGGAGGTCCGGTTCGGTTGGGGATTTTGGTTAGGGTTAGCTTTCTTACGGGTGGTGGAATAATAAGGCGGTGAAGGGGGGCGGGGAGGGGTGGCTGTTTATTTATGTGGTTTGGATTGAAACGGGCTTTTATCCTCGGAGAGTTCGCGTAGCGCGGCCGGTTGGTCGGAGCGGGGCGGGGTCCCCGGCGGGGTTAGATCGGGTCGGGATGCCGGGTTGGGATAAGTTGGTGATGGAAGATATAATTGCCGGGAAATGTGTGATGAGCATGAGGTGAGCATTTCTGATGCCAGAGATGGAATGGAATGGAGTTCTGACTATTGTCTTGTCTCGTCTCGCACGTAATGTACAGTACTGTAAGGCAGTGAGGAGGTATTGCCTGCATGCGTCCTAGAGGGGGGAGCTGGTTGGTGGAGGTTTGGTCGGGTCATTGGGGAAGGGTGCGTACAAGTATAGAATGCCGAAAGCGCCGTGCCCTTGGAGTGTAAGGGTGCGGCATCTTATGAAGGAATGGAAGGAGAAGGGCGAAGAGGAAGGCGGAAATAAGGCTGCAGGTACGGCTCGCGCAGTGGGTGCAGTACTTGGGACTGGTTTCCCTTGGCCATTGATCGAGTATCCGCCGCATGGCTGTGAGTGGGGGTTTGCCTTGCGGTAGGCGCAGTTTGTCCGCTAAATGAGGTTGGAATGAATTGCGGATTAGACCATGATGCAATGATACAAATGTCCCCTCTTCCAGGAGCGAACTTCCCAAAGAGGCTGAGGAGAAGTCACTCCCAAGGTGTCAATTTCAACACAAAACCCTTGTGCTATTGACTTACTGACACATAAACCGGCAGCCCAAACCAAAGTTCGGGTGATATCTCGTGAAGTTGACCTCCCTCTGCCCTTTCCCTTTCTTCCAACATTACTCGTACTAAGTGGAAATGAACAGACATTCCGATTCAGCATTATGCATAATCTCCCCGCACGTTGTGATCTCCGGTGTATTTTCTTTTCTCTTTCCCTTTTTATTTTCTTTGGAAAAGAAAAAAAAAGGTGCACTACTTATGTGCTGGGATGTTCGGAGGAAGTGGAGAGTTTGCGAAACGAACTGCGTTCGCAGATCGCTTGACCGCAAGTTGCTCCAACCAATGAAAGTAGATAAAGATATTGACTATGAGAAGAGAAGGCATAAAGAGGAGGATGGGGGGGATCGAGGAGAGCAGGAGGCCGAAGAGGAGTGAAATAGTTATTTCCCTCGAATCTAGACAGTCGGTATGAGTCCACCTTTGCATTTATGCACACTATCGCCCTCCCCTTCCTCGTCCCCCTCATAGTTCAGTCTTGTTTGAATCCCATCCGCAGCTTTTGTCTAAGGTTTCAAGGCATTTCAAATCTTGGTGGGTGTCCTTTTTCAGATTAGGAGATTATCGCTATTGAAGGCCTTCTGAGCCACAATCGGCGGAGAGTTGATGTGCGAGGGGGCGAAAAGTGGGAGAGCAGAAATGGATGTCTCGGTTACTGCATTGAGTGTTTTTTGTCACACTTTGATGATGGATGTGCCAGGTGGGTGCGGGTGACCACTCCTCCTCACCTAACCTGAGCTAGGCTTTGACGGTCGGGAGAAGCCAGGACCCTCTCCTGCTCCCGTTTTGCCAGGGTGGTCTCGCCACGGGTACCGGTAGGACCGACCGAGAGAGCTGCGGTCTGCAGGATTCCTGCTGTTCCCTCTCACTTGCGGGTCAGCCTCTTCCTCCTCCTCCTCTTCTCTTCCCCCCTTCCTGATCCTCCTTCCTGCTTCACTCCTTCCTTGCTGAAGGAAACCCTGCGCAAGTGTACATATCGGTACATCTCTATAATTCTCTTTCTTTGTTTTCGACAAACCTCCATTTTTTTTTCCCTTTCACTCTATCTTTTTCATTTCATCGAACACGTTGTTTTCCAGTGGACGTTATCTGGCATACAGTGCTTTACCGGTATCGTGCATCAATTAGCCTCTGCACCTTTGACTGTTCATCCTCGCTGTCGTGTCGTCCATCTCCTTATTGGACAGCTTTGTTGGTCGGGTCTGGATTTGGCCATATGTTCTGGAAGGCATTGAATTCAACCCAGGGGGAATTTGGAGGAGAAAAATAATAATAATAATACAATATTCAGTCAGTCTCGGGCAGAAAAAGACTACTCTCAAAAAAAAAAGGAAAAATAGGAAAAAAAACAGACCCAAAAAAGTGCACAGCTCCGTTTGCCTCCCCCTACATTGTTTCCGCCACCTCTTTCTTGCCTGTCCTTCACCTTTTCCCCTTCTTTTGCCCCACGAAACATCCCTAACATATGGGTTCGTGTCCCTTCCTGTTGCATCCATCCTTTCTCACTCCTGGTGTCGCTGGCTGGCTGGCGTTTCTTTGCTTCTAAAATCCTACTGGACAATACATTTCCACTTCTCCCTCTTCCTCAAACTACACAACAGCATACAAAGGATAAAAAATAGAAAAAATATCCCCCTCCGCATCCCCGCTGTCAACTATATCACCTGCTCCACCCCTTGGTCGACTCTAGTCCATCCTCCCTCCACGCCCCGTCTCCGTCCATTTATCCATCTATCCCTTCCCACCCCTCCTTAACTCACTTCATTCAAACTCCCCTGTTGAGCCGTTGAGATTTCTGCCGCCCACACACCACAAACCCCCAATATTACACATACCTAAAATCAAACCCCCATCCTTACCCTCCTCCCTTTCTTAATATCAACCGTTATCACATCACTCTCCCCCCATCCTCTTGAAGGTCTCGTGGTCTATTCTCCCCCTCCTGACCCGCCACTCTTTCCATTATCGGCTCCCTAAAAGTTTGCTTTCTTATTGCTTGATTCATTCATTCATTCATTCATTTCTTTGCTGTATTTCCTTGAATTCTTGACAGGATACCCTTTCTTTCCTTCGGTTCAGAACAAAACATGCCCAGCACCCCTGTTAATTCACCATCCCGGCCAAGGTCGGCACTCAGGCGTCTGCCGTCGTACAGATCCCTTTCATTCTCAGCTAGCAAGCTTTCTCTCTCACACGTCACACCAGACCCTACGAATCGCTACTCGCTGCACAAAACTGATGGCTCCTCGAGGATAGAGAACTTTTGTTCTCACCCCATCAAGAGCACCAGCAGCGGTGTTCGAAAACTCCTACAAAAGGCTTCCCACTCACTTCGGTTTACCCACCGCAATGAATTATTAGACGGTATGAAGAGAGACAAGTGTCCTAGTACGCTAGGGGATGGTGAGAGTGGTATTGTTATAGACGACAAGGACAATGATTGCTTCTATGCTATTGACACTACGGTAGCTAGGAAAGGTCCGTGTGTGCTTTAAGAATTCTTCGGAGGCTGTCCCTCTTTTTGGCGGTTCGTCGCGCTAACCATTGTTTTCTGTAGATTTCGTTAAATTCCTTCCACCCGAGATCACTGCCCATATCTTTTCCTTCCTAGACCATCAGAGCTTGGTAAATTGCGAATCGGTATCCCGTGCCTGGATGGTAGCTGCGCGCGATCGTCATGTGTGGCGCAACGTCTTCCGCGCTGAACATGGTCCGTGGAAGTCGAAGCCCGGGAATGATTGGAAGAGGATGTTCAAGGTCAGACAGGAGCTTAATCTCAGGTGGACCCAGGGGCGTGTTACCGCGAAATATCTCAAGGGACATACCGACAGCATCTATTGCGTGCAGTTTGATGAGTAAGTTGCGGTGTGGAGCTTTTTGCGGCTTCGGATTGGCTGACTTTTAGTGTTACAGTAAGAAAATTATCACTGGTTCGAGGGATAAAACCATCAGAATCTGGGATATTAGCACTGGGGAATGTATCAGGGTTCTCGGCCAGGGCTCCCGTTTTTCATCACCACCGCTTGTTGCTAACACCGACATTGCGGCACCGCACATGAGCTCCCCGGACTACCATAGGGCATCGGTCCTTTGTCTCCAGTTTGACGACGAAATACTCGTTTCTGGATCATCCGACTACACTTGCATAGTTTGGTCTGTGCACACTTACACGCCGTTGATGCGGCTTGCACATCACACTGCTGGCGTGCTCGACGTGTGTTTTGATAAGAAATATATTGTTTCATGTTCCAAGGACACCTCCGTTTGCATATGGGATCGTAAGACAGGAAAGCTGTTCCGCCAACTTACAGGACATCGAGGACCGGTGAATGCAGTTGCCATTCGCGGAAATTTGATTGTCAGTGCTTCGGGTGATGCTTTGATTAAATTGTGGAATGTGGATACTGGAAAATGTATTCGAGACTTCACTGGCCATAACAGGGGGTTGGCGTGTGTTCAGTTCAGCGAGGATGCTAGGACAATTGTTAGCGGTGGTAACGACCAGGATATCAGAATTTGGGATGCTGCTAGTGGGGAGTGCATCAGGACCTTAGTGGGACATCAGTCTCTGGTTCGCACGCTGCACTTGGACTCCAGGAATAGGCGGATTATCTCGGGATCCTACGACCAGGTATATTGTCATCTTCCAGCAATGCCCGCTAATATCCGTGTCAGATGCTAACTGGTGAAAACAGAGTGTGAAAGTCTGGGACTTGGATTCTGGGAAGCTTGTCCTCGACATCCAGCGATTCCACTCTACCTGGATTTTGTCCGCAAAAGCTGATTATAGGAGGATCATAAGCACCAGTCAGGATAACCGCACCTTGATGCTTGATTTCACTACTGGAATGAAAGACCTGGAAGTCTTGGAGTAGTCACCCCACCACCCAGGATGTAACCGTCGAATGCGGGTTGCCAAGGCAGACGCGGGGGAAAACGTGGATTGTACGATACGATGTTTAGTCTCCTTTGTTAATTTCTATATTCGGTGCTTTATTGCTCGTTTCTTCGAGTTCCTTTTCTCCCCTTATTATTCCTTATTTCAGTATCGATCTCCCTTTTTCAACGTTCCTCGTCGGAACATAGGCGTACTGGGTCGTTTTCTTCTAATACTTTTTTTCTGATTCTGGTGGGTGGGAGGCAGTTTTGATATCTTATTTGGCGGCTGCATTGCTGTGGTTTTTATTATTATTATTGTTTTTATTTTGATTATATCTCCTTTCATGAATCTGGCGAAATTAGAAAACGGAGATATTAGAGATTATTCTTACCCTTGTTTCTTCTTTTCTTTTCTGCTCCCTTTTTTAGTCAGACTCCTTTTGTGTGCTTTTAGGCCACGACACTTGTATCTAGTAGCTGTCCATATTTTTTTGTTCCACTTTCCATCCTTTTAATTCCTTTATACCTGTTTGGCGAGGTCTGGTATAGTTTGGTCGGTTGGTAGGTCTGGTATTACCTGGTTTGGTAAATGGCATTGCTATACGATGGTAGGGCGGCACATACGCTTGCTGATGGTTAGCTTGAGGTACTGTATATCGTGTCACTAGTAAAGAGAAAACTTGCAGGAGACGATGGCGAGTGATTGGTTGTGATTTGTGATGTGGGATTGAAGTGTGGTACTCTTTGGGCGCTGACTTTGGTATCATACGTATCAGATGGCACTTACTCAAGCAAACCTTAAACACGCCCTATCATATATCATCTTGTTATAGTACGGATCTAGTGATGCTCTCATTGACTGTTTCATTGATCTCTTACCATGCTATGTTGCGTTCTCTTGTTATAAGAATGCACACGTGTGTGCCACGTATGCATTCCAGCATCCTGATGATTTCCTCATGTTTGCTTCCCTATATATAGTGCCTTACTTCCCTTCCTTCCTTCCTTCTTTTCTTTTTCTCCTTTCCTCAATAAAAACTCTTGTTTTGTTTGTTTCGCATAACGCAATTCTGCACGATGGCATTGCTATTAATACTTTCCCCCATCTAATCCCGAGCTAGATTTCGAACTTTAACTCTTCTTAATAATGTATTGTACTTTACAGCCGTATTTTGTTATATAGCTATTATAATAATATTATTATGATGGGCTCGGAATCATTATTATGAGGACTAAAAAAAAAACTCCCACTAACCTAGCCAAGAAGCGTTCAGTATTTATCACTCGTTCTCTCATTCACTCACTGTCAATAAACACATACCGAAATGCCACCCTCCGTGAACAAATCCCAGAGCGCAAAGACAACCTCCCTCCCGACCCCTTTCGCTCAAACCACTAATCAGCAACATATACCGAGAAATTCCCAAGTCCGCACTCCGACCCGGACGCCGTCATCGGCATACCGCGATATTCACGAAACTTTGCCGCATATCCGGCGAACAACCAACTTGTAATACTAACATTATTACTACAGGCTATTTATTACTCCGAGCGGTTGCTTGCTTGCCGTGCTACATAAGTTACGATAGCTGTGGGGCCAAAGGGCTAGGAAGTTATCCCGGCCAATTTCTTTCTTTCCCCACTTTAAAACTTGAGATTTTCCCATAGTTTATGATGGCTTTTGCGGAGTTTGGGTTGTGCTTTGGGGTTTTGGGGAAGGTTGTGGGGTGGGTACCGGTACCTCCGCTGCTATAGTATCTATGAATAGTACCGGGATACCGGTATGTTAGAATCGGGATTTGGTGTACCGGTAGGACGGGATGGGGTGGGGTGGGGGTTTGTTGTTTGTTTGTTGGTTGGTTGGTTGGGGGCTTTGTTGTAGTTTTGGCTTTGGTGATAGGGGTATTGTGCTGTACAGTACAGTACTCGAGTACTGTACCCGAGTATGTGCTTGTAGGTTGTAAATAATAGCTTTGTTGGATTGATATCGTACGGTTGGGTATCATATGTAGCACTAGAGAGTATCGCTAATTCGTAGGGTAGTATGCGCGGCTTGGTTTCTTTCTTGTTTTAAGTCCTGTGGTTTATTCGTACTCTAGATAGTCTGCCGTAGTTCTCGGACAAAGGTTATCGTTGGCGGGCTCATACTGTACCATTGAAAACGCCACCAAAAGGAATCAAAATTCGGAGTCTCCGAAATCCTGATTTGTACCCCCCACCTCCTAATAAATCAAAATGAAATCTATACTGATAGATAACTAAAGATCTGGTGGATCTGCAATTCGCATTTCTGTAACAAGTTCCTTTGTTCTGTGGGCAGCGCTTGTTAATTGGCCTGGCTGATCCTAAGACTGGAGTTGAGTGCCAAGAATTTATATGTGCAGCTATGGAAAAATAATAATACATGCTTTGGGAATTGTCAATTTCATACTGCTGCAGTCTATCCAATATTGTGCTACACACTCCAATATTGAAATATCACAATTAGAATACCTAGAACCGCTGTTTTACCGAGAATTGATTTCCTTGTCCAACTGGTGGTTGAGTTCTAGTATGATACTCTGGAAAGCGTCATTTTTTGGCGTACTGCAGCTACAGGAAAATCCAAGGCATGCACCCTAAAGTGTGGCCCAAAAAACCCTCAAAACAAAAGAAACCCCCCAACGGAGTGGGGGGGGGGCGCTCCATTGATCAATGATCGCCGGTGTTGCATTACACACTACACCCCATAACCACCGTGGGTTCCCCACTAGGAAACGCATTGACGCACGAGATGTATCAAGTCTCGTTGAAGCATTTCTTACCTCTCCCGTACCTCATGCCATTACTGGCCGGGCAACATCATGGCTTTAACACAGCGACGCAGCAAAGTCCCGAAGTTAGTGGTCCGCCCGGGCTCGGAACCGAGCACGAAACCCGAAGTTAGTGATCCGCCCGAGCCCGACACCACAGTCCCCGCGGCCTACTGGCGCTGGTAGGGAGGCTTCAACCCGCGTTACCAGGCCGTATACGTTCCTTTTATAAATACCGTTGTTTGCTCCTTAAGCCGAACGCAAGATGAATCTCCGAGTCGGGTGCCAGCCTCATGTAGCGCCCTCCCAACCGGATGATAGACCTCGCCGAAATTCGACCGACGTGCGCGGACCGTCCTCTCGGGCCGGTGGCAATGCTTGAGGCAGCAAAGAACACCGCCTCGCCTCACAAAGGGTATTAACCTTCGCTTCGCGATACCTGCGCGGGGCCACTAGGCCTCTACCCCCGCAGGCCGACCACGTCTAGCCTAGCTCCCCCCTACGTCTTGCAGACCAAGGGGCCTACTGGACTTACCAAGCTCCCCGTCAGATTTCTCTTCACACGGGATACGACCTAAAGCCGAGCCCAGGGCTGACCTGTCAAAATCTCAGCCGATCACACTTACTGGCTTGACCCCTCAGACACTTGAGTGTATCCCGTTTACGGTCTTTCTGATATCTGACTACGGGTTCGGGGTCATAATTTAAGGCCACGGAGCGGTTTCACTCACAGCCGCGATACTGCTGGACCAGGTGCCTAGTCCGCAGACTCCACGCCTTGAACGTGGTGAGGTCTCTCCTAGGGTCCGCAATACCATGCCGCGTACTATTCCCAGCCCCGCTATGGACCACCAGGGGTGGAGGAATTGAACCCCCATGAGATTCGGTCGGTTAGTAATTAGGATAACAGAGGGCTTGCTTGCCCTGTCAGTGGAAGCCGTTACCAGCGCCACCGTACCCCCTGCCTTTTGATATCCTATCCAATGTCCTCCAATCCTATAGTCCCTCTGGTATGGAACCAACCGTACGCCCTCCCCTAAAACAAGAAAAGTAGGCAGAAAAAGAAACCAATTCCAATAGACGCTGAAGCTGTAGCGACAACTAATCCCCATTTTCATCCCCAGTGGTCGGGCAACGAGGCAATTCTTCTCTTATTTCGAGGACCGAGAAACCTTTGATGATATTTGCCATGGCCAGCCCAGAGTATTACTAGCCTTCAGAGAGGTGTTTTTGTTTGACCCAAACTTATGAAGCTCCAAAGTTTCTGCTTGAGGAGGATCGTGATAAAAACGTGGTGTTTTTCCCTGTAGTCATCTTCCTAAATAGGAAGGCGAAATGTGGGGCAAGGAAAATTGGTGGCATGGAGCTTGGTATGCACGACTGGTGAGGATCAGGTACTTATAGTATTTAACAAGTAAGCTCATTCACACCCTGATTAGTTTTTTCGCCCCCCCTGATTTTCGGAAAGCTGGCTAGTTTTGATCAAGACGGGAGAACGAGTGAGAATTCGAGACTGTCTTGTTTGTCTGAGGCTGGTTTTACACAAGAGTAGATCGACGCGCGACAATATCATTTTGGGAGAAACTGAAAGTTGGGATTTTGTGAACTGCTATTGCCAGGGGGGGTATGCGGGAGAGTATTATAATTTACTTCTGCTTTGCAGGCAGGTCAATTTTGAACCCGTTTTATTATGAAGCGTTTTTATTAATACCATTCTTTAGCCAGCGAGTTATGAAAATGGTGTGGAATTGTGGGTGGGTGGAGCCATTGTACTATGTCAATGATAGATTTGGAATCTAGCAATAGCCCTATTGTGATTGGCCATAGCATGAAATGATAGTTCCGGAGGGTTTGATTATTATCTCCCTGGAGTTAGTTGGTTAGTAGTAAAGGTTTGAACGATTTATCAAGGCCCTCTCTGTATGCTCCCACTGAGCTCTCTCACGCTCGGCGTAGGGGGTTCCTCAGAACCTGGAATATCCTCTCTTTTCTGGCTAGGACGGCGGGGAGTCAGCTGTAGGTGTCGACTTCTCTTATAGAGGTATTTTTTCTTCTTTTCCTTTTCTTGTTTGAAGGGTTTCTTATGCCTTGGGGTTTGATTTGATTATGGGATTCTTAGTACTGGCCTGTCTCTGCTCTTACCGGTATAATATGTTGTTGGCGTATCTTCCCAGTAATTGTGGCTTTAGTTCCACTATAATACTCCCCGCACTGCTCTGTACTCGTTATACTGTCATACCTCTTTTAACCATCATCATTTCCCCGGCGAACTTGACAAAGAGTGCTAATATTGTAGAAGGAAGGAAGCACACTGCCATGGATACCTACGAGATACAACTACTGCTATGCCCGCAGCCAAAACTCACACTCACACTCTCTCACTCTTCATTATAGTAGTCAGGGCTCTTATCCTCCTGCAGTGCCCTTTCGGCACCCCTTACCTGATTCACTTATACCAGACCGTCCTTCCAGCCCGGCACGCTGTTTACCGGTATACTACACAGTTCAGTACCCTGCAGCCCCCACTCACAGGATGTACGGAGAGGATTCTCCGAGTGCCAAAGTGTGAAGTTAATATGGAGAGCAGTTACCGGCCTAGCATTATGAAATATCTAGTTTGCCCTATTGCGGGCACAGCAGCCGAATCCTCCCACAATTTCTAGGCCGTAAAGCATCATGATACATACATACATATATATGAGTACTCACTTATGGCTACATAGTGAGTCTCATCACTATATATAGCGCTGTATATAACATGACCATCAACAAGTCGTGATACTTCTAGTTTGTGCGCACCTAATATCGCACGCCGCCCAAGTGTAAAATATAATATCTAACAATTGCTCTACTATTGACTCTTACTATTTGGTACTACAAGCCCCTCCTCCTCCTAGACTTCCCCAATCCGAGCTGTGAAGTTGTCTCAACGGCGTAAATGATAGTAACAGGTCAGTAGGTCTACGGGCCGTCTCAGTCAACTCAACTCATCACGTTGCAAGAAAATCATGATAATTATATTATGATATGATATTATAAAAAAGCCAAACCTCCAAACCTCTCCCAAAACGGAATGAAACTTTTTTACTATTAGACATAAACTACCAACACCTCTTTACTTACTACTCGAGTAGACAGAATCGCTAGGTATCGGCTGGACCTCCTAAACTCTGACTGACCCTTCCGCTTGTTGCTACCGCAATCAATTATTTCACTTTCACTTTCACGCCCTTCCCCTAACCCACCATATCATCGTGACCCCCCCCCCAAAGCAGAATCCCCTCAAACCATCACCACCACCCACACCATCCAACGCACCTGGCAATCCCTACCCGCCTTACGCCTAACACATCTAACACATAAACCACACGCAGGCACGGCTAGTACTCGAGTACCGTAAGACCCGACTTAACCGCCGTGCATGCGCGGCTCTCGGTGGTGTTGGTGTTCCCTGCTCCCTCCTGGCTAACTGAGACTCGGCATAGTTGGTAACTAGTGCAGGGTTGTGCCACTGCCGTGCTGGGGTTGGCGTGATAATCGTGATGATTGAGGTATCATATAATGCGTTGTTGTGGAGTATGTATCATGGGGTACAGTTGTTCCGGGGGTTTGGTTGCTGGGTTTTTGAAGCTGGCTGAGGGGAAGGGTTAATCGGTTATTGGATGGGATGGGGGAGGGGAGGGGGATTGGGTTATGGGCAGTTGGATTCAGGATATTTGAGGGTTTGGGTTACTGGTGGTGGAGGTTTTGGGTATTTGTTTGCTGAGTGATTCCGGGGGTGTCTTATCTACCGGTAGTTTACCATTGCACTGACACAGTATCATACGTTGTCTTCCTGCTAGGGATAACTTGCTACGGTACACTCGTACGCCAACTTACCCGTATATGGGCATGCTATCCCTTTGCCTCATAACATGCCATACTCAATTCATGTAATAACTACATCATTCCTCTTCCGAATATCATAGTCATTCCATTGGTAAACCCGATTTCCTCTCCCCACGGATAACCGATCCCCCAACCCAGCTCCTCACGAATAATCACTCGCTCCCGGAGATAATCCGCTGCAGATTGCCGTAACATAGAACACTCCCCACACATCCATCCATTCATCCGCCTGTTTCATCATTCATCGAGCACAGTCAGACCGGACCCCCACCATCACCCACCGCATATCTCGCACGATCCTGATCATGATCAGCCCGTTAGTGCACCTATCATACCGCAAGATCTCCATAAGCCTCCTCTCCCCTCTCCCCTCTCCCCCCTCCCCCCTATCACTCATACGGTACGTGTGCTGTGCTAGTGCGCTGCGCGCAAATCCGTGCGCAGCGGAAGGAGGAAGGTCTTTCGGCTTCACAAGCTTGCGCATTTATCCTAAGGTAATCTACCGAATTGCCAAAGAACGCGGTAGTGTGATACGGTACGGTAGGTGAACGGAACGTATCCGTGGGTTTGGATGAATTTATTGCCGTGCTGTTACAATTCTCGTATTTCCACTACAATACTCGAGCACTGTACTACCCCTCCAAAAAACTGGAGGGAGGGGTGGGGGTGGAGCTGAAGCTGGTCAAAGCTATTCTCCGATTTGTCGGTTTTAGTTTTTGTCAGATGGGTCGCGGAAGCTGAAACGCCGAGGGGGGAATATTTTCTGGCGGCGCTTAGTGTAGGTCTGATGATAATCAACTAACGGAGGGTTTCTTTCTTTTTTTTCTTTTGCTTCCACCGTGGTATGTGTGAAGCCGCAGAGCGGGTGTGCCAAATTCAAGCCCACCATGAATGATTAAGCCGCTTAATTCATCAAAAAATGGATCTTAGACTGGGCGTGCCGGGGTTGGCCTGGGGTGTTTCCTGGCGTAACTAACAATTCTATCTGTGGCTTGCGCGCGATTATCTTTCCAAAAGATGGGGTGCCGCAGGTTGAGGCTCTTCCTCCGAGGTTTCACACAGTGCAAATCGACACATGTGTTAATTCATGGCCGCTTATTAAACAGACAATCACTTTCCTTCTTAGGTTTGAGTGGTTTCAATGTGCAATAATCGGCAGGTTTGTTACTGCATTTGGTGTAGCATCACCAAGATATTCCTGAAGATGGTTAGCCTGTAGGGGTTGATCCGGCAGCTCTCATTCAAAGCAAAACACTGAATCGCCCTGGGGTCACGGCAAATGGATATTTTTCCCAAATCCCCTGCAACTTCCTAGATAATGATGAAGCGGAAGCTTTTATAGGAGCCTTATGGGTTCTGGTTTCTGAGCTGCTTGAGTGCAGGTGCCGTAGGGGAGCTTGAGGTTGGCCATATTGGGGTTGGTTGGGGGTTGATTTGCGTTGTGGCGCACGCACACACACACCCATTGGGGAGCGGAACGGTTAGATCTTCTTTGACGTTGGGGTTGGTGTGCTTCGCTCCGGTGGGAAAGTATTGATTGGTTGGTTTGGTTTAGTTGGTGGTATTCCCGTGATTCGATGATTTGCTTTGCTCGTTTGGACGTGCATGCGATTGCCTTTTGTTGACGTGAATGACTGTATTGGTAGCTGCTGCTGGCGGTGGTGGTGGTGGTGGCGGTCGCGATGAAGATTCTAGGCTGCTCTCGAGTAAAAGAGCCTGTCTGGAGGGGGGGTTCATTTCTGGTTTGCAGTGCTCTGTTTGGGTAATGGGACATGAGTTGATTCTTGAGTCGATTTCCGCCTTGGCCTGTGATTGATCGTTTGGAGATTTCAGACCGATGGGATATCATAGGGGAGTGGGTTTGATGGGTTGAAAGAAGGAGACAGATAAGTTGCACTGATTGATGGATTGAGCTCAGTGAATGAAAGTGCGACATGGCGGGTGTGCTCCTCCCTCATCAGGAGAGATCTGCTAAGCAACCAGCCGTTGGTAGCAGGGCGTGTAGCAGAGCAAGCAAGAAGCAAGAAGCAAGCAAGAAGGACTGTAGCCAAAGCAAAAGCAGGCAGAAGCATAGAAATCAGACATACAGGAAAGACAGAGAAGCCCTCGGAGTCCTCTCCATACATCACACCCACCCTACCTATCACAGACCACCTACCGTACCTCTCTCTATCTGCCTTGTCCCACCTCCTCCTTCCCCGTCCCCTTCACCTCGCTCACCTCCCGCCTTTTTCCCCCACAAAAACACTTAGGATTGCCTCTCTCAGGCAAAGCTTCTGCTGGGAGTCTTTCTGCGAGATCTTGAACGGATCTTTTTAAGTTAATCTCACAGTAGCTACTACGCTGTTCATAGTATTGGTCTCCTATTATCGCACTTTTTCATTCCTTAATCTTGGTATTTTTTCTGCTTCTCACGTCCTATTTGCCATACATTAATTCGAGCCCTTCTTCGCCTAGGTACATCGTCTATATCGTCGCTTTGTCGTCGGGCATAGCCATCCATCCACGCAGGCGGGTACCGGTACGTCTATCTTGTCGAGTAGGGGCCCCTCCCTCATTTATTGCACTCTGTTCCTCTCCTCCTGCCCTCGCTTCATCCTGTCTTCCTCTCCTCTCGTTTAACTCACCCCACATCCTGTCCCTCATTCTTCCTTTGCCCACATTCTGTGGTGGCCCACTCTCGTTCAATAGTCGGCCCTTGTGTCTTTCGTTCATGGGATTTCCCTTGTTCCTCTAGTTCTTCGCGGGTTCAAATAGGCTCTGCTCGCCCCATTCCCGCATTGTCCTCTTTGACTCCACGCCCGATTGTCATTCCCCTCCCTTCCATTCCCCTCCCCCCCCCCCGCTCCTCCTTTTTCCCCTTTCCAACACTATCGTCATCCTCGATAAGTCAAGCATCCTTGCAGTCCCCTGCCGCTAGTCCTTGTCTTTGGCCTCTCCCTTACCTTTGAATTCACCATATCGCATTATCTTGACGAACCCCCGCTCACTCTTCCTCGTTAGCCGAATACCGGTACGCCGACACGTCGCTCTGACATCTTTCCCTCAGCCGTCATCCCGAAACGAAGATAAAGAAATCTCACCGGGTCCCTTTCGTTTAGATTTACTTTTCGATACACTGTATTTACTATTCTCCTCACCAACCACCTATCGACCTGCCTCCTTCTCGACCTCGACGTTGCTGTCAATCACCGGAGCAATTACCATCACAACTGCCGATCCAGATCGCAAAGTCACAACACACTGACGAAAGTTCAACGAGGGGCAAGAAAGAAATTCTCAGGATTCTAATCTTGCAGAGAAAACTATATCCAATCCCTACAACGTAAGTTATTTCTTGTTTTGTTTTTATTTTTTTACCTCTTTCTCCCCACCGATTTTTCCTCCTCTACTGCTGCTGAAAAGCTCGTGCCTCTGAGCTGACCCTCCTTCTCTTGAAGCTTTCCCTCCAAAGCACCCCTAAACATTGTAGTCACATAAATACTATCCATGTCGGCACCCACACAGCTTCTGCGACCAATGAATCCCCACAATGGACCTGGACCTAGAGTCCCCCGCCTGGGCCTTTCGATCCCGCCTCAACCTAACCCAAGGTCCGTCGGCGCCCCCCAATTAGTTGGCCCCACACGTGGCCCCCCTCAGTTACGTTTGGCTACTCCTGGAAATCCTAATGCCAATGGAATTCAACCGGTAGAGCAGAGACGCGCCCAGGCATACGCTAGTCCGGTGAATACCGTTAGCAATCAGTACTCGGCTTTAAGTTATGCTATGGGGTTGAAAAATCAAGTGCGGGGTTCTCCAGAGAGTGCTATTCCACGAACAGCTAGTAAGGAAGGCGCAAACAAGACTATTAATTGGGATAATGATAATTTAGATGTGGAGGATCTTGATGATGAAGGGTGGAAGAAGGCCAGTGAGGACGGGAGGATCGTAGAATTGGGGGGCTTGGGTGAAGGAGCTGGGGGAGCGGTTACTCGCTGCATGCTGAAGGGCGGGAAGACACTCTTTGCTATGAAAGTACGCACAATTTCCCCTTTTCTCCCGATGCGGGGTTGAGCTTGGCGTAATTTTACCTACTGGTATTGATTACACGAGATACGAGTGTGGTTTGAGACACGTTGTGGGTGCTGGAGAGTGCCTATTTAGAGTTTACCTTTTTTTTACTGACTTGGGTATTGACTCACAGATCATCACAGCAGATCCTAATCCCGAAATTCGAAAACAAATCTTCCGTGAATTAAGTTTCAACAAGGAATGTAATTCACCTTATATATGCAGGTACTTTGGCGCATACACAGATTTATCTTCTGCCACGATTTCTATCGCCATGGAGTTCTGTGAGGGTGGGAGCCTGGATAGTATTTACCGAGAGGTGAAGAAATTAGGGGGAAGGACGGGAGAGAAGGTTTTGGGGAAGATTGCCGAGGGGGTGTTGGAGGGGCTGACGTACCTGAGTGGGAGAAAGATCATTCACCGAGGTTAGTTGGCCCTGCGGAGTTTGATATGCCAACCCGAGAGCTAACTCTCTCTAATGCAATTAGACATCAAGCCGTCCAACATCCTACTGTGCAGAGATGGACAAGTGAAATTGTGCGATTTTGGTGTTTCCGGAGAACTTATTGGATCCAAGGGGAACGCGGATACCTTTATCGGCACTTCGTACTACATGGCTGTAGGTTTGCCTTGTGCTTATTCTTGATGTGTCAAATGTACTAATGGTTTTATTCAGCCCGAGCGAATCCAAGGGTTCTCCTACACCATCACCTCTGATGTCTGGTCTCTTGGCGTTACCCTTCTCGAGGTGGCCCAGCACCGTTTCCCATTCGGCGAGGAGAGTGACAGTACTAATGCTCGGTACAACCTTATTGACCTTCTTACCTATATTGTTCAACACCCTATTCCGGAGTTGAAGGATGAACCCAATCTTAAGATCAAATGGAGTCATAACTTTAAATACTTCATTGCTTGCTGGTATGTTTGTTGATTTCTGGCTTGGAGGTAACTGTGCTAATCGTATATCTTGTAGTCTCGAAAAGGACACTCAGAGACGTGCTAGTCCATGGAGAATGTTAGAGCACCCATGGATTATGGAGATGAAGAATAAGAAGGTCAATATGGCCAATTTCCTTTCCCAAGTTTGGGACTGGAAATGAGAGGTGATGTGGGGTTTCAAAAGTTTTTTTTTCTGGGGCGTAAAATCGGGAAGTGGCTTTTCATGTTCAAATTAAGGGTGTCCTGTTTAACTATTGTTTGTAAGACGGGAAGATGATAAAATATCTCTCCCGCAGTCAGCATAAAGCCTTGGTTACCTCCCTTCTCATTTTTATATTGTTTTTTCTTTCTCTTTTTTCTTTTCTGCTATTGGATTATTTTTATACTGCATCAGGATGTTTTTTGTTTTTTTTTTCCACCATTTTTTCATGATCATATGTTTCACGATAGGAATGGAGTGGGAGAGACTCATAGGGAGTCTGTAGTAGTCTAGAAATAAGATTTTTATAGTGTGAGAAACTAGTTACCGGATTCGGATGGCGCAGTGCCGTCGGTGCTGTACTGTATTTGCAGAAATAACCTGCGGTACTGTACCTAAGTACAATAGCTGCCGTCATGTCGACACCTAGCTATTATGCCTGGCTGCATTGAACGCCTCTCGCACGCTCGCTTGAACTTGTGCGAACAAGGGGGAAGGAAGGCACTCATTTAGCAGCCTTCATCCCCCCTCAAGCTACCGTATAATAGAAAGGCTTTAAAAACTTTCAGGTGGAAGGACCAAATGTCTCTCGCCGAAAGAAAAAGAAGAAAAATTTAATAGAAAATACTATTTCTCTTAGCAGTAATGAGTGCCCTGATGCCTTATGCACTCACTATGTGCCGGTACTAATATCAACCGTGGGCGTAGTGGTCCACACATGGTACATGCAGTAGGTTGCGAGGGAAAGCAACAAGGCGAGTGATAGGACGCACGGGCCAGACCCTTTTTGGCTCTCGAGCCCGGTACCGACCTGGCACGGGGGCACTGCGTAGGGGGTATTCATTCATTCATTCCGTAGAGGTGGTGGTAGTGAGAGTGGATAGATAGGGAGAGTTTGTAGTTTGTAGTTTCGAGAGTATTGAAGGGCTGGGTATCATACAGTAATAATATATTATTATAGAAGGGGCAGCAGAATTATTAGATCAAGACTTTTCTGGAAGGAAGGAAGGAAAAAAAAAAGAGAGGTGTTAGTTTGTGTAAATTTTTTTTCTTTTTCTTGGATTTGAATATTTTTTATTTATACTTGTGGTTGTTTGTTTTTTTTTTTGTTAATTCCTTCAATTGTTTTAGGGTACAATTTCTGTATACAACCACTAGGTTACGACATAAAAACCCATACTTGTGGTTGTTTGCATTACTATAGTATTATACAAGTATACTCTTAGTTTGAATGATATAATAGTATGGGATTTTGGCATCATACTGTATGGTAGGGACCTCCTCCTACATACGGTATATACCGGTATTCTAACTTGGCGGGAAGAGACGGACATTTACTCTAGCTTAGTAATAAATAGTATGTTGACTCGCCAAGAGTTGCCGGGGTTTTTTTACAGGGTTAATATCATATCTTGGGAAAATGTATGGGCATTTCACTTGCTCCTACGATAATACTAAAATTTTGACCTATGATGGTATGGTACTGTACTTCTAAAATCCCAATATCTCTATGGGGACTTAGGATGTTCCTATGTTCTTTTTCTGGTAATGTAGAGGATCACCTGATAGAGCCAGCCGTAATTCTCATACTTGTAAGAGTGTTGGTTGGAAAAATCCTTTGGTGGGTAGAGATGGTTGATGTTTTTCTTCCCCGAGTACAAGCACACCCACCCCCGCCATATATAAAAGAGGTTCTAGAGGATTGGAGGGGGGAAGGGAGGGCGGCCGGCTTTCGAGTTGTGTTTGTATGGAGTAAGGTGCGGGTGCCTATATGATACTTGCAAGAAAAAAAAATGAAATGCGATTCGTCGATGGGTGGATTAGAGCTATTAACGTAGTAGAAATTCCAGAACCGTCCGGGATAGACAAATTTAACTTAAAAAAAGTTAATGAAATCATAGAAAAATTTATCATAGTTGATGAGACCCTGACAACACATCTGGTTGTTAAGGATGTACAGTGTCAGGAAAGGACTACGATAGTTAGCTCTCCTGAAGAGCTCAGAGGCCACCACCGGATGTGGAGAACCGAAAAGGATATCTTCCCCCCTTTACCGGGAGTAATGATATTATCCTATGTCTCTGTGGGGTATGTATGATACTGTCCGATGATTTCGGAAGGTCGATCCGATTGAATTGGGTTGGGGAGGTTTGGGCTTATGTTTTGAATGGGAGGGAGGGAGAGGGAAGTGAGACTGAGGCGATTGGTGGAGTAGGAGTTCTTAATGGATTCTGGGGCGGTCTGGCACTACTATCGCCAAGCAGATAATGTTCCTCCTTACCATATTCATCAATCTGTTCTCGGTCAGCGTTTAATTCGAATGTATGATGACGATAATAGCCCTATGAGACTAGACATGGCACTGTGTAGTGAAGGAAAGTTCCTGTCATCTCTGGTCTGATCTGATCCGGGTGGCTGGTCCCATGCCCAACTAGTATGGCCTTAAGATCCGCTCATATAATATAGCACTAGAAGTCGTAGAAAGAAAGTGTGTAACCTCCCTGGCCACAAAGTGGCTTACATGCAGATACCGTGCCCATCGTGGCTCTAAACTTCAGAATAGTCTAGTTGACTGCTTTCTGGCGACTGAAAGGATTGAAGTGGAGGGGTTATAAACTTTCCCCCCCCCATGTCTTCTGGTGTAATAATATTATTTATTTCATCCCATTTTACTGTACTGATATTGTATAGTAACTTGTTATCACGTTACGGTACCGTTACAATATAATTTTTTCTCCACTCTTGCCTTCCGGATGCCCCGATATCTTGTTATAAGTTTCCCTTGATACACCGTAAGTTCTATGATAGCATGAGTAGGATTGAGGTCCAGTATCGCGAGGGGAAAGCTAAAGTGGACTAGCCAACTACTATAGACGTCTGGGAGAGTGTGAATTTGCTACATTATAAGGTGAACTTGCCACACTTTACCGTAGCCTGGAGAAACGAAGAAAAACCATTTGGCAGAATTTTATAAGCTTCCCCCCTGCCAACCAGTTCTAATTCGACCCATAGAACTTACTGGGTCGTAGAATCTCAATGACCCCGTGCTAGGAAGTCTGAGACCTCCTTCTCTGGCAAGAATAGGAAGTAAAACATGGCAAATGGGGAGCCGTTCGGTCAGGGAGAAGATGTGCAGAGGTAAAGAAATAAAATAAAAATACTGGGTTTTATCAGAGGAGGTATGATAGCTGGAAAGACATATTGTCTCTACTCGGGGCACGACGAAACTGGGCTGGTGACGGACAGAGGTATTTTGCGGGCAAGAAGTGAGGTGGTTAAAGCAGGGCATATAACAGAAATCCGCCTGCTACTGATCCCTGTTGGTCACCCGCCCAGTTTCGTTGTGCCCCCAAGTGGAGACTATAACTCGCAGTTCAATCATTTAGGATTTCACGGTGCTCCAGAGGGAATGGGTACGATCAACCTCTGGAGCCCGCCGTCAACATTGGCCTGTCGGATGAAAGATTTCCTTTCCTTTCCTTTTTTTTATTTCTTTTTTTCTCTTTATGAAAAAAATGAAAAAATAAAAGACAACGATAATAAGGGGAAAAGTAAAAGTTGCTGCTGACTGCATCCACGTAACTTACCGTGGGGTATGAACGATAATAATAATAGGCTGGAAAAAGCCGTTGGAGTGATCTTTGACTCTTTCCCCCCCCCTTTTCTTACGCCAAGACAGGAATTTTCGGCGCTTCCGTCCGGACAATTCCAACTTCCAAGCATGCCAGGATGCCTTTGGGCATTTCCACCTCAATGCAACAATCTTGGCGTCAAGGCATCCAGGCACTTTAGGGATTGTCAAGCATAGTGCTAGACAGTGCGACTTTTATCATTGATTGGAGTCGTGATAGTTGTTGGAAGATAATCGTGTTGACGCCCGTTCTCACTAGCACAGTCCTGGGTTGAAAAACGTAATGCAAATCTTCCGACTTTGATTCAATCAAATATAATGCTTTAGCGCGCGTGTAACGCTTGTTTCTTTTGCATCCAGACTCGGCGGGATCAATGATACTTGAAAACTTGGCACTCTAAAATGGTCTTCTTTCGGCTGGGGTCTAGGACCAATCTGCCTCGGAATAGAATCCTGAATAATTGGACCATGCGCTGTGTCGTTGAAAATTCCCTACTTTAGGAAAGGGGCGGGTAGTGAAAAAGGCGAGATACCCTGTCTGCCCTTCTAAGAGGTATTAGAGCAATGTGAAGAAGAGCTTGACCTTACCAAAGGGGACGGCTTCAGTGATATAGCGCTAGGTCCAAGTGTTTGAATTCCTAAGGTATTCGAACCAGAGTACTAGTAGACGGCTCGATTGATCTATGGGTTGGTTGGTTGATTTCCGCGTCGTTCGTTTCGTTTTTTTGCTCACTCGGGGGAGAAGGGAGGGAAGTCTGTCGAACTCTTAGTATGATACATACAGTGGCTAGAGCAAACACCGTTCTCTGAGTGGCCCAGAAGGTCCTAGAGCCAATCAGAGGAAGTTAAGTAGACTTACCTTTCGCACCCGGCACTGTATGTGCACGATAGCATCGTTCGTTAGAACCCCATCCATTTATCTGTATCCGTCGCTTTTTAGTTCACTGCTGTGGGGCATTCCGAGATTAGGAATATGGCCCTCGACGAGAAAACCTATCATTAGCTAATCCTAGGCTCCCCATAAAATACAAGGGTGAGGCATAAAAAAGTGGTAGGCCAAAAACCGGCTTGTCGGGGAATGCAAGCCTTCCGTATCTCATCCATCAATTATATCCAACATTAGCTTGAGGAAATAGAGATCCATCAGGGTTATGCTTCTCACGTGTATTGTGCCACCGCTACATTACCCACACTTTAGTTATGCACCGTACCATTCCTCCATCCCCGACCCCCGTCTCCTGCGCCGGCAAGGCATTGAAAATGTTCTACCGCCCCTGTCAATATTCGAGACATATCATAGATGACTAAAGGGCTTTTTGAACCACGACCATAGCACCGGTACTCCTCAGTGATATCAGCCTAATGGGGGTCGAGTGGCTAATATTAGCTACGGTCTGCAGTCGCACATCTGCGAAATTTGAGTTATCTGCGAAAAAGTAGCTTATCAACCGCTGCCCTAAAAAGCGACAGGGACGGGACGACATTTTCAATGTCTTGCTGGTTTAGGAGATATCATCGGGGTTTCGGCCTTCATGTTGTATCCCACCCCGATCCAGTAATAGATGATACTTGTACCGGCATCAGAATTAGTCACAGAAACCCAGCAAAGAAATGGAATTTTCTTTAATGCTGGATGGTGATTGTGGGAAATGGCATGTGCCACTTAAAATCTACTGGGAAATTTTCCTTTTTAGGAAAATGCCTGGGTAGGCTTCGAGTTCCGGGCAGGATTTGTTGAGATCATGCTCATTACCTTATTTAGCACTAGAAGAAATCATTTTTCGCACAAATCATATCTTGCCTTCTCAACATGTGTTTACCTTCAAAGAAAAGAAAAAAAAAGGAAACAGAAAACAGAAAAACAAAAATAAGATAGAATGAATAGAGCAAGTGCCAACAATTACGCCTGGATCCAGGTTACCCCCAAAGAAATTGTTTCAATTTTTTTTTTCTTTTCAAGATTCGCTCTCTATGGCTGTGCTTCCGACTTACAAGTTCGTATTATTTTCTTGGCTGCGGATGAAGTCCGCATTTTTCTGGTATAAGAAACATTGAGGGGACTCTGCAGGGAGGGGCATGACGAAAAGCGATGAGTGGTGAACAGGGGTAGTCAATTTGGTAGGCAAAAAAGTTCGTCAAAGTAGGGTAACAAGGAGAAAAGATAGCCTTTTCTGCATCCTGTTTGTCACCCGCCGCCTTTCGCCGTGCCCAGGTTGGGGACTGCAGTTCGAGTGCGGCAATGGTGCACAGGTACGATATCAGTACGGTAGATGCCTTCTGCTTGTCACTTCTCGAGCATGAGCTCTCCCCGGCCATGCTACCTCTGGCGAAGACCTTAGGTTAAGCAAATGCAATTAACCGCGCGAAAAGGCTCCGAAATCTGCGCCCAGATTATTATATTATAGGATATAACGCAAACTTTTTCTTTTTTTCTTCTTCCCCTTTCTTCGATGGATGGCAGGCCGAACGGCCAGTCGCCCGCTCCGCCGTCAAACGAATTGGCCGGATGAATGAGGTCGCAGTGTCTTGGCGGCTGAACGCCAAGCACACCAAGCCAAATGCCAAGGAAGCCAGAAGAAAGCCAAGGAAGCGCCAAGCTAAACGACACTATTATAGGATTAGACGCCAAGCGATATGACTTGGCAGAGCTGTGTGGAGGCCCGAATCCATCGTGCCCCCCCATCCACCCACCACTCCTCAGCACCCACTGCCCACAGTGGTAGACATATCACCAAGAGTAAGTGCCTTGTCAGTATGTTATGTCTCTTTCCCCTTCCCTATCCCCTTCCCACCCCCCTTTCCCCCCCCCAAATTCAGTCCAATTCAATCCAATCCAATCCAATCCCATCCACTGATCCCACCCCCTTCCCTCGCTG
>Ga0307507_10002015_pt1 | contig 44057 bp, 12 predicted proteins | sample 7_EM_MG_FD_207223 | JGI IMG/M metagenome (GOLD analysis project Ga0307507, IMG submission 207223) | Populus trichocarpa ectomycorrhiza microbial communities from riparian zone in the Pacific Northwest, United States - 7_EM | ecosystem: Host-associated > Plants > Roots > Unclassified | place... | reverse complement strand
TCTAATTAGGACAGATTTACTATTATAAAAAAACGCAACGGAGATTACTTATATGTAGTGGACGTAATAAGCGACTATATAAGGTAGAAGACGCTTTTATATATAAATAAGAGGATAATAAAGGAACTATAAATAGTGTAGATATAGTAAAAGAATTAAAGGAGAGACACGGTAAAGTATAAGGCTTTACACGCCTAAGGCAATAAAAAGCTAGGTGCCCATACTGCGCTACAGTACACCACACATAGGCCCAAAATATATACCTTACTCCTTATAACAAATAGTGACTAAGGGAGCATTTAAATAATCTAAAATAATCTTTTATTTAATGCCTAAAATTAATTACTTAATTTTTAGGGCATACTTAATCCCCTAAACCTCCTTAATATTATTACCTCCTCTCTAGCACTTGGCCCTAAGTTAAGTAGTAATACTAATTATTTAAGCAATAGGAAATTCTACTATAACTCTTTACTCTGCCTAATTGCTTTTATAATATCCCAAGTCTAAATAAATCTGGAATATCTTCTTAATAGGCATTCTTATCTTATTTTCACGCCCACTTTAGCTACTCTTATTTATATTAGCCCTAATCTTAATACAGCACTTAACGGCCTCATTTCCAGTTTAACTATTATACTTAATAAGAAAGGGAATAAGCCTTACCATTTTGCTACAACGTATAGTCTTATAAATATTATAATACTACTTAATTACTTTAAGCCCGGCGAGGATATATATCTCTAACTTCTATAATTGCGCCTCTAAAGTGGCATACTTATAGTATACACTCTTAAAGATATAAAACTCTTAGGACGTATTAATAACTAACTAAAAGCAATTTATAAATACCAACCAAAGCTAGAGGTTCCTTTTAGATATATTAAAAACTAGCGCGGATATAGACCTAGAGATTACCCTATTTATACATAAATAGTAAACACTAGTACCTCCTAGAATATCTAGCAAGAATTTAAAGCCGCTGTAAGTACTTTTAATTAAAGGCTTTTCTAATAGACATTTGGCTAATAATACTAAGTTAAAAAAGAACTATTTAAAGCCTAAAAAGGGGAAATGTTTATTAAAGGTAGGAGATATTAGCTAGAATAACACAATAAAGCGTTGATTATAGACACATAATAATTTAAGAGATGGTATTAAGAAATAATATTCTTAAGTTTTTCTATCCAAAACTAAAGGAATTTAGAAAGAGACTAAGGTTTTATTTAACTTAGCTATATTTATAACTATAAATAAAAAGTACTAACGTATTTTATAAGCGAGTTACCCACATAAGCAAGTTGCCCACTTTTTGCATATACTATACATTTTATAATAATATTTAACCACAACATCGCGCTTAGGGCAAGCAGGTATCTACCCTCTTTTTCTAAAGTTAATAAAGGCATTAAGTTATAAGTTATTTAAAAAGTAAGATCTATTGTGCAGTATATGCAAAAAGTGGGCAACTTGCTTATATAGGTAACTCGCTTGTAAAATATGTTATATTAGGCACTTCTAACTTTAAAAGGCTTATTCCATTAATTCTAGCGTTCTATACTCTAAATTACAGCTATATATACCCTATAATATCCTTATATTCCAGACATTATTTAGATTATTTCCCACATACTATACGCCATTTTATCTAGCCGTATTACACTTATGCGTACACTTATTAGAGTAAAGTTAACCGCAATTATATAAGAGTGTTTCCCAAATATATATAGTATGCCTTTAGAGATAAGTTAGCTGCTTTCTATAGATAGTAAGAAACAATCTTATAAATTTAAGGTAAATTGCTGGATCTTCTTTTATAGGAATTTGTAGTTTTATAGCCTTTTATAGAGTAATATTTCTTTAAGCCATTAGTATGGAATAGAGCTAAAGAAAGTAGACTCTAGTAGGTATATAAACTATTAATACTTACCTCTACTTAAATAAGGCTGGATTTATACATATTAGTGCAGATATATTAGCAGCAAAGATATATAAAAACAGCTACATATAGCAAGAATATATACTTAGATATTTAGACTATTCTATTTCAAGGTGCCTGCGGTAAGACTCTAAGATATTAAGTAGTAGCCTTATAGGTGTCGCCAACCGGTAAACATAAATCCTTTTATATATTAGACATTAACATCTAGTAATACTACCTATAAGTCAATGTCTAAAATAAAGCAGGGGCGCCAAGCAGGCCATTCCACTATAGGCTTAGTAGGGGCATCCCAAGAGGATATTTTCGTTGCAGATACCTCCGAGCGAGCTCGCATGGCATAAACTGCCAATTTGGCAGCGAGATAATGAATATATACGCTCTGGATACCGCCCTTTATCCAGCTCTTTTACCTATCGCTACAAAGCCTTTATTTATACGGAAGCTCAAAAGCACTCTACTTTGGTGCAGCTAAGTAGGCATGCGAACAACAAGTTAATTCCTCCTGCCGCCATAGTCATATCTGTCCGACTAGTATTATCAGCTAGTGCCTCTTCCCCACTAGAGGCTACGTACCGTATTTTATCCTTAATAAACCCAAATAGCGACTCGTAGCCGTATGCCATGGCATAAGATAGGCTGTATCCCAAAGTTAAACGGTGGTTATCTTAAGGACTGGTTGGGGTTTAGGGGTTTTGGCATAGTTTAGTTAACTTAGCAACCGCGCCAAGCCAAACGCCGAGCAGCGGAGGCAGTGTATCACCGCCATAACGCCACACTCTAGACAACACCAACCACAGTTCCCCATTTGCTCTACATTCTCTATTCTTTAATCTTAGAAAGTAGACCCTTAACAGGAGGGTGGCGTAAGCGGGTCAGCGCCCTCCCTGCTAGTGCCGGCAAGATAATGACTTAGCTAGTCCAATCGCAAATATATAGAATTTTTAGGTTATCGCTAAGCAGCAGCGTGCAAACTTGTTAACCGATTATTAGCTAACTAAGGCAAATTCAACAAGGGTATAGCCGGAGCGGATTGGCCACCTCCCTACTAACGCTGGCAGATCGTTAAAGTTAAGTTACCACTTCGCCTTATAGTTAAGCAGCAGACACTTAGTATTGCCTATTTTTAAACAATAACTTAGAGGACCTTATAGAACATGCTAGAATCCATATAGCAAACATAACAACTATATAGACACGCGCTCCCCTTAACCCTCTATAAAATAGAGGTGTAAAAAAAAAATATTATTCTCTTGCCTTCCTCTATTTAACACGGATAGAGGTTATACCTACGCTTCCATACGGCGTCCCAAAGCCTAACTATGTTCTCATCCCTTAAGCCCAACGTTGCGCCAGCGCAGCCCTGGCACAGTCATCTTTCTATTACTAAAACAGCTAAATATATTGCAAAGACTTTAAAGTACGTTACTAACCTTAATTAAAAATAGAATATTTAAGTCTAATATAAATACAGCCAGTATATACTTAGTTAAGTTTTATACGTCTTATTTTTTTTTAACTAAAATTATATATAGGAGGTAAGTTATAATAGAAAGTTAAAGAAGAATAGAGCTTATTAAAGTCTATTTAGTGATATAGCTTATAAGTAAACCTACTTAAAATGGATGAGGTATAATAAGCGCTAACGGCGGTCTATTTAGTGGTATAGGATATAAGTAGACCTACCTAAGATAGATAAGGTGCGATAAGCGCTAACAGTAGTCTATTTAGTAGTATAGACTATAAGTAGATCTTCCTAAGATAGACAAGGAGCAATAAGCGCTAACAGTAGTCTATTTAGTGGTATAGTAGGTAAGTAGACCTACCTAAGATAGACAAGGTATAATAAGTATTGATAGTAGTTAATTACGTGCTATAGATTATAAGTCTTTAGTTATCCCTTCTAATTACTTTTATTAAGTTAACTTATTTAGATATGTCTATAGGGCATCTAGTGCCCTAAAGTTAACTATAACTTTAAATCTAATTTCTTTATTAGCATCTAATATCTATATAAGAAATCTTCTGGAACACTAGTTACTAAACATTCTCTATACTTCGCCTTACTACATTAGTAGCTCCAAAAATATGATAAAAGCCACGCATATAAGCTAAAAGCAAAATTCTGGCCTATAAGGATTATCTTTATTAGTGATTCGGATTCCACAGAGTTGGAACTCTAGAAGAGTAAGTTAAAAAAGGCCCAGCTATCCAATGTAGATGGCTATATTACGCTTTCCCACTACTAAGGCCTTCCAACAAGGATAGAGAAGGAGCAGTTCTACACAATAGGAGAAAATTATCGCAATTAATTAAAAGGGTTCAGCATAGATAATTTGCCAAAGATATTTAAAGATGCTATTTAAGTTATATAAGCGCTCAGAAAGTAATACCTTTAGATTAACGCTCTCTATATTATTTAGGCGATTAAAGGTGCTAATAACAGTAACTAGGAAATTAAAGCCGGCCGCATAGAGCAGGTCTTCAGTTCAGCCTATCGCACTATTACTGCTAGTTTAGTAGAGAACTGGACAAAGGAATTCCTAAAGTGGAACTCTACTTATCGCTCTATCTAAGATATCCTAGACGCCCTTAAACAATAAAAGTCTACTCCTCGCTTTATCCAATACGCCCAAAGATAGAAGCCTGCTCACTTTATTAAAGAAGCGCTTAAAAGATAGGAATACAAAGCTAACTACACAAAAGATATAGATGCCGCTTATCTAAACTAAAGAGCTTAGGTCCTTTAAAAGAGAGTACTGTCCCGCCAAGCCATCTATTTCACTAAAAGTCACACATACTAGGAGTGTGGCGATACAGTACATTATAAAAACTTTATAAAACTGTATAGGTAAGCTTAAACCAGTAGTCCTTATTACGTTAGTTGTTTTAAATCTAATATATTATAGCCTAACTAGAAGGGAACACTTCCTTATTAACTTAGAATTTCTAAAACATCTCTAGGACTTAGGCTACACTCGCACAATTAACTTTATTTAGTTCCTTTTTAAGAAATACGCGCAGTCTATCCTAACCAAGAAATTAAATAGGGTCGTTGCGATTTCTAGCTTAGTAAAGCGGATAGAAGGTATATTTTAGACTAAATATAGATACGGCGTCTTTAAGGCCTATCTCTCTCGGCTGCTTTTATAGAGGCAGTATAACAAAACCAATAGTAATAAAACGTATTATAAAGATCTACACTTACCGTTATAGTCTTGGATAACATATTCTCGCATCCATTTCCTCTTAATCTACCGCCAACTTAACATTCCAGCTAAAGGCGACTTGCGATTTAGTACTAAGCGGGAAAAAGTATTACTTATCTAAGTCAGGGCGTTCCAAAACTGTACCACGGTATAAAAAGAGAGCCGGTATACCATTCTGGATAAGGACTCAGTAAATATTAGGGTCTTATCCTTTAATATACCAACCTATATTTATATTTAGTATTATATTATTATTAGGATAGAGCGGACCGTAACTCACATAGAAGATACTAAGAAGACTTACTATATTTTACTTATAAGAAAAATTCTATTAGAGAACCAGTACAAAAGAGTTAGACTTAGAGAGATTAAGGCACGCTATATATCTAAAGATTATTACAAAGGGGAGCTTTACTAAATACTAATTCATTAATATCAAAAGGCTGTTAATTAATAGCTCCCCCCATATCAATCTACCTCTAGTTTATTACATATCTCACCTAGATCCAAGTTATTCTGGCATTATCTTAGTGCTCTACCCTTACTCTTCGCCTTATACTAAAGTGGAACATAAAGGCGCCTAGTTTACTTTCCTTTTTAAAACAGCATTCCTTACAAGATCCGTCTTTTACATAGTAGTACATATGTTAAAGTATAGGTTATAGGGCTAAAACTCTATATATTGCTTATCTTCTATATAGGTGGTTAAAGAGATTTTAAGGAACTTTAACCACACAGTCAAAGTTATCTAATTAGTTAGATTTCTGCTAAGAGCTTTCTCCTACAAGTCTTATTACATAATATCATTGCAGGCATGTTTTCCAACGCAAGACGGCCTATTATACACCTAACAGCGTTGTCAGAATTTCCTCTAACTGGCGTATAATACTTTAAAGCCAAAGGCTTCTCTCCGTATTTTATATATAGCACTCTTAATTATAGTTAATATACTACTATTACCTAGAAATTTTAGCCACCGGAGCATTTCTATAAACCTAAGGTTTAAGGATCTAACACCACAATTACGCTAGTAGGAAGGGCGGCCAACCCACTCCGGCTTTACCCTTGTTAAAAAGGTACTTGTTAAGATTAAGGGATAGAGAATATAGAGTAAATAGGGCAGCTGGTTGGCGTAGGAACTAACACTCTTAAGTATGGCGTAGTGGCGGTAAAGCACTGCCGCCAACACTATTATATGCTACTTTATTAGAATTATAAGGTCATAAGGTCACAGCGGAGCTCTCTTAAGGGTCTAATTAATAATAGAGATAACGCAGACAATAAATATTAATTAATTCGTAATATAGTAGATGCAGTTAATATCTATCTAAATTGCATATAGAGTTCGCGTACAGAGCTTAGTCAGCACCTCATCGCTAATTTCTAACATGCTTGGCTGTTTAGCGTATTGCAGTTGCTAAGTCAATTAAAGCCTGCGGGAACCTTAACCAGTTCTTATAACTACTACCGCCAACTTCACGATGCGGACCTTTCCACGGCACAATATACGGCTATGTCTACTGCGCAGCCTCCTTAAGAAATATTGACATATTACGCCGCCTTTAAGCTTCGTAGACGCACCTTTAACGCCTCGCGCCAACTGACTAGAAAATCTTCACCCAAGCTCCCTAACTTATCACGCTTTTCAGAGATAGTTAAAGCTTCCATAACACTGGTAAACAGAGTTTTAGCTAAATTAGTACAGTTAACATGCAAATTTACGCTAAGTTTAGCTAATTTCGAGTTCTGTATTATTAGAATCCTATTCAACTTTCGCAAATATATAAGTGCATTTTTAATATACTAAATATTATCTATAGACCACATTTTGGACGACCTAAGTGCCAATATAATCGAGCCTATAATTTTGGTATATACCTTACATATAACAAACGACATTATATCTATTCTCTTTTATAATACTTAGGGTGGGGCCAAAGAGCTATTACCTCAACCCTTTAGCTTCTTCATTTAACCGTATAATTGGCTATATATACTATAGCTAGGATATCTAGGAAGCGACAGAACTGCAAGCAAATCCTTATAACACAGGTTTAAAACTATATACTAGCCGCTATAACTAGTAGCAGTGCTATTTACATATCGTCTACACCTTATATGGCAATATAAATACTACTAGATATTTAGCAGTCTTCCTTATATTATTTACTAAGCATGCGCTAACGGTACAGCCACTTACAATGCCTAAACTAGATGGTTATTATAGACAACCTCTACAACCTGCCGTAGCTACTAGTGGCTAGGATACTATTAATTTAAGTATTAAAGGCAATGTACTAACTAATAGCTCGCGTAACCTATTAATAAGCTTCTCAACTGAATACTATAATCTTTACCACTAATTTAGCATGCACAAAGACGCTAGTGTTAGGCCATCTTTAATACCAAATCTGCTTAAGCTTACGCCTATTAAGCCGCGATTTATATATAAAAATTTAGCGTATTATATATTCCCTTCGCAAACTTTACTCTACTAGTTAATAGCTAGTACGCCAAGTTATATTAATTTAAAAGCTTGTATGTCAGCTATTAAATTTAAATTAATATTAAGATAATAATACTTTTATATAGAGGAAACAGGTAATAGTTGCTGAACCCTAACTAGTTTTCGTAATGACCACATTTTAACTTTCTCCATAGTGAGTTAAACATATATATTTCTTATCTAGATTTATACTTCTAAGATCAATACACTCCTCTAGTGCATTAAATCTTCCTAAAGAAAGGATTAGTACTAGCTTGGTCTAGCTTCTTTAGACCCATTCTAATTCTATTTTAGTACTCTAGTTTTAGGTCCCTACCCTTTTTTAGAACCCTAATCTAGTATACCCCGCCATTAAAAACTCTTAGCATTTACCCCACTAACCTACATTATCTACATACCATCCTGTGGCAAGAATCGACCCTAACTTCTCTCTCTTACGTTAAAAAGCCGTTTACAATTGTTTTTATGGCATTTCCTAAATATTGGTGTAGTTAAAGCTATAATCCAGGACGTTTATACTTAAGCGAATAAGATATAGCAAGCGCATAAGCCGATCTTAGTAAGTGAATACTCCTAAGGATCCCCTATACCTCCTAAACAACTACACTATAAGCCTCTACCGTATATGCCTCCGCTAGTACATCGCCGATTAAAAAGCGTACGACGCTAAAATAGCCCTGCGGATATAAGGCGTCGAAAACCACATACTTAGGCTCGCCTTTAAACTCCACTTACTTCTAATAGTAATGTATTACTTTCCTTTATTTCCTTAGTTAAGTATAGTGTTAAGCAATAAATATATAGTTTTTATAGTTGGCTTCTAAACTAGAGCAAGTATATTAGTAGCAGGAAGTATTTAGCTAGCGCTTTGTAACGGCCCTTACCTTAAATAGTATATAGCCATAATAGAATATATATACATATATATATTTTCGAGGCATAGAGTAAGTTCTTTAGATACGTCCTGGTGGCTTAATACTATCCTATATAGTTATGCATTAATAGTAATAATTTATATATATAATTGACATATATCTCTATATACTGCAAAAATCTATACTAATATTTACCTATCTAGTTTTAGGTATTCTATTAAATCTAATAAGTTAAATGGCTTCTTCTTTATAAAGAATCCATCTATATCCTTAAATATATATTTTCTCTCTAGAATTGATCCTAAGAGGAGATTAAAAAAGTAAGTTATTTATTAGCTATATTTATAAAGAAAACCACTACATTCTTTATCTAAAATATTAATAAGCAATTTAAAATCATCTATAGGAAGTCTTTTAATACTATAGGAAGTTAGCCTAGTATGGATTCTGCTAGTAGGAAGGAGGCTTACTTACGGTTATAGATACTAAAATCACTATTAGTTAAAACTAAAGCAAGAATACCAGTACTAAATTAAGCTACTAACGCTAGTTGCGTCCCTAACTAAGTCTGTTTTTTAGGGTAGTTAGTTGTTTATTATACTTAACTATATACCTTATAAATTTAGGATATACCTAGGATAGCATATTGTCTAGAGCGCGGAAAGCAGCCCAGCCACAATAACCTAATTCCAATATTTGCTCTTTATTCCGCCAACGTTTAGTCTGGACCAGTTAAAGCTAGTAATTCTATTCTACCTATATGCGAGCTTCCACTAATCCAATTAGGTGGAATCGCTTTATAATAAAAGCTGTAGTAAGTAAGATATCTAATTGGTCTAGAGACTCTATATTTACAGATACTATATTACTAAAAGAAAGAATATTAAGAGGAAAGTTTAGCTCTGTATAATTATTACATGGATAACCTATTAGCGCCTTGGCAGAAGTTTCTAAAAGTTAAATAGTAGCGTTAAGTTACTCCTAATTAATAATGGTAGGAAGATAATTTTAAATATTTAGGCGATCGCAACCATTCTTCCAGAAGAAATTCTTAAGTCTTACTATATTTTCCTCGTCCTTTTGCATGCAAAATATAGCACTTCAAGATTAACACTAGCAGTACCTCTATACTTAATCCTCCTCTCCGCTATAAATCTTTATTTATGCTTAAGGAATTATGCCTTCTATATATTTATATAGCCTATTTAATAATATTTGCTACAGGAGAACAAGTTATTTATTATAAGTTTTTAGCTACGCTTTAAATATTATCCTTAGAACCCAATTCTGAGACCCTCTATTTTTAGCTAACCATAGTTAGAGGATCCTAGTCATGTCTAGAGAACAGCCACGTCTTAAGAACAGCTATGTCTGGAGATTGGATATCTAATTGGCCCAAAATGACTAGTCCCCTTAGCAGCGCTAAATAGAAAACCATATCTAGAGAATAGCCACGTCTTAAGAACAGCTATATCTAGAGAATTATCGGATTCCCAATTAGCTTAAAATAATTGGTCCTCTTAGCAGCGCCAAATAGGACACTATATCTAGAAAACAGCTACGTTTAGAGAACAGTTACGTCTAAAGAGTAAAAACGCTATATCTAACAGCTATATCTGAGATACCTACATCTGGAGTAGTTATATTTGGAGAATAACTAGTTTAACAAACAGTTATATTTAGAGAATAATAGTTTGTAGAAGGCTATAACTAGTCTAAGTCTTGCCTATTTTGCCTTCTTTCCACTACACTTAATATATCTTTTATAAGTAGTCTGTTACTTTTAGGTCCTAAATTTTTAAACTCTGATTATAATTAACTACTCTATAATATTTTAAGCAGAGGGCTCTATATTAAAGCTCTACTGTCTAAATATATACTATATTTATAGCTAATATAATCTTAATTATAAACTATAAAAGCTATATTAAAAGTCTTTAACCTAAAAGCCTCTATATTAAAAGCCTTTAAATAAGGGCCTATTAAGTATAAACTCGGGTTAAAATTTTCGTTGGTGGACCCAACAATCCATATATTGCTTTTAGTTTACCCCGCGTATAAAGGCAGATCTAAGCGAGCTAAGGGAAGACAAAGCCCTAGGGAAATAAAGCCCTAGGAGAATAAAGCCCTAGGGGAATAAAGCCCTAAAAGAATAAAGCCCTAGGAGAATAAAGCCCTAGGGGAATAGAGCCTTAGGGAAATAAAACCGTAAGGGAGTAGAACCGCAAGGTCTTCTATAAATAGACAAATCGCTAGGATTTATTTTTAGACTTACTAATAAGTAAGCCGGCTTGCTTAGCTTACTTAGCTTAGAAGGTTTAAGTAAGCTAAGTAAGTAAGCTAAGGGTTTTAAAAAAAGCAAGCCAGCCAGCCAGAGGGGGATATTTGCTTATTAAGCTTGGTTGCTTAATAGGCAATATATTATATATAAATGTCTAGTTTAGAGGTTACTGGGCTAGACTATATATAATAATTTAGCCTTTTTAGGCAGGGGCTAAACCCTTTTAAATTGTTTTTCCAATCTAAATAAAACTTTATTTATAGCTCCCATATCTCTTATCCTATACTAAAAAAGCTCTATTACATCATCTACCTAATTTTATTACAAATTTATTAAAATACCCGGCTATATTCTACCCGTAATGTCTTAAAACCTTACTAAAAAGAACCTGCGCAATAAGGAAGAAGAAACACTAACAATTGCCCTTTATAAAGTCGCCAACGCGTTAGACAAAGATTTAAATGAGAATTCAGCCAATAATAATAGCAATTATAGCGGTATTGACTGGGACCGACTTAAGGCCTTTTAAATGCCATATTTAGAGCTTAAGAGAATACTAAGCTTTATATGGAAACACGGCTATTATCTTTAGAATTAATAAACTAAGCGAATCTACTTTTAAATGTATCTAATACCATAAGCAGTCTATTTTAGGCGGACGATTTAATATTACTAACGTAACAACGGCTGCTAAGCAATACCTTAAAAAGAATAAAGCAGGCGATAGATATAATAAGTATAGTAAAATTAATTTTAAATTAAAGATGCGGAAGATAATAATTATAGAGCGTCTATAAGGTACCTATAGGATATTACAAGCAGTCACAAATAAGCTTATTAGCAGCTTTAGCTCTAAACGCTTCTTACAAGCAATAATTAACTAGATTACTATTAATAATTATCCTCTATAAGAGATTGAAACACCATACTTTTATGCTATAATTACTGCTGCTAATCCTAATGTGGAACAAGTTATTTAGGCAAATCACCAGGCTGTATAAGATTATATATTAGACGACTATAAACTCTATTAGCCTTCTGTTTATAATAAACTCACAAACGCTACCTTACTAATTTACGTTTTATTTAATGGCTGGACGTTAAAGAACAACAAGCACTTAATTATTAGCGTATATATTCACTATCTAAATAGAGAAAGCCGCGTTATTAACTACCTGCTTACTTTGCTAGAGCACTTTAGCCGCTCCTTTGGAGTTAACTACGCGGAAATTATTAAGGCCGTTTTATAGCAGTATAATATTACTAAAGATAATCTTAGCTACTTTATTACTAATAATAAGAGCAAAAATAATACGTGTTTAGATTATCTAGCTACCCTCTATAAGTTTATTAAGATAGAAAGTCGAATTTGGTGCGCGGCTTATATCCTTAATCTTATTGCCTAGTCTATTATATTTGGAATAGATAAGGAAGCATATAAGAACAAGGATGCGAATATACTGATAAGTTTAATAACAAATTACTGCTTGCTACTATTTAGACTCTAATATTATATAGGAAGAAGAAGAGTTTCTTAATAAATAGTAAAAATATAGTCCCCTTGATATCCTATTTAAAATCCTCTTTACTATTAAAATACTACAACTTCATTAGCTATTTAAGTCTTATTAAATAGCCAACAATAAGGCGCTGCCACAGCCAGACTTCTAAGTCTTAACTATAATTAAGCTAGTAAAGACTCGCTAGAACAGCTATCTTAAGGCCTTTAAGCGGGTAGCCATACTATGCAGTGCGATCGACTTAATTATATACTATCTTATTAATAAGTATAAGACCAAATCTGCTTCTACGAAGTTAAAGAAGAGGAAGGTTACTAAAGAACCTTGCTATATTACTAAGGATGGCTTAAGCGACTATAATTGGAGCGTTATTAACAACTATATTGCGATCTTAGAGCCTCTTACTTAGGCTACTAAGACGCTAGAAGCTAGAGGCAAATTAGGACTATATGGCGCCGTATAGGAGGTAACCCCTATATTTGATTGGCTTATAAAGCTATTTAAGGAAAAGCTTAATCGGGTTTAAGAGGTAATAATAATAGAGTATCTAGATTAGGAAGCCCTAGAGGATCACTACAAGTCAGCTCTAAATTATGGCTGGTTAAAGCTTTTAAAATACTACAATAAGCTTAATAATATCCCAGTCTACTATGCAGCTACTATCCTTTACCTTTAATATAAGCGATTCTGCCAGAACGCTTAGGTAGAACAGCCAGATTGGTTAGTAAAATATGATGCGTTTTTCTAGAAGCTCTAGCTCTTATATAAGACAAAGCCACTACCGTCTTCTACACTAGCGGCAGCGCTAAAATAGGTTTCTATTCTATAAGGCAGGAACAATTATATATACACGTTTACAAGCTCATCTAATAAGCAGCTAGATAATAACAAATATCAACACTAGAAGGCGATCAAGCCGCTGCTAGAAGATTACCCTCTTGCTAAGGACCCAATACTATATTAGTAGCAAGAACGAACTACACGGCCAAGGCTTACAAAGCTCGCTCTAGATATCCTCACTACACCAGCTATAAGCGACGACTATAAACAGGCGTTTAGTAAGGTAGGTAATCTGCTTAAGCCGCGTTAATTATAGCTTAAGCCTAATATATTAGCTGCGCTATTATATATAAAGAGCTTTAAGAAAATAGACTTCTAAAAGGCCGCTAAGAAAACAGGTAAGTTAGCTATTTTATCTATAAGAGCTTGCTAACTTATGGCTATAAATAGCGCCCTCTGCCTCCTCCTTTGTAGCCTCCTCTATAGCCTCCTCCGCAGCCTTCTCTATAGCCTCTTTACCTTATCCTTATTAATTAACACTATACTAAGACTGGTGATAGAATCTTTCTTATAGTATGCGCGCTGTTATACTGGTTCCTAATTGGCTTTAGTAGCGACTAGGAGCTTAGTGGATAAGGAAGACGCTTATAGAGCAATCCTCTGCTATAACATCAATAAATAGATTACTAGTCTTAGCAAGCACCTAAGCTTTACAAGCTTAGCAAGCCGGCTTGCCTAGATAAGCAAGTAAGTAAATAGGAGGTTCTAAAATAGGCAAGCAAGCAAGCCAAGGGGTTAATGCTTACTTAGCTTACTTGTTAGCAAGTCTGTTTATTTTTGTCCTTAGCTTCTCGGCTTTTAATTAGTTAGTACGCTTCGCTAAGCCTTACTAGCTTACGCTTTAATAAGTTGCCCTATGCTATTTTATGTGAGTTATATCTAAGGCTACTACCTAGACTTAGAGAGAAAGAAAGAGGGGGATTAAATAGGCTCTAAAAATTGAGTATTTAGTTTTAGGTATAAATAAAGGGCTATTTTTAGCTTCTAAGAGGGTCCTAATTTTAGATATTTTAAGAGCCCAAATTAGATCTCTATTTTTAGGGTCTACGAAATCCCCTAAACCTCCTCGCTCCTATCTTTAACCTTCACTTTTCCTTTTAAGTAAATGGCGTAAAAAATCCTAATTAAGTAAGCTAACTCTAGGCTCTGTAGTTAAGAATCATAACTATACTAGATCTTATAATAGATTAAGGAATAAGAATATATACTAATAGTATATATTCTAATGCTAAAATATTAAATATAATTATAAGCGGCAATCAAAGTCTTGTGCTTTTACTCTAACGAGCTTTTAATTAACGTATCCTTATAATTGAGATCATTGTCTACTATATACTTTATGGCTCTCTCCTCTTAATTAATATGCCTTGCTTTATTATTAGAAGCTATCCTCTTTAGGGATGTTTTAGATCTTTTGCACTTCTTAACTTGAGAAAGAATAAAGTATTTAATAAGCGCTCTTTACCCTTAGATCTTGTCCTCTACAGTAGTAAGGTATTAGTATAATTCTTAAGTAGATAAGAGTATATTTTAACCTTCCCCTCTAATCGCCTCCTCTGTTAGCTCTTTATAAGTAAAGTTAGATAGTTAAAGTTATAGGCCTAGGTAAGTAGTAGGGTTTCTATTATTATCGCGAAATGCCTGGTTTAGAATCTTAAAATACCATAATGTGAGAACATTGGCCTTAAACTAGAGATACATACCTTGTCTTCCATTTCTTAAATTACCCCTAATTAATTCCTATTGTTGGTATAGAATATATAAGTTCGCCATACTAACAACGTCGTCTTACGCAAACCTTTCTTGCTATATTTAATGTCTAGGCCAACAATAACCTATACACTGGCATCTAAGTCCAGAAAATAGTCTTCTACTAGGCAGCCCAACCTCTTCCTTTTCTACAAATATGCGACCTTAATTATAACCCTAGGGTATTAAGCATTATTATGCTAGAAGGAGGCGTCTAGCTTATATTTCGACTTTATGCTAGGCGGAGCATTATTAAGTGGAAAATATATCTTAGTTAATCGGGCTAGGCGCACTTTTTGCGTAAAGAGGGCTACCCTGTCTAATCTACTGCGAATTACTTTTAGCTAACTTTAAGTCGCGTTCTTGACACCATTAATAAAGAGCTTATATACGCCAGTCGGCATCTAAAAAATAAGTTAATAGCTTCCTCTACGGTAATTATATCTATTTAATCTCTATCGTTAGCTGCTGTTTCTATTATTCCTTAAGCACACGCACCGTATCTTATCTTTAACGTATCCAAATAGCGATTTGTCTTGCCTAAGCTAACGCTCTATCTTACCATACTCTCCTCGCGTAAGCTGAAATTCCATCTATAGGTGTTCCTTAATGTGTCTTCCAGCTTAAATATCCTTAAAAAGCGCGATTACTTAATAAGCTTAGGTGAAGGCTTTCTTATTAATTGGCGAAGGTGTTAAAGGTATACCTACGAAGCCTAAAGGCGGTGTAATATACTAATGTTCTTTTAGAGGAGCCTATAATGTAGACATAGCCGTATATTATACTATTGGAAAAGCCGTATTACGAAGTTAAACGGTAGTCGCGAGAATTAATTATGGTCTAGAAGTTTTGGTACAGTTTAGTTAGCAACCGCGCCAAGCTAAACACCAAACAGCGGCAGTGCATTACCGCCACAACGCCACACCTAAGACAGTTAGTTACTAGTTGCCTATTTACTCTATATTCTCTATTCCTTAATCTTAAATATACACCCACAATAAGGGTCTGTCCAGAGCAGGTCAGCTGTCCTCCCTACTAGCGTTATTGAGGCGTTTGTCTGCCTCTGGCCAGACCTAAATAGTAAATATTTAACACGTAATTCTGCACGTGGAAATCTTGTCACTTAATCTAAAAGTATGCTTAAAGCTTCGCTGTGGTAAATTAATAAGCTATATATTTACACTAATCCCTAGCCCTCTATAAAATAGAAAGAATAATATAATATAGTAAATGATTATAATATAAATATTTTGGCCTTAGAATGTATTAAGCTTATTAAGCTTAACTTTATATATCTATACCCTTCTAGTTCTAACACTAATACTAATTATCTTCTCTAATACCACTAAATATAATGGTTGATACTCTAAGGGCAGCCATATTAAGTTCTCTAAATTATATGTTATTTATACACTATCCGCGCTTAAGGCTAGGCCTTAATATTAAGGACTTTAAGGTTCTAAATGGGATAGAAGGGGTCTTAAACCTAATAGAGCGCTAATTTTAATAGTGCCAATAACGTACTTTATAAGCAAGTCGCGAATACAAGCGAGTCGCGAACCTCAAAAACTCGCCAAAAATTGGAAAAATCGTACCTTAGTATCTCAACAACCACTTAGTAATAAATTCTAATAATTTGGATTTAGACTTTTATATATACTCTACAGCTTCTATTAAAGTTGCATAGTAAATAGTTTAGTAGTTTTTAAGATATAGTAATTTGGCCTTATTTCGGCCCCTAAATTTTAATATCTTAAAAACTACCAAACTATTTACTATATAACTTTAATAGAAGCTATAAAGTATATATAAAAGCCTAAATCCAAATTATTATAATTTATTATTAAGTGGTTGTTAAGATACTAAGGTACGATTTTTCCAATTTTTGGTGAGTTTTGAGGTTCGCGACTCGCTTATATTCGCGACTCGCTTGTAAAGTCGTTATCTGTTTAAAGATATAAGTTAGTAATATTAAATAAGATGTGGAAGAGTGCCTAGCTAATAATAAGCGTCTAAAGGCAGTCGCCGCTGCTTATATCCCAGATCTTAACTGTCTTATTATCTAACGCTGACGCTAGCCGGGCCGAATTGTGGGAGAAGGCTACTAACCTAATTGATTTACTATGGCCCTTAAGCATCTAAAGGCAGTCGCCGCTGCTTATATCCTAGATCTTAACTGTCTTATTATATAACGCTGACGCTAGCCAGACTAAGTTATAGGAGAAGGCTACTAACCTAATGTAATAGCTATAGCCCTTAAGCGTCTGGAGGTAGGCACTCTATTAATCCCCTATAGCTGGCTTTATTAAGATCCACTTTGATTTTTCCCCTTTAAAATAACTCCTTATAAGGATATAGTCTGGACTAAATATAAGTACAAATATATATACTTAAAGAGGGCAGTTCTGTATTACCTAAATATAATATATAATAAACAGGCGCGCATCTTAAAGAAGTTTTATAAAGCTAGGTGCATCTGCTTTTCTCTAGGTTATATTAGTATATATTATATAAAGCGTTGCTACTTTAGTAGTTACCTAGGCTAAGGCGTTAAGTTTTGCTATTATAAGTATATCCTCTAATATGCTTCTATAGAGGTTTAGAGCCTTAAGCTAGTAAAGGTATTTCTTTCTTATAAAATTCTTAATAGTGCCTTTATCCTAAAAGCTAATCCTATAATTTGTAAAGGAGTTAGGATTCTAGTTATAGAGGTAATTAATCTAATAGATACTTAAGTAGCGTAACGCCACTAACGGGTTTAGATGTGGCTGTTTTACCTACTTAATAGGGCAGCCTAAAGCACCTAAGCTGTAGATGTCTTGTTATAAAGTCCTAAATATAACCTTAAGTAATCTTAAGAAGATTTTATAGTGGGTCTCTTCCTTCCTAGATAGAAAGATCTTATTAGACGCCTTTATAAGCAGAAAATCCTTTGCCAATTAATAAATAAATAATGTAGTGCGTTCCTAAAGTGTTAGAAAGGATCCACAAAGCTCTATAATCTTAAATAAAGCTTTGTCTTCGCCAGCGACTCTATTAGGTATATTAACAAAAGATACTAACTTGTCTAATATAATAGGGCGGTATATAGCCGAAATAATAGCCAGTATATGTTTGCAAAGGTTAGCATCCTCTAAATCCCTAATCTAGTCTATTATCCGCTTATATAAGCCATTAAGTCTAGGCGGAAATGCCGTTAACTTCTGCTAAGCCTTCCATCTAGAGATATTAGACATTTCTTAGCAAGCCAAGGCTACCCAAAGAAAAGTGCCGTTTGCGTTTAGCGACAAGTAACGCTAAACAGCGTCCTGTATATTAGTAGTATATCTATTTCACTTTGCTAGCTAATCCACCTTAAACTGGATGTATATTGTAATAGCACCGGAGATTAATTTTCCATTAAGCTTAAGACATAGTCTTACCTTCTGTATTGCAGTGTTGAGGTCTTTCTTAACACTTGGCCAGTTTTAACTAAAGACGATCCACTTAATATGGGGAGATATAGACGACATCCGCGAGATAAACTCTAATAATTTTGGCAAGCCTACTATACATTTATTAAGCGCATCGATAATTAAATAAGTGTTATTTAAGTTGGGGTCTTATAGAATATTGGTAAAGATCTTAGATAAAGCGACCTAGGTATTTAAGTCCTTAAAGAGGGCTTTTCTGGCGCTATTATACTTCTTCCATATATGCGAAATAAGAGATGGCTATTAGTTAACAAGCAAGTAGAAAAGGCCTTAAAGCATAGCCGTGGCAGTGTTAATTTGCAAGTCTATAGCCTGGCAAAGGAAATACGATAAAAAAATATGTTTTAGCTATTAACTTCTTTAGCTTATTAATAATGCCGTAAAGTAGTATAGTCTTGCCCTTACCAGGATCGCCCTTAATCCATAGTAGTCAGCTCTACTAGTTGTTACGCCATTATTAGAAGTTAGAATTTTCAAGAATCTAGTAGTATAAGTCTTTTAGTAAGCCGCCCTTAGTGTCCTTAATACGCTTTTTATCATCACAGGGATCAGTAAGGTATAACTCTTAGACATATTTTTCCCGCTTATTAATTACCTCCTAGAGCCGCTTGAATATATTAATTGCCCCTTCCCCGTAGAAAAGAGGTATTTTAACGTTGAAAATGCCTAGTAATAAGTACACTTTATCTTCTATAACTGATGTTTGGCGGCGTTCTATCCATAAAAATTGCTTATCTATACTAAACTAAAACAAAGGGGCTCTTTAAAGCGCTAAGGCAGGAACATCCATTATCTCTTAAATTTGTTGCTTTAGAGAACTTTTATTACTAAGTCGCTTGCGTTTACAAGAGAAGAATTTAACCAAATAAGGTATAAGCTTGCAGTGTAGGAGAATTAAGTAAACGACTTAATTATAAAATGTAGCTCTAGAGCCTCTCTATATATATAAGGAAGGTATAGAAATAAATAAAATGGGAGACTAATACGTAACTAAAATAGTATAATACGTAAGTGATATGTAGGCAATACGTAGGCAATACGCAGGTAAAACAGTGGTAGTTTGGCAGGGTACTATAGTCAGTTACATACCCCCTTAGATTTAACGGTGTAGTTAAAGCTATAGAAAAAATAAAGGTTAAAATTATACTAAAATAGGAAATTTAGATACAATTTAGGAGTAGGGTAATATTTAAGAATCTTTATCAGATAATACAGTAGTAATTTAATATCAAATATCCACTAAATTTAATTGCTTTGTCTATGCCTCGTACCTTTAACAGGGTAGAATTTTAGTAAGGCCATTAGCAGGTATCTTGTCTATAGGGACCCATTATACGTTAATCTTTTTATCTTAGACCTCTTATCTAAGCCAGTGCTAATAGACGTCAATATATCGAAGCTTAGTATTAAGCTTTAGTGTATCCTGTCTTAGAAGTTGTATAGTCTGCATATTGTCGCATAATAGGGTAAATTCGCGTTCTAAATTAAAGCCAATTACCTTAAAGAAACACTGCCACCAGATAATCTTAACAGCAGCCATAGATAGGGAGAGAAGCTCTACTTTGGTAGTTAAGTGAGTTACTAATCGTTATAGGGTCGCCTTCTAATCAATTAGTCCTCTAAATAGCATAAATAGGTATCCTTAAGAGCTCCATCTAGTATCTTTATAGTCCGCAAATACTGCGTTAAATACTCTATAAAAGGTAACATCTTCTCCCTTAGGGTTTCTAAAGTAGATATATGCTCTAAATACTTCGCCAGAGTATTTAATAGCTGTCAATTTTGTTCCAAGGCAGTAGGAAATAGCTTGGTTTGCTATATTAAGGTACTTTTAGTTTGGATTTATAAGGAATTCGGCCAGCTTAGAATACATCTTAGTAATATTAGGTCTTTAAAATACGGTAAGGTGCGTAAGGGAACCGACTCATTACTAATAGGCTAGAGTTCTTTAAGGGTTTATCTGCTGGTTAGTTAGAATTAGTTCTTTGGCAGAAAATAGTAACTTAGGAAATCTTCTTAGTGGTTAAATATTAAATCAATTAGCTATCTTTTTAATATAGAAATCTTAGCAGAGCTAGAGCTTTCTACTTATATAATTTCGTTCAATTTAAATTCCTAGAAACTATTATAGGTCTCCTGATATACAGATCTTATATTCGTATAGCAGTTTAGCTTTAAATTCTTCCAGTCTTAAAAGGTCCTTTTTGGCAACCAGTATAGCAATATCGTCTACGTAAAAGAAGATAATAAGTCGTCTATTAGTGTAAAGGCAGTTTATACCTAGGATAGGTTTTAATCCAAATTTAGCCAGTATATTTGTAAGCTCTTTATACTAAAGTAATAGTAAGACCTTTAATCTATATAGCGCTATAAGTAGCTTTAGGATATATCTATTTTAATTAAAGCCTTTTAGGCAGTAATAGTAGACTAGCTTATCTGGTCTTATATTTATAAATGCGTTTACAGTGTTATATTATTAAATCTCCAAATTAAATGCGGCTGCTATAACTATAAGGGTATGGAATATTTAAGTAGCTAGGGTTACTGCATAGGTCTCTTCCTTAGTAATCTATAGGTCTCTGCGGACACATAGTTAAGCCTTTAGCTTTTGTAGGTAGCTATTACTATTAAACTTATATTTAAAGACCTATTTTAGTAGAAGGATCTAGTTATTAGTTGCTTTTTCCTTTAGTATAGTCTTAAATATCCCTCAGCGTTTAAGGTCGTTGTGTTCTTTTTCTATAGCCTTTTAAAAGCTAGCAGTTAAAAGGTGCTTTCTTAGCTCTTTAAGGTTCCTTAGTTTAAGAGGAAGATTATCCTAATATAGAGATAAGGATAAGAATCTAGTTCAGCTAATATCCTTTACTAGTCCTGTGGCAAAGCCAGCGTAGTAACTAAATAGGGTAGATAGATTAGCTAATGCTGCTATATACACTTAACGTTAAATTTATTTAGAACCTTTTAGTAGGATAAAATTGGCAAAAAGATTGGCCAAGACTTTATTAGCTCGTAGAGCTATATTAGTTACTCTATTAGATAGTTCTAGTAAGCTTAGCTAAGTAGGAATTGCTTTAATTATATCTAAGATATAGTCTTAAGGTCCTCCTGATGTAGTATTCGTTTCTAGTAGATCTAAAGATACCGTTCTATTAGAAGTTAGTAGCTATTTAATGTCCTTTATAGGAAGCTCTGCTAAGTTACTCAATATAGTTGTTTAATCTATATTTAAGGTAGGTCTATATAAGATAGATTTGTCCTTAAATTTATCTTTAAGAGGTTCTAGTAGACTAATTATCTAGATAGTGTCTTCTAATACTTCCCTTAGTAGGTAGTTAATATTTTAACCCTTAGGGTTATAGAATAAGATCTCGTTAAATATAACGTCTTTAGTTTAAATAACTTTATAAAGGCTTAGAATCTAGATTTAGTAAATATTAGTTAAATTATAGCCGACTAGGTGTCTAATTAATATATAAGGAGCTAGCTTGTCTCCCTTTCTAACTTATTTATTCAGCGTATAGGTCCTACAACTATATTCGTGTATATAGGTAAGTAATAGCGGCTTACTATAAACGATTTTATACAGAGTTTTCTACCCTAGTTACTTATTTAGTATTTAATTAAATATATAGCCAGCAGTAAGGAAAGCTTCTGGTCCTAGAAATAGGAGTAAGGATACTTCTAGCTATATAGACCTTAATCGTTCCATAAGAGTTCGTCCAGATTATTTAGCTCCGCCATTTTGTTCCTTAGTATATAGTACTTAGCATTTAAAGGTAATGCCCTTATCTATATACCATACTTATAGGGTATCTTCTATTTATCCAAATACTTATTTATTATCGCTCTAGAAGAAGACAGTATCTTAGTAAAATCATATTTTAATTAAACAGTAAGTCTTGCGAATAGTAGGTAGAATAGTAGCTTTGTCCTTATTCTTAGAGGTAAACACAAAGTTAATTTTAAAATATGTGCAATAGAAATATATAATATATCTATCGCCGGTATATCCTAGTACTCCAAGGTAGATAATATCAAATACTAGCCGTTTAAATGGTTAAGTGGCTGGAAATTCATGTTCTTGTCTTTAAGAGATCTGCTATATATGCTTTGCTAATAAGCAAGTTTTATATTTAATTTTAAGCGGTGCTTATTTAGTAGTTAATTCGGTTAGCTCTATGCCAATAATATACTTAGGAAGCTGCGTAATAGCATTAGGTCCTATATAGCCAAGAATTTTATGCCATCTTATGGCTATAGCTCCGATTAGTTTATGGGCTATTTAGCTTAGCTAAAATCTTCCTATTAAGAAGATTGATTAAGTTATTAAATCTAGGGTATTTATAGGCTCTCTATACATTAGTGCCTAATAGCCCCTTAGTTATTTTATATAGCAGATTACTTCGCTAGTTGCTAAACGGTATAGTAAGTTTTATCCTAAGTTAAAATAGATGTCATTATTAGTAGCTCTTAAAAGTGCTACAATATTTATAAATATAGTGGGTACTAGTGCTATATAGGATAGCTTTATTTTTAACTTCCTAGTAAGTATATTAACAGTAATGGTTACTATTTTATAGGCCTAAATTTTCTTAAAATTTCCGCTAGTAATTAGGTAGTTGTCTTCTACTACTAGGTAGGAGAAGGTGAAGTCTTCTTTATTATTATAGACGTGGGTATCTACACTAGGGTTAAGTATCTAGGTATTTTAGAGTTTAAAAGGAATTTAACCAGTACTAAACGCGGCAGCATAGCTAGTCGGTATAGTAGAAGCTGGAGTTTTAGAATTAAAATTAATTATAGATTCTATATTTTTCTAATTATTCTCCTTTGCTTTTTATTCTCTTTTTTAGATATGGTTAACAATACGTTTAATCTAAGGTGTAGATAAGATCGTTTTATCTACCTTCTTTTAAACGTCTGCCCTTGATCTCTATCCTTAAGGGCGCTTATACTTGGCGATATAGTAGCAGTTACTAAATTAATATATAAGGCCGTATATGCATTCCTTATGCCATCTCAAATTTAAATTAGAATTGCTGTTGGAATTAAAATTACCGTTAGAGTCTATATTAGAATTAGAATTTACGTTCCCTTAAAGAGTTACAAATGCAGAGTTATTAGCAGTTGAGGTAGACGATACTTGCTATATGCAGTAGTGCTCCTTAAATTCTTCAATAAGGTCGATAATAGATAGGGCCTCTTTGTCCTTCTATTCCTTTCTAATAAGGTCTACTTCTAGCGCTCCTACAAAACTAGAAGAGATAGATTTAATAGCTTAAACAAAATCGTAATAGGGTCTGAATCCCTAGACGTCTAGTAGCTCTAATTACTCTACTAGTTTATAAACACTCCTCTAGCTATTTAACTATTTACTAATGCTCTGCTTTTTATTATAGGCTTTTAGAGCCATATACTAATTAAGAACGTTATGCTTTTAACCTAACGTGGTTAGGGCTAGTGTTTTCTTAAGTGCTTAAAGCCGTTTATGTACCGTATTAATGCCGTTAATAAGTAGAAGGTAGGTTGCCAATATTAATTAAACGATATAGTTACTAACATTGCTTATAGCCTGCTCTTTCTTCTAGTATATGCGTAGGTCGTCCTTATACTCTACGTAAATTTAATTGTAGATAGTAAGTTAGGTTTAGTCTAGCTGTGCTATTAATGTAGCTGTAGGAAGTATATCTATAAGTATAGGTTGTTTTAGAGGTTCTAGCTTCAGAAGCTTATCTTTTGTCTTAGATGGGTTAAAATACTGCCATACCTTATTGGTCTTAGCAGTATCTTAAATAACAAAGAACCATTATATCTAATTAGATGGGTTGTTAAGAACAAGGTTAATTTTAGATAAAGATCCGCTCGTATTAGCCGTTATTTTTAGAATATTAACAGTTTAGGCAGGGTCTAGGTTAGCGTCTTGGCGAAACCTTATTTTGACGTTTTAATTCGTTAGTTTGTTCTAGTACGTTCGTTAGGTTTAATCGTCTATTTATTTAATAGGTAAAGAAGCTTAAGACACTGTAAAGGTAGTAGAAGTAGTAACTTCTTAAATAAGGTAGTATTTGATTAGTTTGCAGATAGTGCAATCCGGGGTCATAACTGTAAGCTTATAGTGTGGGAGAATTAAGTAAACGACTTAATTATAAAATATAGCTCTAGAGCCTCTCTATATACATAAGGAAGGTATGGAAATAAATAAAAGGGGAGACTAATATATAACTAAAATAGCATGATACGTAAGTGATACGCAGGCAATACGCAGGTAAAACAGTAGTAGTTTGGCAGGGTACCATAGTCGGTTATATAAGGGGCAAGAAGCTCTTAGAGTGTCCAACCCTAAGTAAACTATTTGCTTTTCCAAAAATCCAAATCCTATAACTGTGGATTAAACTTATTATTAGTGCTAAAAGGGGGGCTAGGGACATCCAATAAATAGACATAGCATTAAGTTGCGTTACAGTACCAGCGATACATAGAGTTAATAGCCTGGGAGAGTTTGACGTAATTTGCCTTATTAATGCAACGGGTATCAATCCAAAAGTATTATAAGGCATCTAGTCCCGCCTGTTCTCCATAGAACCAGATCTTCACATAGCCAGGCTTATCCTTACCAGTGCCATTTGTCAGGTCTTTAAAGGTAACCTCCTTAGCGTCCGCGCCCTATATATGCAAAAGTATTACATAGGAAGGAATGGCCCCATCGCCAAACTAAGTAAGACTAAAATCGCCAATGTCACTGCATTGTAAAAGGCGCATTGTTTTACATGGAGCTAGACGGGGGCAAACGGTAGGAATGGATCTTAGTCGGGTTTAAACGTAGCAGCTTAACTAAAGAGACAAGCAGTGCAACTCGCTCGTCCAATAAGAATATCAGTCCTAGCTACTAATATTAGCGAGTATATAGGAAGATTGGACGCTAAGCTATACTAAAGAATTGCATCTAAAAGTAAGACAGCGCCAGGCTACTGGGATCTAATTCCGCTATGCGTTAGTTTTTAAGAGAATTAATAAGCCCAGCTTAAGGCGGAGGAGGCTAATTGCACAGCCCACAGTATGGCGCGGTAAGACTAAGATGTACTATAGCAGGAGGCGAATTTGCAAACAACTGACTAATTATGCTTATATCTTAAGAAGTGGACGAACACCTTAATAACGCTAGCAGGGAGGATGGCCGACCCACTCCGGCCATAGGGTTGTCAAGATGTACTAAATTAGATGGGACTGCAAGAGAGATTTGTTAATTAATAGACTAAGCCACATATGGCGAAATCTAGTCTCCGGAGAACGCCACTTAATTATAGTTCAGTAAGACGACTGCCAAGAGATCTGCTTTTAGGGCGGAATATCGGCATCATTAGTCTTGGCGCTTATATGGTCTAGAAGCTTCTAGAGTAGTTTAGATTGCACAATCCCCTAGATCATGTACTAACTTGTGAAGTAATAACATATATCCCTGCGTAGCGAGACGCACGGTATTGCGAGACGGTATTACGGCTTAGACCTCTTAACTCTCTCCCTCACAAATTTATAAAGATTTAATCAATATGTCGCTATTATACAACTATTTCTCCCCTAGGAAACCCGTCTACAACAAGAACTACCGCTATGTTCATCACACTGTCGATCGTTTTGTTAACGCTATCAGTCGCCGCTTTAGCTACTCTCCCCTGCTTAATCGTGACTGTGGGAGCCTTGTTGAAGTTCGGAGTGCTAAGGCAAAAGCTCTATTAAGAAATAATATGGCTCTGAGCCTTGAAGGCCACTTTAACCTAAGGAACATGCATTTAGGAGTTTCGCCAGGCAGAGGAGGGGCCAGCCAACATAGCGGAGTGATTTTAGCGTGCCTTGGCGTGCATTAGCGTGCTTACATTATCCGGTTTTAAATTGTATTATATTTTGACGCCATCCCCTAGTTAACAGCGGCAAGGTAGGGCCGGTTAATTGGCGAGTCTTATAAAGGCATTTACCAGGCTACCAGCTGAGGATAAACCTCATTTCATTATAGGTATGGACTCGCTCCTAAGTACTTGCGTGTAAATATACACGGTAAGACTAATGTCCCTATCCCAATCCCATATCAGCCAACGGTCAACGCATCAGCAGCTTATCTGCAAGTGACCACTCTCAGCTTTTCGCTGGCCAAGCCCATAATGTGTATTTTAGCAAAAGCGAAGGTAAGTTGCGGTTAGCTAGCTATAGCCGCGAAACAATAAGAAGCTAACCAGCAGCCCAGACTTAAACAATGTGCTCAACTCCCTGCCTACCGCTGTAGCCGCACCGTTCAACGCATACTAGCAACAACACGACCCAACCTGCCTTCCCGATACGCGCGTCGACCTCCTTAAAGATATATATAACTGGGCTAAAGGACAAGACGAGCGCTGCATCTTTTGGCTAAATGGCCTAGCTGGCACAGGAAAATCAACAATTGCGCGCATAGTCGCTCGCAGATACCTCAAGAAGGCACGGCTTGGAGCAAGCTTCTTTTTTTCGCGCGGCGGTGGAGATATCGGCGGTACAGGCAAGTTTGTCACAAGCATTGTATGGCAACTGGCGAGCAGCGTACCGTCTCTTGGCCAACATATATACGACGCTCTCTTAGAGCGCCGCAACATTGCAAGCCAGTCTCTTCGCGACCAGTGGCGGCAACTCGTCCTACGTCCGCTCTCCAAGTTAAATGAGAATGGTAGCCAATCCCCATACATTCTTGTCGTTGATGCTCTTAATAAGTGCGACAATGATAACAACATCCGGATTATTATAAGCCTCTTGGCTGAAGCTCAGTCGTTAAAAACAATTCAACTATAAGTGTTCCTAACGAGCCGACCCGAGGTTCCAATTCAATATGGTTTCTACCAGACCCCGGACGCAGAATACCGGGATTTTGTGCTTCATAACATATTACCGTCAATTATAGATCACAACATCTCCGTTTTCTTCGAGTATAAGCTTAAGCTTATTAGACAGGAGCACTCTCTAGATGCGGGTTGGCCAGGCAAAGAGATTATTAGAGGCTTGGTCCGGATTGCAGGAGGATTGTTTATTTGGGCCACAACCGCTTGCTAGTTCATTCAGGAAGGCCTATTCGCTAAGGAAAGAGTGTAAACTCTACTAGGAGACAGCAAGTCTATTACTGCACCAGAAGAGCATCTTAATAAGCTCTACACTACCATCCTAAAGAAGTCCATTCGGCCGGGTTACTCGGCGCAGGAGAAGGAAGCATTATATAGCATATTACGGCACATTCTTGGCAGCATTATGGTTCTCTACTCCCCGCTCTCTACCAACTCGCTTTACATCCTGCTCAATATTACTAAGCAAAAGATTGATCTGGTGCTAAAGGATCTTTATATAATTCTAGACATCTTAAAAGCTAGCATCTACCCACTCCGTCTGCACCACCCTTTATTTCGCAACTTTCTCCTCGACAATAAGGGATGTAAAGATCCAAATCTCTAGGTGGATAAGAAGCAAGCCCATCGGAACTTGGCAGATAGCTGTATACGGCTCATATCAACATCACTCAAGCAAGACATCTGTGGCCTAGATGCTCCGGGCATATTTATAGCCGATATTAAGAAAAGCCGAGTTGAGTGAAGCCTTCCTTATAAAGTCCAGTACGCATATCTATACTGGATCCAGCATACTCAGAAGAGTGGCGCCTAGCTTCGCGACAATAGCTAAGTGCACCAGTTCTTACAGGAGCATCTCCTTCACTGGCTCGAGGCCCTTGGATGGATGGGGAAAGTTCCGGAAGGAGTTTATACTATCGCGTCTTTAGAGTCGTTTGCGTCCGTTAGTATACCTCTAGCACGGAGAAAGATTTCGCTAATAGTTCGGCTAGTTAAGTAAATGCCCTTGTCTTTTAAGTTTCATTCATGACGCGAAGCGGTTCGTTCTCTATAACCGGCCAGCTATTAAGCAGGCGCCCCTTCAGACGTATAGTGCCCTCGTATTCGCACCGACGAGGAGCATAATAAGGGAGAAGTTCAAAAACTGCATACCTATATGGGTCCGAAGGCTGCCGAGGGTCGAGGAGAAATGGGGCGGCGTGCTGCAGACGCTCGAGGGCCATTCGGACTGGGTCACGGCCGTGGCCTTCTCGCCGGACGGCAAGACGCTGGCGTCGGCATCGCATGACAAGACTGTCAAGCTGTAGGACGCCGGGTCGGGCGGCGTGCTGCACACGCTTGAGGGCCATTCGGACGAGGTCAACGCCATGGCCTTCTCGCCGGACGGCAAGACGCTGGCGTCGGCATCGGGCGACAGCACCGTTAAGCTGTGGGACGCCGGGTCGGGCACCGTGCTGCAGACGCTCAAGGGCCGTTTAGACCGGGTCGTCGCTGTGGCCTTCTCGCCGGACGGCAAGACGCTGGCGTCGGCGTTGGACAACAACCAAACCGTCAAGCTGTGGGACGCCGGGTCAGGCGCCGTGCTGCAGATGCTCAAGGGCCATTCGGACCGGGTCACCGCCGTGGCCTTCTTGCCGGATAGCAAGACGCTGGCGTCGGCATCGCACGACAAGACCGTCAAGCTGTGGGACGCCAGGTCGGGCGCCATGCTGCAGACGCTCGAGGGCCATTCGGACTTCGTCGCCGCCGTGGCCTTCTCGCCGGATGGCAAGACGCTGGCATTGGCATTGATTGACAAGACCATCAAGCTGTGGGACGCCTGGTCGGGCGCCATGCTGCAGACGCTCGAGGGCCATTTGTACGGAGTCAACGCCGTGGCCTTCTCGCCGGACGGCAAGACGCTGGCGTCGGCATCGAACGACAAGACTGTGAAGCTGTGGGACGCCGGGTCGGGCGCCATGCTGCAGACGTTCGGGGGCTATTCGGACGAGGTCACCGCAGTGGTCTTCTCGCCGGACGGCAAGACACTGGCGTCGGCATTGATCGACGGGACCGTCAAGCTGTGGGACGCCGGGTCAGGTGCCGTGCTGCAGACGCTCGGCCATTCGGGCTACATCAAGGCCGTAGCCTTCTCGCCAGACGGCAAGACGCTGGCGTCGGCATGGGGCGACAAGACCGTCAAGCTGTGGGACGCCGGGTTGGGCACCGTGCTGCAGACGCTTGAGGGCCATTTGGACTGGGTCACCGCTGTGGCCTTCTCGCCGGACGGCAGGACGCTGGCGTCGGCATCGTTTAGCGACAAGACCGTCAAGCTGTGGGACGCCGGTCGGGCGCCGTGCTGCAGACGCTCTGCCATCAGAGCTGCATTAACGCCGTGGCATTCTCGCCGGACGGTATGACGCTGGCGTCGGCATCGATCGGCGATACCGTCAAGCTGTGGGACGCCAGGTCGGGCGCCGTGCTGCAGAAGCTCGACCATCCGGGCTACGTTAAGGCCGTGGCCTTCTCGCCGGACGGCAAGACGCTGGCGTCGGCATCGCACGGCGACAAGACCGTCAAGCTATAGGACGCCGGGTCGGGTGCCGTGCTACAGACGCTCGATGTTTCGGGCCTCATCAAGGCCGTGGCCTTCTCACCGGATGGCAAGACGCTGACGTCGGCATTGGACGACGGGACCGTCAAGCTGTGGGACGCTGGGTCAGGCGCCGTGCTGCAGACGCTTGATGTTGGCGCCGTTGTTAGAACTCTGTCTTTCTCTAATGACGGCATCTATCTCCAGACTAACCGGGGATCTTTGCCCATCTTTGATGGTACAGCCGCGAACAGTCCACAGCTTTGACCTTGTATTTTTGTCCAGGGCCAATGGGTGTATCGCCGTACCGAGCGCATCCTTTGGCTTCCCCCCGAGCACCGGCCAGACCGCATTGCTGTTTATGGGGGTACTGTTGCTTTCGGGTACACATCTATTATGGAATTTGCTTTATAAAATTTTCTTTAACCTCCTCCCCACGCACCTCTATTGCAGATGATGTCTTTATATATACTGTATGAATAGCGCGAGTGGCGACAGCTGATAGGCAATGTTTGATTAGAAATGCAGAAGCTTTGATATCAACTTGGGGCTTAAGGTGATACTGTAGCAACGTGATTAAAGCCGTGGTTGGTGCTGCCATTGAAGGTGCTTGAGAAATAGTGCCTTTCCCGAACCCCTTTGTCAGGGTGTGGCGGTCTACCTGAAGACGTAAGATATAATACATTATAACATCCTGACCAGGGACCCTTGATCATTTTAATCCGAGGTACCAACTGATGCAGCGAGGCTACATGACACGAATACAAGGGGGCAACCTGAGCGGGCCACTCGCCCTCCCTGCAAGTTTTGGTGGCAAAATAGTAATGTCCTACGAAAATAGCGTGGATACGACTAAAATGCCAACAAAACTTGCAGGGAGGGCGAGTGGCCCGCTCAGGTTGCCCCCTTGTACACACGGCCGACCCTTGTGAGGTGGCGAGGTCTACGATCATCCTGCTGAAAAAGAGGAGGATATTCATCTCGGACATTCTTTTAATCGAATCCTGGTCTTTCGTTTAGCTAGTTCCCGCTGTAAGGCGGCCCCTGCGGCCCACTGAACGAAGCCCTAGAGCCCCAATGGCTGCTTTGACCCCTAAACGCGTATTAGTAACACTACCTCTGGAACCGCCAGCAGCTCCACTAAGACGTACAAAGAAACCGAACGCGAAGGTGCAAGAGGCCCAGCAGTCGCTAAAGACATAATCCCAAATATTAGTATAGTTTAAACAGTAGACAACCGCACTATAAACCGGACTATAAGCTACACAGTATATACTGCCCCTATTCCCTATAGCAAGAGCCTCTACCTTACCCGAATATAAAGGAGGAGGTATTAATTATAACAAATTTTGTTAACTTATTAAAAGCCTTAAAGAAACTATAGTATAGCAGAGCAACATTATTACAAACCAGAATAGCATTATTGAGAGCATTAGAAACAACTTAGTAGATATTAAATTGGAATAGCGAAGCCTTAAAAAGCAAAACGCTAAACTCTAAAAGGCTATCTGGTTTTTATAAATGTAACTAAACACTCCCTCAGCTCTAACATAATTATGGGCGTCGGTAGCGGCTAGTAGAGGCATAGCAGGGGCAGAGGTAACTTAGCCATAAATAACAAACACTAGGAACTCTAAAGAACCCAATTAGTAGCTAGTAATAGATATTAGCCAAGCGGGTAAGGAGATAATAGAGAAGGTAGCTACTATTAAAGTAGCAAAGCAAACCATTGTATAAGGCATAAAGGATGTTAACAGGCTTATAGGAGCTATACTTAAGGACTTCCGCGTATAGCGAACAAGAGATAGTGCGAGCATTATTAGATTCTTAGTAAAAAAAGATAAAGAAGCTATGTTTAGGTAGATAATTACCTAATAGCTTAAACCGTATATCCCTAGGGCGAGGCTTGTTGGACCTAAGTAGTATGCGGTTAAGGCGGACTAGGTTAAAGTACCTTTAGCAATAGATATTGATAGTGGAAAAGTAAGTAAGTTAGCCATAGAGCGCTTTGGGGTAGAGAATGGGGTAGAGGTATGTATAATAAGATGGCTTAGATAACCAAGGCCGCGCAGCTAGCATACATCGGTAATTGTTAAAGTGGTAATAAAAGAGGATATAGAGAAGCTGCTTATATTAAACAATGTATTATTTAGGGGAGGTGCGATTATTATATTGCTATTTAAGAAATAATGTACCCCTATAGTATACTACAAATGCAGAAGGTTTAGATATAGGGCTAGAGACTATACACGACCTAATATATATAAAATATATAGGCGGGAAGGCTATTTCTAGTATAAGACGGTTAATCTATACTGTGTAAACTGTTAGGGTCCTTACTAAGCCTTATACCGTAAATGCCTAGCATATAGGAAAGAAATGGATAGGATTTTTACATGATAGCGTTATAAATAGAGAACTCTGGATCCTTTAGGCGAATATAAAGAAGTGTAGGGAAGCGTAGCATGCGCTATATAATAATGAAGCGCTGGCGGACTTCTACTTTATTCTAGGCTAGGAGCCTTACTGCTTTCTCTTAGATAGGGAAGTGGTGCTAGCCAGCTTAAACCCCTAGTAGATAAGGTTTGTCCTAATAGGCAGGCAGCAGTGGTATCCTCTAGTTAGGTTATATATCTGGGCATCTAGAGAGCTAGCAGCTACACAGCTACAAGTAGATTTAGCAGATATTACAGTAGTAGTGGCGTATATCGGCTAAAGGAGACTTATAATTATATTAGTATATATTCTAGACAGATGTTTAAGGAGAACCAAGGAAGAGAACCTAGAGGAGCTCTCTAGTAGGCTAGAGATAATTAATGGTTTAATCTAGGGTGAACTATTGCGCAACCTATATACTAAGGTAGTGATCGCAAATAACTTTAATTGGCATAATCCGCTATAGGGAGGAAGTTATATTAGTACTATATTAACGCAGGAAGAAAGCGCGCCAATTATTAACTTTATGGCAGACCGGTTACTCCAGAGCCTACTTCTAGTAGGAGTACTTATATTTAAGAGCGACGCGGGGCGAACATTAATAATTGACCTTATACTTATAACCCTGGGCCTAGTGAGTGAACTAGTAAAGTGCGCTATCTGGGAATATAAGTATGGGTTAGACTATAGAGCTATTTACACTAGCTTCTGGGTTGATATAGACACATAGGAGAGCCAGGAGAGGCTGCTTATTAAGAATATAAACTAGGACAAGATTTAAGAAAACGTGGAGCGATAAAAAGAGATAGGATTCCCTATAGAAGATATAGATAAAATAGTTAACTACCTTAATAGGTGGGTTAACAAAGCCCTTAAAGCACACTGCTAGCGGGCCAAGCCATTACCGTATATAAAAAGATGGTGGAATGAAGACCTTATAACGCTAAGGAAGTTATACACATACTAGAGGAATAGGAATAGTGCAATATAGAGATAAGGAAGGGACGACCCTAAACTATATAATATTACAGTAAGAGCGAAGAAGCTCTTCTATAGAACTATTTGGCGACATAGGAAGCTCTACTAGGACGAATTCCTTGGTAATAGTGATAATATATAGAAAGCGTCGAAATACCTTAATCCGTAGGCTATATTCGCATTCGCTAGAATACCGCCAATTAAGAAGGCTAGAGGATAGGGAGAGGTTGTTATAGAGAACTATAATATTACAAGAGAACTACTCTAGGCATTCTTTTTAGTCCTGCCGCTATGTAAATAAGAGGAGGATGCCACAGCTAGCTATAACCAATTGCTATAGGAGCCTATCGCCAAATATAAGGTTAAGGCAGCTATGTTTAGGGCTAGCCCAGATAAGGCTCCTAGAAGGGACAGCCTACCAGCTAGGGTGTGGCAAAAGTTATAGCCTATACTAAGCGGTAAGATTACCACTCTCTTTACTAAATTACTTAAGACAGGGAAAGTACCACAGGAATAAAAGGTAGTAAAGATTATACCACTATAGAAGCTAAAGTAGGGGGACTATATAGTAGTAAATAACTATAGGCCAATCTCCCTCCTCCTAATGCTAGGAAAAGCACTTAAATTGCTAGTGGTGGAGAGGATAGCATACCTAGTAGAGAAATACAGCCTACTACCTAAGATATACTTTAGAGCTAGGAAGCAAAGGTCAACAATATATACGCTATTATATCTCTATAAGGATGTATTTAGAGCGTAAAAAGGAAAGAAGACGCTATCCCTAGTATTATTTAATGTTAAGGGTACGTATAATAATATGGCTATAGAGCCGGAAATTAGGAGACTACGGCAGCGTTAGATACCTTAGACGATTATATAATAGGTATAGGACTTCTGTATAAACCGTTAAGCCTATATCCTAGTTAATGGATACATATTAGAGGTACAGGCGCTCCCATAGGTAGGTTTTCTATAGGAATTAGTACTGGCCCTAATACTCTTTTTGTTCTTTAATGCGGATCTTATATAAAGCGCACCTAGAAATGGTAGCTCTATGGCCTTTGTCAATAACTACTCGGCATAGGTTATAGGCCCTACGGTAGAGGAAAACACGTAGATTATCTAGGGCGAGATCATACCGATGTTTAAAAAATGGGAGAGGACTAGTAGAGCTTAATTTAAAGCGAAGAAAACGTTATTTATCTACCTTACTAGATATAAAGAAGCGGGTAGGGATACTACTACACCACTCCAATTTAAAGAAAAAGAAATCCCCCCAAAACAGGAAGTTAAAATTCTTAGGGTAATTCTTAATAAGGAGCTACAGTTTAAGGCACACCTAGCGGATAAGGTAGGCAAGGCCACTAAGGTAGCGCTAGCGTTGCGTAGATTGAAGGGACTGTAGTCTAAGAGTGTTAAGCAGCTAGCTAAGAGCTCGGTCCTACTAGTAGCAGACTATATATTACCAATATAGTACCCGCTTACGATATAAGAGTTAAAGCAGCTCCTCTAGTAGGCGTAGAGGATTACGGTATAAGCTATTATTAGGGGGTTCCGCACCGTCGCTCTACTAATAGTGGAGGTAGAAGCAGGCTTGCTCCTTTTTAAGCAAAGGCTGCGCAACTAGGCTATTGCATTCTGGGTATTAATCTATAAACTAGGCAAATTATATCCTTATTAGATGATTTAAAGATAGAGGCTCTATAGATGGCACTGGTTGCCGCTCTAGAGAATAGTAGAGATGTATAAGGATGTCCAGGTAAATGGGGTGCTAGAGGTTAAACTATATATATACCTGCCATAGGTGGCCAAGCCTAATGTGGTAATATGCAAGAACGAAGAGTATACTTAAGCTATTATTAAAGACTATAAGCTAGGGCAGGTTAACATATATGTTAATATATTAGTGCGTAATAGTAGGGCAGGAGTTGGCGTGTATGCTACGCTATTTAAAGCAACGCTTTTAAAAACGGTGGTAGGCTTTAAGTAGGCTAATACCTACCTAATAGAGCTTCTAGTAATTAGTAAGGCAGCTAACTGGCTATGGGACCCTATGTGCACGGCTGTTAACTAAGCAGGTTTTCCAATACCTGCTTCTAGTATAAGAATATTCTCTAACTCGCAATCAGCGTTGCTGTTAGTATAGAGCTAGAGGGCTAGAGCCTACCAGAAAATAGTTGTAGAGATCTTAAAGAAACTCTGGCTGAATAATATCACGCTATACTAGATTCCAGGCCACTTGGAATTTATAGGAAATAAAAAGGCTAATAAGCTTGCCAAAGTAGCGACAAGACTGGAGAGCGAGGAGCCACTGTAGAGAGACGGCCTCCTATGGTACCTTATAACGCAAGCCTTAAAAAGAGCCGAGATAATAACAGAACCGCTTTTATTAGGAAGATTTAATATGGGCAAGTTTATAAGAAAAATTGATATAGTACTCTACTTTAGAAAGGCTGTAGGATTATACTAGCAGCTAATTAGCTCTAAAGCTACTATTCTTGCGCAGCTACGGACCGGTAAGTTATTTCTAAAGGAATATCTCCACAAAATTAATGCATTAGAGACGGCGTTATGTGACTATGGGCTTATAGAATTAATATAGCACTTCCTCTTTTCTTATAGGAGGTGGACATAGTAGAGGTTTAAACTAAGAGAGCAATATAGAGATTGATTTGGGGACCTATTATATACATTAGGAGGCTACTTACGTAGATAAGAAGGAGGTAGGAATATTAACAGCCCAATTAAGCGCTGGAAGCCAGATATTAGCGTAGTTAAAGCTATAATTAAATTTGTAAAGGAGACCGGACGCCTACACCTAAGTATATAAGATGCAGAGAGTATAGAAGCTAATGTTAACAAGTGAAGACTTTTAAGAATTCCTCTAATTATCTAACCGAATATACCGCGAGCCTTCTTTATATATGCCTCTACTGGTGCGTCGCCAATTAAGAAGCGCATAACGCTAAAATAGCCCTGCGGACACGAGGCGTTGAAAACTACTTACTTAGGCTCGCTTTTAAACTCCAACTTTCTTTAATAGTAACACATTACTTTCCTTTATTTTTTCCTTGGTTGAGCATAGTGTTAGGTAATAGATATATAGTTCTTATAGTTAGCTTCTAAACTGGAGCAAGCATGTTGATGGCAGGAAGTATTTAATTAGCGCTCTGTAACGGCCCATACCCTAGATGGTACATGGCCATAATAGAATATACATACATACATACATACGTACACACGGCCGCCACATAGCCGACAATAACTGCCTAGCGCGGGGGAATGGCTTGGAAACTCAGATCAGACCGTTTTATGAGTTTGAAAGGCGAAATGAGCTTGATGGTGGTGCCGTGATGGAGCGTTGCAGTTTCGCTATGGAAAGAGGCTCTCCGCAAATCACGGGAGCGGCGACGATGCGAATGTAAATTTCCAGGTAGCTGATGTTGGGAGTCTTTAGCAGTGGCCGCGACACGCGACTGACATAAAAACACGGGAGATTTTTATGCGTTTATAAGTTTAAAGTTGCTTGAATTTGAAGTACCTATGATTTGTCTCACTATGGGGTGCGTCTCTCCACGCAGGGAGAGACGTTAAGTCCAGCCTTTTCACCTTCAGCAAATACTTGAATGACAAATACTGCTAATGCAATTCCGGCATATGCTGTGAGAATGTATACTGGTTTGATCTATTGCAACATTTTTTATCAAGAGGGATCGTACGGCCTAAGGGACAAACGACTGGACGACGAATGAAATCGGTTTAGAATAGATTTAGAATCTTTTCAACCCAATTACAGCCCCCGAACCGTCGGGAAATACAGGCTCCTAATCCTCGACGGCCACAGCAGCCACGCAACGCCTGAATTCGACCAATTCTGCACGGATAAGCCAATCATCACCCTCTGCATACCTACGCACTCCTCCCACCTCCTCCAGCCCCTTGATGTTGGCTGCTTTTCGCCTTTAAAGACCGCGGATCGCCGCCTCGTCGCTGAGAATGCAAGGCTTGGCATTAACCACGTCGATAAGCCTGAGTTTCTTTCAATATATAAACAAGCCCGCATCGAGGCCCTATCTATCGATAATATCCATAGCGGCTTTGTAGCAACAGGGATTGTACCACTCGACCTAGAACAAGTACTCTCTCGGCTTCAAATCACGCCCTGAACACCACCACTAGCACCTGCTCCCTCCGATACTTAGTGGAAGTCTTAAACGCCACATAATGTCGTAGACTTAGAGCACTAGGCTACGTTACTTAAGGACCTCCTTAAGCAGCGTACGCAGAGCCCGCCAACGCCAATAGATCGTGCGGTAAATCAGCTTCTTAAGGGCTGCCAAATGGCAATGCATAGCGCTGGGCTTTTAGCGAGGGAAAACGCTCAATTGGGGGCTGTAAATGAGAAACAAAGGCAAAGAGGGTAGCAGAGAGGTCTTATATAGCTAACGGCAGTACTCTTTCTATCAAGGAAGGAGTAGAGCGTGTTTAGAAGCAAAAAGAGTCACAAAATCCAGTCGCTGTACAAGGCCAAGGTAAGACAAATCAACGCACGCCACTGCGCTACAGTATATGCTATTCACTTAAGCATAAGGCAAATAAATGCCTAAGGCGTGTATAACCTTACACGATATATATCTTTAATATATTTTCGTTGTGGCGGATGTCCCGCTCGCTTGTGGATTACGTTATATTGATTTTATTAACGTAGTCTGCGGGCCAATGGGTCATGCGGGCCTCCGGGTCACCTTAAAACTCACACTTTAATATCTTAACAACCACTTAATAATAAATTCTAATAATTCAGATTTGGACTTTTATATACGCTCTACAGCTTCTATTAAAGTTGCACAATAATTAGTTCACTAGTTTTTAAGATATTATAATTTAGGGGCCAAAACAAAGCTAAATTACTATCCCTTGCACCGATAGCGTCCTTAGAGCTGTGGCCCGTGCGCGCACTCGAAGAACATCAAGACTTACGCGTCAGGTAGTGTATAGATAAGTTTATCAGTTAATTACACTACCAAAATGGTGCGCAACTACGTGTCTAGTGATACAGACCTTGTGCAGCCTACTTAATACGTTATTCCAAAATATTAGGTCGCAAAAAGCTACCGCTAGACCCTGAACAACTGCCTTATTTCGAGAACTCTAGTGATGCGGCAGAACGATTGACCGCCTGCGTATGCAGCTTACTGATTGGTGCGCATGGAGCACAGCTCTAAGGACGCAAAATATCGGTGCAAGGGATATCTTAAAAACCACTAAACTAATTACTATATAACTTTAATAGAAGCTATAGGGTGTATATAAAAGTCCAACTTTAAATTATTAGAATTTATTATTAAGTAGTTATTAAGATATTAAAGTATGAATTTTCTAATTTTTGGTGAGTTTTGAGGTGACCCAGAGGCCCGCATAACCCATTAGCCCGCAGACTACGTTAATTACTAAGAGGTTTAGAAATAGATAGTAGAAGTTGTTAACTATATAATGTCTCGAGCCAAACTACTCATAAAGCCTCTGCCGTTCGAGTTCATTACCTCTTAATGCTTGATTTGAACTCAAAGCGATCCTTCCAACCCGAGTGTCCGGTTGAACATCCTGTAGTCGAAGCCACATATCCTTTAAGAACCTTGAGCGCTCATCTCCATCCAGAGTACTTGCGGCGCTAGGTACACCGATGAATGCGGAATCCCTGGTCAAGCTCGACACATTTCCCAGTATGTCGGGTACCCGAAGCCAGAAGCGCACTATGACGGTCAAAAACGCGCAGATGCAGAGGATCGCTACCGCGAGGAAATATGCCACTACCCAACCCGTGTGAAGTCGATACACGGGATCAAGGAAGTAACTCCACTCGGCGTCGGTGCTGACCAGAATGGTTCCATTTCCAAAGGGAGACACAAATTCACCGCCAACGATTAAATTTGGAGCCTTCGTAGCGGCTGAGAAGGTGTTGTAGAGAAAGGTCAATCGATCCTGAAATATGTTGATGGGAACACGACCCATTTCCACGGTGTTGACCGAGTAATTGGTATTAGTGAATGCGCCAGGTGGATCATACAAAAAGTATTCTTGAGGACTCGAGGTGAAGGAATGCGGCTCTGGAAGGATATTCGAAAGTACGGAAAGGTGGTTTTCATATATACCAGCATCGAGCTCCGTGAAATTGGAACAAATATGTGGTCTCTGGGATTGACGCATAGCCGTCGTGGCACAGCCTGCTCTACTATCGAGTCCGGCACGAGAGCATTTGATTTTTGCTTCGACATACTCTTGGCTGATGGTACAGTAAGTAACTGAGGTTATCATGTCCGAGCTCCTTCCGAGATCGTCGCTTCTGGAAGCAAACCATATCGTGCGAGCTGGAATTTGAGTCGCTGTGTCGTTGTTCGCCCATGGCTCGGCGCGGCTCGTATCGGACGTGTTTGTATCGAGAAGGAATCCGGTGCTTCCGTGGACCGAAAATGGTGGAGCGGAAACGTTGTAATTGTTGGCCTCGAGCCAGGCAACCTCGTCGTCACCACCAAGCAAGTTCCAATCGGAACACTACGCTCTGTTACCAGCTACTTCCTGCAAGATGAAGGGTACAGGGTATACCTCAAACCTGTGGTAATTAGATTCGATGTTAAACGTGATGTTGCCAAAACTTCCAGTACCGTATCCGGTTGGGAAGTTATGTATAGGGACACCAATAATTGAACTGAATGAAGGTATTTTATCCTCTGGGACATGGACCCATGCGTCTGGAGCGCCGGGATCAAAGCCCGGAAGTAGGTGAAGGACGGGGATGCGAACGTTGCCCCATGAATCTTGCTCGGACCTCAGAATAGCCGTATGCATGCCGCCGAGCTGGGAAATGACATCGGTGAAGTTATTATCTTGTTCAGAACCGACCAAATATTGCGCAGCAGCCTCAGGAGAGTATAGAGCACTGCCAAATAGAGAAGCGATCAGTGGTCTGTAGTACGTAACAGATGAAGTTCCTCCGAAGACGTCGAATTGTAACGCAATTTGAGGATCGAGACTCATGTATGTAATTGATGTTGACTGGGTGTTGGCTGGAGTGCCAAGACTCAACATACGCAGAGAAGCTTGGCCGCCAATTGGATTGAGGCTCCATAGAATCAGTAAGATAAGCGTGGAAAAGCCGAACAAACGGAGACTGAAGGCAGATCGAAGCGTACTGAAAACCGTCTGGCTTCCCATCATTTGCTCAATGGACTTGTCGAATATTAGTCTATTGTCAAGAGGTGGAATGGGGTGGACACTCACGCCTAAAGACGCCCCTTGTTGTACTTTGTGATGAGCGGAAGCTTTGAGCATACCTCCTACCACAGCAGCGAAGACTATTGGCCAGATAGTTGGAGCGACCTTTATTGACTGGAGAACGATGTCTCCCCAGTGCGATTCAGGCTGATCTCGGAGTCGGACAACGAATGCGCCGAGGACTGAGGAATTCGTCAGTATGCCCTTCCACTTGCAGTGTGACATACCAAAAGGATTCACGGCCATGCAACGTAAAGGGCAACTTACCTGCAAAGCCTAATGACAAGACGAGGAGGAAGATATCCGGAAGTATATGACCAAGCTTCCGGAAGAACGAGATCCTTAATAGTGAAGGCTTCTGCGGCCAATCTGGGACGTGTGGAAGGTGGCTAGGATCCCAGGCTTCCTTAGAGACATAGCTGTAGTGGTCTGGGGGATGCTTAGCAATCTATCGGCTCAGACGCACTTAGTAAGACCTACTATGCGGCTCTGATTTGGAAGTGGCATCAACTGGTCTTCTCGGTACAGTATACGCCATATTAGCGGAGTTGCGATATTCCATGGACTTAAGGGATTATCAAAAAAGGTTTCAAATTAATCGTGCTGATGGTTGGCTTGTCATCAGGCCCGAATGTGCAATTATATTGCAAAGGGTCCAAGACGACCAAGAGCGTTACCATCTAGTAATAATTGCGGCTGTTTACATGAGCTTAAAAACAGTCCAGTGGTATGGGAGCATATTGAGTCACATGGCGCAGGATTCGTGATATATCTGCATAGTGAAGTCGACTTAAGATGTCCATCAAGAAAATTATCGATTATCACCTGAGTTTTACTTAGCAAGAAGGCGAATGGCAACAGCACAGTCTCTGCGGTCTCTAAACAGCGAAAGGGAGAATTTGGGCCGAGGAAGATCGTAAGACAGGAGGAGTAAGGTGGTTTGAGGATTGCAGTTGTTGCTTTTTACTAGTAGATGGAGATCTCCGAGGGAGAATTTGGGCTGATAAAGATCATGAGACAGGAGGAGTAAGGTGGTTCGAGGATTGCAGTTGTTGCTTTTTACTATGGAGATCTCCGAGGGAGAATTTCGGTAGATGAAGATCACAAGACGAGAGTGGTAAGTGCAGTTGTTGTTTTTACTCTATATTATTTTTTTTGTTATATCTCTGCGGCGAAGCTTTAAGAATCCTCTAAATTGGTAATAAGGTGGCTAGTAACAGAATTATCTTAAATGCTTTGCCACATTTGGGTCTTATGAAAAGCGGACGAACACCACGGTCATGCTGGCAGGGAGGGTGGCCGGCCCGCACCGACTGCACCCTTGTCGAGATGGCGAGATGGAGGGAGTGCGAATAAAGTGCAGATGGAAGGTTTTGGTGAATGCTGACTGAGTTAAGCGGCGGTCAAATCCTGGCCACGTATGGCGGATTGACTCCCGGCTCCGCAGCCGAGAAACCACTCTATCCGGAACGTTCTGCCAAATAATTTAGGCCGCTACTAGTTGCACACCCCCTAATTACTACGCGCACGCCCCCCACTAAACAGGCTTAGATCCTTCCTCTTCACGTTAGAACGTCACGTGTGTTTGACTTGTATGCATCTACATCGCAAAAATCAAACTTTCAAAATGCAACTTCTATGACTATACCACCACAATTAAGTCTTAATTCCAACTAGAGTACAACTTGTAAAGTTCAAATTAGAGCTGGAATGCACCAAAGGATCTCTCAGTAAAGTCGTGCTGAAAGGACAAAACCTCACAACCGCTGTAAGCCTGTGAAATATTGCCGCCAATACTTGGCAAGCCATCTGCATAGGCATCTTGACTTCCACCACCATTCTCACCACGTAATACCACCTGTAATTCTAGCCGTAGGGCTATAGTATAGAAACTTAGAATTAAGTTCCTAGGATGCTCTAGGTCCTAGGAATATTCTCCCTAGGGATCCTCGGAGATTCCAATAATCCAGAGGACCAAAGTAATATCGAGATGTAGCATCCGTGCACGTGCCGTGGCGTCTTATAATTAGGGTTCGGAGCTCCTAGGAGAGCCAGTTTTAGGAGATATGCAATCCCAGGAAAATCGGTCACGTAAGGAGGGCGGTATAGCGAGTATCCTAGGATTTCTAAGCTCCTATGAGGAGTTTACTCCTAGACGCCCTATACGTCCTAGGGGAGCAGAGCTCCTAAAAGCCTCCCTCCTATAAGCATTTATCCTGCTCCAAATATATACATAGGAGTCTTACAGCGCTATAAGACGGAATAATTGTTTCTCCTAGGATCGTACCCTTCCTAAGATCGGCTCTCCTAGAAGCTCTATATCCCCAGTCCCAAACCACCAACTTATATTATATAAGTCTATTAATTTTCCTATAGAGCAGTTCTTCTAAGATCGTTTCTCTCCTAGTTACTGCGCTATGGCTTTTATAAAATTATAGCTAATATCTTTAACTTTAGGCGATAAATCTTAACTCTATTAACTACTACTATTTATACTAAATCTTTATTTGTTAAGTTAATATATTTACCTTTACTTAGCCTTCCTCAGATGCTCAATTTTTGTTATTTATTAATATTAACTTCCTTACTCTGTTCTAACTTAAACTCTTACTAGCTTAACCTCTATCCATTAGGTTTTCCTAATTTAATTCGCCTTCGTCTAGCCTTACTCTCTTTAGATTAGGTAACTAATCTATATTACCCCTTTCCTTATTGATTTTAACCTCCTATATTTTAGGCTAGGTATTATAGATAAAACAAATTACAATACTAGACTATGTGGAGTATATACCTAATAGATTAACTCCAGTTAATTTTATATCAGGAAAATATTCGCAGGATAAGATTTAAGTAGACTTTAATTTTCACGTTTCGCGTAATTAACATGCAATTTAACTAACTCAACGCGCAATTAACTAACTTAACACGCAATTAACTAACTTAACACGTAATTTAACTAACTTAATATGCAATTAACCAACTTAATACGCAATTTAACTAACTTAATATGCAATTAACCAACTTAACACGCAATTCGACTAACTTAATATACAATTAACTAATTTAACACGCAATTTAACCAACTTAATATACAATTAACTAACTTAATAACTTTAAAAGCTAACTATATATTTCTTAACACGTAATTAACCTACTTGGCAACTTTAAAAGTTAAATAATACGTAGTTAACCTACTTAACAACTTTAAAAGCTAACTATATGTTCCTTAACACGCAGTTAACCTACTTAGTAACTTTAAAAGGTAACTATATATTTCTTAACATGCAATTAAGGTAAAGTTATATACTATATATTTAACTATTATATATTATCTAATATAATCTTATACAATCTTATATAGTTTTATTACTTGGAGGCTCTGCATAAGGCTCTGCACAAGGCTCTACACGAAGCTCTACACGAATCTCTACACGAAGCTCTACACGAAGCTCTACACGAAGCTCTACACGAAGCTCTACACGAAGCTCTGCACGAAGCTCTGCACGAAGCTCTGCACGAAGCTCTGCACGAAGCTCTGCACGAAGCTCTGCA